>Ga0065721_10050330_pt1 | contig 21119 bp, 21 predicted proteins | sample Mesricmetagenome_FD_59108 | JGI IMG/M metagenome (GOLD analysis project Ga0065721, IMG submission 59108) | Mesophilic microbial community from rice straw/compost enrichment Sample: eDNA_1 v2 (version 2) | ecosystem: Engineered > Solid waste > Grass > Composting > Bioreactor | place: USA: Davis... | reverse complement strand
GACGGGGTTTATTACCCGCTCGACGATGAAGGAGATTTCTGACCCATGAAGAACCTCGGCCAGATGATGAAGCAGGCCCAGCAGATGCAGGCCAAGATGCAGGAGATGCAGTCCCGCCTGGGCGAGGTCGAAGTGGCGGGCCAGTCGGGCGCCGGCATGGTCAACGTCACCGTGAACGGCAAGGGCGAGATGAAGAAGATCAAGCTCGACAAGTCCATCGTCGATCCGGAGGACGTCGAGGTTCTGGAAGACCTGATCATCGCCGCCTTCAACGACGCCAAGGCCAAGGTCGAGCAGCACGTCGCCGAAGAGACCCAGAAGCTGATGGGCGGGCTGAAACTGCCGCCGGGCATGAAGCTGCCGTTCTGATCCGGCAAGCTTTGCACGGATACGGGTAAGAACCGACACGGATAAGCACGGACAATGTCCTGTGTTTATCTGTGTCCATGTGTGGAGAATGGTCGCCCTTTCCGGGTTGCTTTTGTCCACAGATGAACACAGATAGACACTGATGAACCTGAGGGTTACGCTCGGTTCATCCGCGTCTCCAAACCACGCGGCAACCGCCGCAAGAAGACTTCATGATCGGACCTGAAATCGAGCGCCTGATCCAGCTGCTGTCCAAGCTGCCGGGGCTGGGGCCGCGGTCGGCGCGGCGGGCGGCGCTGCATCTGATGAAGCGCCGCGACACGCTGCTGGTGCCGCTGTCGGAATCCATGGCGCTCGCCGCAGAGGCGATCCGCAACTGCTCGGTCTGCGGCAACCTGGACAGCCGCGATCCCTGCTCCGTCTGCTCCGATCCTTCGCGCGATCGCGGCGTGATCTGCGTGGTGGAGGATGCCGGCGACCTGTGGGCGCTGGAACGCACGCGCGCCTTCCGCGGAACCTACCACGTGCTGGGCGGCACCCTGTCGGCCCTGCAAGGGGTCGGGCCGGACGACCTGAACATCCCGGCGCTGGTGGAACGCGCCAAGGACCCCGCGGTGAAGGAGGTCATCCTGGCGTTGAACGCCACGGTGGACGGCCAGACCACCGCCCATGTGGTGACCGACCGTCTGGCCGGCACGGGCGTGTCCATCTCCCGCCTCGCCCACGGCGTGCCGGTGGGTGGCGAGCTGGATTACCTGGACGACGGCACGCTGACCGCCGCTCTGAAGGCCCGCCGGCCGCTCTGATGCGGCTGGAAGACGCCACGCTCTCCCAGGCCCCGCTCTGTCAGGTTAGGCCTCTTTAGGGTTTTTACGGCTCCGCAAGTCTGCCCATAATCGGGGCGGGCAACGAACGGATTCATCCCATGCGCACGGCCGTCCTGACCTTCGACGGGTTCAACGAACTCGATTCCTTCATCGCGTCCGCCCTGCTGAACCGGGTGAAGCTGCCGGGCTGGACGGCCGAGATCACCAGCCCCACGCCGGTCGTCACCTCCATGAACGGCTTGCGCGTGGAACGACAGCAGCCGCTGTCCTTCGCGCGGGAGGCCGATTTCGTCCTGGTCGGCAGCGGCATGAAGACCCGCGACATCGCGCGCGACCGGGCGATCATGGACGAGCTGAAGCTGGACCCGAGCCGGCAGCTGATCGGCGCGCAGTGCAGCGGCGCGCTGATCCTGAAGGCGCTGGGCCTGCTGGAGGACGTGCCGGCCTGCACCGACACGGTCACCAAGCCCTGGGCGGTGGAGGCCGGCATCACGGTGCTGGAGCAGCCTTTCCACGCCGTGGGCAACATCGCGACCGCGGGCGGCTGCCTGGCGTCCCACTATCTCGCCGGCTGGGCCATTGCCCGCGGTGCCGGCCGCGCGCAGGCCGAGTCGATCATCCACTACGTCGCCCCGGTGGGCGAGAAGGACGACTATCTGGCGCGGGCGATGGCCGCCATCGGGCCGTATCTGTAAGGATCGGCCTGCCAGGATCGCCGGCAAACAAAAAGCCCCCCGTCCTTGCGGTCGGGGGGCTTTTCCGTTGGTGCGCCGTTGTCCGTGCGTTGTTACTGGGGCAGCGGGGCCGGATTGTCGGAGAGGGAACGGAGGTAGGCGATGACGTTCGCGCGCTCCTGGTCCTTCTTGATGCCGGCGAAGGTCATCTTGGTGCCCGGCGCGTAGCCCTTCGGATCGTAGAGGAAGTGGTTCAGTTCCTCGTAGTTCCAGGGGCCCTGCTTGCCCTTGATGGCGTCGGAATAGGCGAAGCCTTCCATATGGCCGTGCTTGGCGCCGACGATGCCGTAGAGGTTCGGGCCGACCTTGGCCGCCCCACCCTTGTCGAAGCTGTGGCAGGCGGCGCAGGCCTTGGCCGCGGTCTGGCCGGCGGCCGGATCGGCCTTGGCGAGCAGCGGAGCGATGTCTCCTGGGCCGGCCGGCGCGCCACCGCCCTTGGTGTCGGCACCCTTGCCCTGCCCTTCCGGCACGGCGATCACGTAGGCGGACTTCTCAAGCGGCTTTGGGTGCACCAGCACTTCGGCCGCAAATCCGGCCAACATGGCGATCAGACCCGCCAGCAGCACGGCGCCGAAGATCTTGTTCCACTCCATGCTCATAACGTCTCTACCCCCTATAAGCGTTGTACCCCCGGGTTTGTCCGCCCCGGTTTGAGGCGCTTCGAAACACGATAGCGTGACCGCGGCAGGTTGTCACCGCCGCGTGCTCGCACGCATGCCACAGGAATGTTGGCACCGCGGCGCTTGACGAAAAGTGGGATCCATGGTTCACCCGCGCCACCCAGAGACGTGACACGGGTCTTTCGTTCCATGAACGCCGCCAATCCGCCACCCAGCAACCCCATCGTGGTCATCCCGGCCCGCATGGCGTCCACGCGCCTGCCCGGCAAGCCGCTGGCCGACATCGCCGGTGCGCCCATGATCGTCCAGGTCTGGCGCCGCGCCGTGGAGGCGGAGATCGGCCCCGTGGTCGTCGCCTGTGCCGAGCCGGAGATCGCCAAGGCCGTGGAAGAGGCCGGCGGCAACGCCGTGCTGACCCGGCCGGACCATCCCTCGGGCTCCGACCGCATCTTCGAGGCGGTCAGCCTGCTCGACCCGGAGGGCAAGTTCGACGCGGTCGTCAACGTGCAGGGCGACCTGCCGACCATCGAGCCCGCGGTGGTGCGCGCCGCCTTCGCCCCGCTGTCCGACCCGCAGGTGGACATCGCCACCCTGGTCGTGGAAATCACGCGGGAGGAGGAGCGCACCGACCCCAACGTGGTGAAGGCGATCCTGGAGCTGCCGCCGGGCGCCAAGCGGGGCCGCGCCCTGTATTTCAGCCGCGCCACCGCCCCCTGGGGCGACGGGCCGCTGTTCCACCACATCGGTCTGTACGCATACCGCCGTGCGGCGTTGGAGCGCTACGTCCGCCTGCCGCCCTCGGCGCTGGAACAGCGGGAGCGGCTGGAGCAGCTGCGCGCGCTGGCCTTCGGCATGCGCATCGACGCCGCCGTCGTTGACGCGGTTCCGCTGGGCGTCGATACTCCCGCCGACCTGGAGCGCGCCCGCGCGATCCTCGCCAAACGCGCCCCTCTTTAAAATGACCGCCCTTTAAAAAGAACGCTCCCCTCGAACAAAGAATGAGCCGATGACCTCGAACGTGATCGCCTTCCAGGGCTTCCCCGGCGCCTATTCGGACCTGTCCTGCCGGACCGTCTTCCCGAACATGACGACCCTGCCCTGCGCCACGTTCGAGGACGCCTTCGCCGCCGTGCGCGAGGGGCGCGCGGCGCTCGCCATGATCCCGGTGGAGAACTCGGTCGCCGGCCGCGTGGCGGACAACCACCATCTGCTGCCCGAAGGCGGCCTGCACATCATCGGCGAGCATTTCCAGCGCGTGAACCACCAGCTGCTGGCGCCGAAGGGGGCCACGCTGGCCGGGCTGAAGACCGTGCGCAGCCACATCCAGGCTCTGTCGCAGTGCCGGAAGATGACGCGGGAGCTGGGGCTGCAGGCCATCAACCACGCCGACACCGCCGGGGCCGCCGCGGAAATCGCCAAGCTGAACGACCCGCAGCACGCCGCCATCGCCTCTTCCCTGGCCGCGGAGATCTACGGGCTCGACATCCTGAAGAGCGGCATCGAGGACGCGGAGCACAACACCACCCGCTTCCTGATCCTGGCCCGCGAGCCGAAGATGCCCCCCACGGGCCAGGGCAAGACGATCACCACCTTCGTCTTCAACGTCCGCAGCGTGCCGGCCGCGCTGTACAAGGCGATGGGCGGCTTCGCCACCAACGGCATCAACATGACCAAGCTGGAAAGCTACATGGTCGGCGGCCGTTTCACCCAGACCCAGTTCTACGCCGACGTGGAAGGCCACCCCGACGAGAAGCCCCTGCGGCTGGCGCTGGAGGAGTTGGACTTCTTCGCCCGCGAGGTGAAGATCCTGGGCGTCTACCCCGCCAACCCCTTCCGCTACCAGGAAAGCCAGCGGATCGGCGAGGACTGAGGAAAGCCGGACGGGATGCGAAAAAGGGCGGCCTTCGGGCCGCCCTTTCCTTTTGGATCAGTGGCCGAAGTCGGCTGCGGGCTCCGCCTTGTCGAAGCGGCCCAGCCGGTCGACCAGCGTGGCGCTCGCCTCGTTCAGGCCGACGACCCGGACCTCGGCGCCGGCCCGGCGCAGCCGCATCACCACCTTGTCGATGGCCGCCACGGCGGTCAGGTCCCAGAAATGGGCGCGCGCCAGATCGATGACCACGCGCTCCGCCCCGGCACCGTTGTCGCCGGCCAAATTGTCGAAGGAGCGGGCGAAGCGCTCCGCCGAGGCGAAGAAGACCTGCCCGTGGGCGTGGTAGGTGCGCTGGCGGCCATCGGCGCTCGCCTCCACCCGCACGCCGACGTGGCGGGCGATCTTGCGGACGAAGAAGACCGCGCTCAGCAGGACGCCGACGAACACGCCTTTCGACAGGTCGTGCGTCGCCACGATGGTCGCGGTGGTCACCAGCATCACGACGGTCGAGCCGAACGGCATCGTGCGGATGCGGCGCAGGGAGTTCCAGTCGAAGGTGTTGACCGACACCATGATCATCACCGCGACCAGCGCCGCCATGGGAATGCGCACCAGCCAGTCCTGCAACGCCACGACCAGCACCAGCAGGACGCTGCCGGCGACGAAGGTGGACAGGCGCCCGCGCCCGCCGGAGGTCACGTTGATGACGGACTGGCCGATCATGGCGCAGCCCGCCATGCCGCCGAACAGGCCGGCGACGATGTTGGCGATGCCCTGGCCACGCGCCTCGCGATTCTTGTCGCTGCGCGTGTCGGTCATCTCGTCCACGATGGCGGCGGTCATCAGCGATTCCAGCAGCCCGACGAAGCTCAGCGTGATCGACACCGGCAGGATGATCCACAGCGTCTCCAGCGTCAGCGGCACGTTGGGCAGGGCGAAGGCGGGCAGTTCCGTCGGCAACTGGCCCATGTCGCCCACCGTGCGCACGTCGGCCCCGGTCGTCAGCGCGATGGCCGTCAGGACGGCGATGGCGACCAGAGGCGCCGGCACGGCCTTGGTCAGGCGCGGCCACAGAACCAGCATCGCCAGCCCGCCGGCCACCATGGCGTAAGTCTGCCAAGTGACGCCGATCAGCTCCGGCGTCTGGGCCATGAAGATCAGGATCGCCAGCGCGTTGACGAAGCCGGTCATGACCGACCGCGAGACGAAGCGCATGTAGCGGCCGAGCCGCAGGGTGCCGAGCGCGATCTGGATCACGCCGGTCAGCAGCGTGGCGGCCAGCAGGTAATCGAGCCCGTGGTTCTTCACCAGATCGGCCATGACCAGCGCCATCGCGCCGGTCGCCGCGGAGATCATGCCCGGCCGGCCGCCGACGATGGCGATGGTCACCGCGATGCAGAAGGAAGCGTAGAGCCCGACCTTGGGGTCCACGCCCGCGATGATCGAAAAGGCGATGGCTTCGGGGATGAGGGCGAGGGCCACGACCAGCCCGGCGAGGATGTCGCCGCGCGGGTTGCCGAACCACTCCGAGCGGAGTCGTTGCAAATCGAGGGTCATCGGTTCCTTTGGAGGTTCCGTTCGGAAACAGGGCGGAGCGCGCGCGTGTCGGCGCGGCAGATGTGTCGGGGATGGTAGGGAAAGGCAGCAAATGCCACGCCCCGGCCGGAGTGCGGGCACGGGGGAGTCGTAAGGTCCCGAAGACCTCAGAGCGGATGGATCAAGGCGGCGTGTTGCGATGCAGCATGCCACGACCCTACCAGAGCGCCACGGCTCTGGCAATCGGTGCGGAGTTGCACGCACACACACAACGCGCATGCCGTCGATCGGAGGATGCCGCCGCGAAGTCTCGCGGCATTCCGCCGCAGACCAACGAAAGACGCGGCCATAGCGCCGCACCCGACTGGGCAAGCAATCCTCAAATATGGTACAAATTGATGATAAATGACGGTGCCGGAAACGGCCCGTATCCACGGCGGCTGACGGGGTCCGCAACGGGAAAGCCCCCGCCGACGGCCATGGCACCACAAACGGAGGTGACCATGCTCACTTTGGAAGACTGCTTCGGTCTCGCCAACCTGGACCAGGACGAGGTCGCGGAGATCGCGGCCCACGAACGGCTGACCTTCACCGCCGCGCTGGAAAAGGGCGCCGCACTGCTGACGAACCCCTGGGGCGACGCGGCGATCCGTCAGATCGTCTGGGACAACCTGTGCAACGCCAACCAGCACCACCACGCCGACCGGGCGCAGGCGCTGACGGCGGTCTACCGCGGCACCTGCGAACGGCACCCGAGCCCCTGCGACCGCCGCCGGTCGCCGGTCCGCCCGGCGCACCCGATCTGGACGCACTGAAGGTCGCGGAGGCGACAGCCGCTTTTGGAAGGGCGGGGGGCGTTCACTCCCCCTCGGCGATCCACTCGTCGATCAGGCGGCGGGCGATGCTGTCGGGGCGGGCGAGGCGGAAATCGTCGCTGGGAGTGACATCGCGCAAATAGGCGCGGTCGAACCAGCGGGCGGTTTCCAGCTCGTCCTGGTCGGCCCGGATGTCCAGGGTCACCGCCCGCGCGCTGAAGCCCAGCATCAGCGAGGACGGGAACGGCCAGGGCTGGGAGGAGTGGTAGCGGATGTCGGTGACCTCCAGCCCCACCTCCTCCATCACCTCGCGCTTCACCGTGTCCTCCAGGCTCTCGCCCGGCTCGACGAAGCCGGCCAGCACGGAATGCACGCCGGGCGGAAAACGCGAATTGCGGCCCAGGACCATCCGGCCGGCGCCGTCGTGCACCAGCATGATGACGGCCGGGTCGGTGCGCGGGAAATGGTGGGTGGCGCAGTCGGGGTTGGTGCAGATCCGCACATGCCCGCCCTCCGCGCTCGTCGCCGGGGATCCGCAGACGCCGCAGAAACGGTGCCGCGCGTTCCACCAGGTGATGCCGCGGGCGTAGGCGCACAGCCCCGCCTCCGTCGTGTCCATCAGCGGGCCGACGACGCGCAGATCCTCGAACCGGCCGAGCCCGGCGAGTGCCGGGTGCTCCTCCGGCGTGTCCAGCGCGGTCAGGTCGATGGTGAAGAGGGGCGTACCGTCCAGCAGGCCGAGGAACACGGGCTCCCCGCCGGATTCCAGGGCTCCCCAGTCTCCGCCGCAGGGCATGAAGACGGCGCGGGCGGCATCGCCCGGACCGGAGACGAAGCTGCGCGATTTCCAAATCGGCAACAGCCGCGCCTCTTTCGAGGCCCAGGTCTCCGCCAGCCAGTCCTTGTTCTTGCGGTGCAGGGCGGCGCGGTCGAGCGGGATGCCCGCGTAGGTGTTCGGTCGGTCGAGCATGCCGAAGAGGCTGCCACAAGCCCGGACGGCGCGGAAGACACCGCGCATGCGACCTTTCCGCATTCGAGGTTTGCGGCCGGCGCGCACCCGACTAGGATGCGGCCCTTCTTCCCCCAACCTTTCCCTCCAACGAGCCGCCGGAGCGACGATGACCGAGACCTGCCCCACCCCCCTGGTGACGCTGGCGGAGCGTCTGGCCGACGCCTCCGGCCCGGTCATCCGGACCTATTTCCGCACCCCGGTCGCGGTGGACGACAAGGCCGACGCCTCCCCCGTCACCATCGCCGACCGCGAGGCCGAACGCGCCATCCGCACAATCATCGAGGCGGAGCGCCCCGAAGACGGCATCTACGGCGAGGAATTCGGCACGAAGAATCTGGATGCGGAGTGGGTGTGGGTGATCGACCCCATCGACGGCACCAAGTCCTTCATCACCGGCCGTCCGATCTTCGGCACCTTGATCGCGCTGCTGCACCGCGGGCGTCCGGTGCTGGGCATCATCGACCAGCCCATCGTCAACGACCGCTGGTTGGGCGTTGAGGGACGGCCGACGCTGTTCAACAGCCATCCGGCCCGCGTGCGCCCCTGCCCCGGCGGGCTGGCCGCCGCGACGCTGGGCACCACGTCGCCCGACCTGTTCCCCGGTTCGGACCTGGACGGCTTCCGCCGTGTGACGGGGGCGGCCAAGACCGCGGTCTACGGCGGCGACTGCTACAGCTACGGCCTGCTGGCGGCGGGCTATTACGACCTCGTCGTCGAGTCGGGGCTGAAGCTGTACGATTTCGCCGCGCTGGTGCCGGTGGTGACCGGGGCCGGCGGCCTGATGACCGATTGGGACGGCAAGCCGCTGGACGCCAACTCCACCGGCCGGGTGGTCGCCGCGGGCGACGCCCGCACCCACCGCGAAACGCTGGCGGCCCTGGCCGGCACGGCGGGCTGACGGAGGGGCGACATGGCCGCGATCGAGAAACCCGCCCGTTCCGTTTTCGAAACGTCGACGGAAAAGCTGCACCCCTTCCTGCGCTCCCTGTCCGACCGCGTGTCGGGCGGCGCCAACTGGATGGTGCGCAAGAAGACGGTGTGCGACCTGCTGCTGGGGCTTGACGCCTTCTTCGCCCTGCCGGCGGAGGAACGCCGCACGCTGATGGGCCCCAGGAAGGAGAATGGGGAGGAGAACGGCGCGCCGGAGGGCGACGATGTCGCCAGCCCGGCCGATTTCCGGAACGTCCTGCCGCTCTACGTCGGCGCGATCCTGGAAGGGCTGAACGAGGAGGCCGTCACCAGCCCCGAGCAGGCCGCCATCTACATCCTGTCCATCCACCCGGAGCACCAGAACGCCGCCGAGCAATGGATGCTGGCCGATCCGCGCAACGGAAAGGCGGTGCGCAAGCTGATGCGGAGCGACCGCCGCTACCGTCAGCTGATGGACCGCATGGCGGACCACTGGCGGAAGACCGGCCGTGAACCGGGCCAGCCGTAAGAGCGATCAGCCCAGAAACGAAACGATCAGAAGGCCGAGATAGACGCCGATGAACAGGCCGAGGACGATCCCGTAATCCTCCTCGGTCATCGGGTTCGATTCGGGGTCGAACTGCCGCATGGCATACTCCGGTTGCGTCGATACGCACCCAGAATAACCATTGACTCACGCGGACGTCCCGCGACATCGCCGTGACCATCCGCGCACACAGAAAACGGACCGCGCCGGGAGACGCGGTCCGCGAAGTTCCGGGAGGAACGAGAGAAACCGTGGAACGCAAGACCGTGAAGAGTGTCAGGCGGAGGGGCGGGCCTCGCCGGTGATGGCGGGCTTCGGCGGCATCTCCTCGGCCATCACGCGGTAGGCGAAGCCGCCGAGCACGCCGCCCAGGATGGGCGCCACCCAGAACAGCCAGAGCTGCTGCAGGGCCCAGCCGCCGACCACCAGCGCCGGCCCGGTGCTGCGCGCCGGGTTCACCGAGGTGTTGGTCACCGGGATGCTGATCAGGTGGATCAGCGTCAGTGCCAGCCCGATGGCCAGCGGAGCGAAACCCGCGGGCGCCCGCCGGTCGGTGGAGCCCAGGATGACGATCAGGAACATGAAGGTCAGCACGACCTCGGCCACCAGCCCGGAGGTGAGGTTGTACGCGCCGGGCGAATGGTCCCCGTACCCATTGGCGGCCAGCCCCTTCGCGGCCAGCGACCAGTCGGCCTTGCCGCTGGCGATGACGTACAGAACCACCGCCGCCAGGAAGGCCCCGACGAGCTGGGCGATGATGTAGGGCAGGATGTCCTTGGCCGGAAAGCGCCCACCGGCCCACAGGCCGATGGTGACCGCCGGGTTCAGGTGGCAGCCGGAGATGTGGCCGACCGAATAGGCCATGGTCAGCACGGTCAGCCCGAAGGCCAGCGACACGCCGGTCAGCCCGATGCCGACCTCCGGAAAAGCCGCGGCCAGCACGGCACTGCCGCAGCCGCCGAAGACCAGCCAGAAGGTCCCGAGGAATTCCGCGGAGGTGCGCCGAAACATCGACATGGACGGCTCCTGTTCTGGCCGACGGTGGTGCTCCTGTTGTGCGCCGCCTTCGACGCGGGGGCCAGCGCGCGGGCGTAAGATACTGTTGCCTACCCTGCCCGGCCCGCCGTGCTAAACTGTCCACCCTTTTCACCTGCCGCAGGTTCGACGATGCGCCGTGTCCTCGCCGCCGCCAAGACCACCGCCCTGTTGGCCGTACTCGCGCTGGCCGCCCCGGCGTACGCCGACACTGTGACGGTGACGGCGCTGAAGCAGTTCGGCGAGCCGGAGTTCAAGCCGGGATTCACCCATTTCCCGCACGCCAACCCGGACGCGCCCAAGGGCGGGCAGATCACCCTGGCGGCCCAGGGCAGTTTTGACAGCCTGAACCCCATCATCCTGCGCGGCGTGACGCCGCGTACGCTCGGGCTGGTGTCCGACGGACTGATGGTCGGGTCGGGCTGGGAACTGGACGCCGCCTACGGCGCGCTGGCCGAACGCGTGGAGGTGCCCGACGACAAGAGCTGGGCAATATTCCACCTGCGAAAGGAAGCGCGCTGGCACGACGGTGTGCCGGTGACCGCCGCCGACGTGGCGTTCGCCTGGGACTCCATCCAGGCGCACGGTTCCCCCTTCCTGAAGTCCTTCCTGGACCGGGTGGCGTCGGTGGAAGCGCTGGACGACCAGCGGCTGAAGATCACGCTGAAGACGACGGGCGAGATCAAGCCGATCATTGACTTCGCCACCGCCATCTCGCCGCAGCCCAAGCATTGGTGGACCGCCAACGGGCGCGACATTTCCAAGACGACGCTGGAACCGATCCTGGGCAGCGGCCCCTACCGCATCAAATCGGTCGATCCCGGCCGCTCCATCACCTACGAGCGGGTGAAGGACTATTGGGGCAAGGATCTGCCGACGGCGCGGGGTTTCAACAATTTCGACACCGTAAAGGTCGATTACTACCGCGACGACGACGTGATGTTCGAGGCGTTCAAGGCCGGCGCCTACGACTTCCGCACCGAAAACCGGGCGCAGCGCTGGACGACCGGCTACGACTTCCCCGCCGCGAAGGACGGCCGCGTGAACCGTATCGAGGTGCGCAGCGAGCTGCCGCTGGGCGCTCAGGGCTTCCGCCTGAACACGCGCCGCGCCAAGTTCGCCGACCCGCGCGTGCGGGAGGCGCTGGGCTACCTGTTCGATTTCGAGTGGATCCAGAAGAACATCCTGTACGGGCAGTACACCCGCACGACCTCGAACTTCCCCAATTCCGACTTCGGCGCCAAAGGGCCGCCGACGCCGGCCGAACTGGAACTGCTGGAGCCGTTCCGCGGCAAGCTGCCGGAACGCGTCTTCACCACCGCCTTCGAACCGCCCAAGACCGACGGCAACGGCAACAACCGCGCCAACGTGCGCGAGGCGACGCGCCTGTTCCGCGAGGCCGGCTGGGAGTTGAAGAACGGCAAGCTGACCAACACCAAGACCGGCGAGGTGATGAGCATCGAATTCCTGGACGGCAGCGGCGGCCTGACCCGTGTCGTCCAGCCCTATGTCGAGGCCCTGCGCAAGGTGGGCATCGACGCGGTCCTGCGCATCGTCGACACCGCCCAGTACCAGGCGCGCACGGACGAGTTCGACTTCGACGTGGTGATCGCGAACTTCAACTTCTTCACCCCGCCTGGGACGGAACTGCGCAGTTATTTCGGCTCCGCCGCCGCGGACATCAAAGGCTCCGCCAACTATGCCGGCATCAAGGAACCCGCCGCGGATGCGATGATCGACCGCGCGCTGGCCGCCAAGGACCTGGACTCCGTGCAGGCGGCCACCCGTGCGCTCGACCGCGTGCTGCTGTGGGGCTTCTATATGATCCCGCACTGGTACAATCCGGAGAACTGGATCGCCTACAAAACGAAGTTCGGGTTCCCGGAAAAGACGCCGAAATACGACCTGGGCTTCCGCAACAACGGCTTCCCCGACAGCTGGTGGGTGCAGCCCGGCAAGGAGGGATGACGGTCAGCCCCTCCCCCAGCCCTGCTGGGAGAGGGCAAGGAATTCCGGGACATAAGCCGAGGCTCCGCCTTGATTGTGCCACAGGTAGCCCCCTACCTTACGGAAAACGGGAAGGACCGAGAGGCGCATGAGGAAGTCCAGGGGTTTGATGCTCGCGGCCGTGTTCGGCCTGTCCCTGCTGGCCCCGCCGATGCTGGCGACCACGGCCTTCGCCGAAAGCGCCGGGCACGCGGTGACGGCGCACGGCACGCCCAAATACGGGACGGACTTCCAGCATTTCGACTACGTCAATCCCAACGCGCCCAAGGGTGGCGAGGTGAAGCTGGCGACCTATGGCAGCTTCGACAGCCTGCACCCCTTCATCCTGCGCGGATCGCCCGCGGCCGGAGCCGGCCTTCCCTTCGAGACCCTGACCGTCGGCAGCAACGACGAGGTGCTGACCCAATACGGCCTGCTGGCCGAGACCATCACGGTCGCCGACGACCGCAGTTGGGTCGCCTTCGCGCTGCGCCCGCAGGCGCGCTTCCACGACGGCACGCCGGTGACCGTCGACGACGTGATCTGGAGCTTCGAGACGCTGCGCGACAAAGGGCACCCGACCTACCGCACCTATTACGCCGACGTGACGAAGGCCGAAAAGACCGGCGACCGGACGGTGAAGTTCACGTTCCGCAACGGCAACAATCCTGAACTGCCGGTCATCATGGGCCAGTTGCCGGTGCTGCCCAAGCACGCCTTCGACGGGCGCGACTTCGCCAGCACGACGCTGGAGCCGATGATCGGCAGCGGCCCCTACCGGGTGGCCGACGTGCAGCCGGGCCGCTCCATCGTCTATGAGCGGGTCGCCGACTGGTGGGGCAAGGACCTGCCCATCAACCGCGGCCGCTACAACTTCGACCGCATCCGCTTCGACTATTACCGCGACCTGGACGTGGCGTTCGAGGCCTTCAAGGCCGGCGCCGTCGATTTCCGGCAGGAGCATTCGTCAAAGAACTGGGTCACGGGCTACGACGTGCCCGCCGTGCGCGAGGGCCGGATCGTGCGCGAGGAGATCAAGCACCAGGACCCGCAGGGCATCCAGGCCTTCGTCTTCAACAGCCGCCGCCCGATCTTCGCCGACCGCAAGGTGCGCGAGGCGTTGAATTACCTGTTCGATTACGAATGGACGCGGACGAACCTGTCCTACGGGCTGTTCCAGCGGTCCAAGAGCTTCTTCTCCAACTCCGAACTCGCGGCGACGGGCCTGCCCTCCCCGGCGGAACTGAAGCTGCTGGAGCCCTTCCGCGGCAAGGTGCCGGAGGAGGTCTTCACCAAGGCGTACGAGCCGCCGAAGACCGACGGCAGCGGCAACATCCGCCAGAACCTGCGCACCGCGCTCGGCCTGCTGAAGGAGGCGGGCTGGGAGCTGAAGGGCAACAAGCTGGTCAACGCCAGGACCGGCGAGCCGATGCGGTTCGAAGTGCTGCTGGTCCAGGCGGACATGGAACGCATCGTGCAGCCCTTCGTCCGCAACCTGGAACGGGCGGGCATCGAGGCGAACATCCGCGTGGTGGATACGGCGCAGTACCAGAACCGCCTGGACAATTACGATTTCGATATGACCATCCAGCGCATCCCGCAATCGTTGTCGCCCGGCAACGAACAGCGCGACTACTGGCAGTCGATCAAGGCCGACCAGCCCGGCAGCCGCAATCTGGCGGGCATCAAGGACCCGGTGGTGGACCAGCTGATCGAAGCGCTGATCCAGGCGCCGGACCGCGACAGCCTGGTGGCGGCGACCCGGGCGCTCGACCGCGTGCTGCTGTGGGGGTGGTACGTCATTCCCCAATGGCACGACGACGTCCGGCGGGTGGCCTATTGGAACCGTTTCTCCCACCCGGCGGTTGCGCCCAAATACGGTCTGGCGTTCGTGGATACGTGGTGGGTCGATCCGGAGAAAAACGCCTCGCTCGCCTCGACCAACCGCCGCACCGGTCCCTGAGGAAAGGCCCCGCGCGATGCTGGCCTACATCATCCGCCGTCTTCTGCTGATCATCCCGACGCTGTTCGGGATCATGGTCATCAACTTCCTGATCGTGCAGATCGCCCCCGGCGGTCCGATCGAACAGATGATCGCCCGCGTCCAGGGGACGGCGGTGGAGGCGACCGCCCGCATCGGCGGCACGGGCGGCGGCGACACCGGCGGGGCCGGTGCGCAACAGCAGCAGGCCCAGGGCGGCGACACCGGCAGCCGCTACCGCGGCGCGCAGGGGCTGGACCCGGAGTTCATCAAGCAGCTGGAGAAGGAATTCGGCTTCGACAAGCCGCTGCACGAACGCTTCATCCACATGATGTCGAACTACATCGTGTTCGACTTCGGCAAGAGCTATTTCCGCGACCGCCGCGTGGTCGATCTGGTGATCGAGAAGATGCCGGTCTCCATCTCGCTGGGCATCTGGACGACGCTGATCGTTTACTTGGTGTCCATCCCGCTCGGCATTGCCAAGGCGGTGCGCGACGGGCAGCCGTTCGACGTGTGGACCTCCGGCGTTGTCATTGTGGGTTACGCCATCCCCAGTTTCCTGTTCGCCGTGCTGCTGATCGTGGTGTTCGCCGGCGGACGCTATCTGGACTGGTTCCCCCTGCGCGGGCTGGTGTCCGACAACTGGCACGAATTGCCGTGGTGGAAGCAGATCCTGGACTACCTGTGGCACATGGTGCTGCCGGTGCTGTCCATGGTGATCGGCGGCTTCGCCGGCCTGACGATGCTCACCAAGAACTCCTTCCTGGAGGAGATCAACAAGCAGTACGTCATCACCGCCCGCGCCAAGGGTCTGGCGGAGCGGCGGGTGCTGTACGGGCACGTCTTCCGCAACGCCATGCTGATCGTCATCGCCGGCTTCCCCGGCGCCTTCATCGGCATCCTGTTCACCGGCGCCCTGCTGATCGAGGTGATCTTCTCGCTGGACGGGCTGGGCCTGCTGGGCTTCGAGGCGGCGATCAACCGCGACTATCCCGTGATGTTCGGCACGCTGTACTTCTTCACGCTGCTGGGCCTGATCATGAACCTCGTCGGCGACATCACCTACGTCGCCGTCGACCCCCGCATCGACTTCGAAGCGCGGAGGGTGTGATGGGGACGTTCGCGATTTTGGCGCTTACTCCCTCTTCCCCCCGGCCTCTCGCGCAAGCTTTGCTTGCGCTGCCGGCGACAGGCGGCCTCCGGCCGCCGAGAGCGGGAGAGGGGTGGGGTGAGGGGGATGCGCTTTTGCCGAACGCACCGCCGCGCGCAACCCCCTCACCCTCCCCTCCCGGGGGGGAGAGGGAAAACGACCGTCGGGAGGCACGCGCATGAGCAGCGACCGCTTCCTCGGCATGCGGGTGTCGCCGCTGACGCGGCGGCGGCTGTCGAACTTCCGGGCGAACCGGCGGGGGTTCTGGTCCTTCTGGATCTTCCTGCTGCTGTTCGTGCTGTCGCTGGGAGCCGAGTTCATCGCCAACGACAAGCCGCTGCTGATCAAGTACGACAACGCGCTCTATTGGCCGGTCTTCCAAACCTACCCGGAGACCACCTTCGGCGGCGAGTTCGAGACGGAAACCGATTACCGCGACCCCTTCGTGCGCCAACTGATCGAGGAGAAGGGCTGGATCGTCTGGCCGCCGGTCCCCTACAGCTACCGCACGATCAACTACAACCTGCCCGTCCCCGCCCCGGCCCCACCGTCCTCCGACAACTGGCTGGGCACGGACGACCAGGGACGCGACGTGGTGGCTCGGCTGATCTACGGCTTCCGAATCTCGGTGCTGTTCGGGCTGGTGCTGACGGTCTTCTCGTCGGTGGTCGGCATCATGGCGGGCGCCGTGCAGGGCTATTTCGGCGGCATGACGGACCTGCTGTTCCAGCGCTTCATCGAGATCTGGCAGGGGCTGCCGACCCTGTTCCTGCTGATCATCCTGTCCAGCGTGGTGACGCCGAACTTCTGGTGGCTGCTGGGCTTGCTGCTGCTGTTCTCCTGGACGTCGCTGGTCCATGTGGTGCGGGCGGAGTTCCTTCGCGCGCGCAACCTGGATTACGTGCGCTCCGCCCGCGCGCTGGGCGCCACGGACGCGACGATCATGGTGCGGCACGTGCTGCCCAATGCCATGGTGGCGACTCTGACCTTCCTGCCCTTCATCCTAAACGGCTCCATCACCACGCTGACCGCGCTGGACTTCCTGGGCTTCGGCCTGCCGCCGGGGTCGCCGTCGCTGGGCGAGCTGCTGGCTCAGGGCAAGGCCAACCTGCAAGCGCCCTGGCTGGGCCTGACCGCCTTCTTCGTGCTGGCGATCATGCTGAGCCTGCTGATCTTCATCGGCGAAGCGGTGCGCGACGCCTTCGACCCGCGCAAGACCATCAGCCAGCTTTCCACGGCCACGGCGGGAGCGAACGAGGCTGCCGCGGTGGCGGCGAAGACGAAGCAGAAGGCCGCGGAATGACCACAATTCAAAGAAGGCGGAACAGCCCATGACCGACCCGAAAAATTCCGACCCGCAAGATTCCGGCACCCGGCAGCCCGTCACCGACCTCCTGCACGTCCGCGGCCTTCATGTGGAGTTCCGGTCCGGCGGGGGGGTGATGCACGCGGTCAAGGGCGTGTCGTTCGACATCGCCAAGGGGGAGACTGTGGCGCTGGTCGGCGAGTCCGGGTCGGGCAAGTCGGTCACGGCGCTGTCGATCCTGCAACTGCTGCCCTACCCCATGGCGCACCACCCCGCGGGCTCCATCCGCTTCCGCGACCAGGAACTGCTGGGGGCGGAGGAAAAGGTTCTGCGCGACGTGCGCGGCAACCGCATCGCCATGATCTTCCAGGAGCCGATGACCTCGCTGAACCCGCTGCACAGCATCGAGCGGCAGATCAACGAGACGCTGTTCCTGCACAAGGGCCTGTCCCGCTCCGCCGCGCGCAAGCGCACGCTGGAACTGCTGCGGCTGGTCGGGCTGCCCAACCCGGAAAAGCGGCTGAACGCCTACCCGCACGAACTGTCGGGCGGCCAGCGCCAGCGCGTGATGATCGCCATGGCGCTGGCCAACGAGCCGGACCTGCTGATCGCCGACGAGCCGACCACCGCGCTGGACGTCACCATCCAGGCGCAGATTCTGGAACTGTTGAAGGACCTGCAACGGCGGTTCGGCATGGCGCTGCTGCTGATCACCCACGACCTGGGGGTGGTGCGCAAGATGGCCGACCGGGTCTGCGTGATGAACCAGGGCGAGATCGTGGAGCAGGCCAGTGTGGCCGACATCTTCATCCGCCCGAAGCATCCCTACACGCAGAAGCTTCTGGCTGCGGAGCCCAAGGGCAACCCGCTGACCCCGCCGGAAAACGCGCCGGAGGTGATGGCCGCCGACAACCTGAAGGTCTGGTTCCCGATCAAGAAGGGCCTGCTGCGGCGGACCGTGGACCATGTCCGCGCCGTGGACGGCGTGTCGGTGGACGTGCGCGAGGGGCACACGGTCGGGGTGGTCGGCGAATCCGGCTCCGGCAAGACGACGCTGGGGCTGGCGTTGCTGCGCCTGCACGCCAGCCAGGGGGCCATCCGCTTCGACGGGAAGGACATCCAGGGCTGGCAGGCCAAACGGCTGCGCCCGTTGCGCCGCGAGATGCAGGTGGTGTTCCAGGACCCCTACGGCAGCCTCTCTCCCCGCCTGTCGGTCGGCCAGATCGTCGGCGAGGGGCTGAAGATCCACGGCATCGGATCGGGCTCGGAACGCGACGCCATGGTGGCGAAGGCGCTGGAGGAGGTGGGGCTCGACCCCGCCAGCCGCCACCGCTACCCGCACGAATTCTCCGGCGGCCAGCGCCAGCGCATCGCCATCGCCCGCGCGCTTGTGCTGAAGCCCAAGTTCGTGGTGCTGGACGAACCGACGTCAGCGCTGGACATGTCGGTGCAGGCGCAAATCGTGGACCTGCTGCGCGACATCCAGGCGCGCCACAACCTCGCCTACCTGTTCATCAGCCACGACCTGCGGGTGGTGCGGGCGCTGTCGAGCCACGTCATCGTGATGAAGGACGGCAAGGTGGTGGAGCAAGGCCCCACCCGCCGCATCTTCGAGGAGCCGGAGCAGGACTACACCCGCGCCCTGCTCGCCGCCGCCCTGAACCTGGAAGCGGTCAAGTCCGACGCCGTGAGGATGTAGCGCGGCGCGGACGCCCCTGAGCCGCCGGCGGCTTCGCCTTGGGCGGAGGCCGCTTGGCCGTTTGCTTGGCCGCTTCCTTTCCGGGGGCCTCTTTTCCGGGGGCTGCCACCTCCCGCCACTCCCCCGGCGCCAGCCCGTCGAGCGTCCAGTCGCCGATGGACCAGCGGATCAGGCGCAGGGTCGGGAAGCCCACGGCCGCGGTCATGCGGCGGACCTGACGGTTGCGGCCCTCGCGCAGGGTCAGGGCGATCCAACTGGTGGGAATGCTGGCGCGGTAGCGCACCGGCGGGTCGCGCGGCCAGAGGTCGGCCGGCTCCTCCATCATGCGCGCCTCGGCCGGCAGGGTCGGGCCGTCGTTCAGCGTGACGCCGGTGCGCAGGCGCTGCAACGCCTCCTCCGTCGGCACGCCTTCCACCTGCACCCAATAGGTCTTCGGCAGCTTGTGCTTCGGCGAGGCGATGCGGGCGATCAGCGCGCCGTCGTCGCTGAGGGCCAGCAGCCCCTCGCTGTCGCGGTCGAGCCGCCCGGCGGCGTAGACACCCTTCACCGGCACGTGGTCGGCCAGCGTCGGGCGCCCCTGGTCATCTGTGAACTGCGGCAGCACGCCATAGGGCTTGTTCAGAAGGATCAGACGGGGCACGGTGGGCTCAACGGGTTTGACGACGAACAACAAGAACTTCGGCCGACAACACTACAGGGGTTTTCACCGTGACGCTGCTTTTCTGCTCCACCACCGACCGGGCCGACGACTGGCTCGGGGAACTGGGCGCGCGCCTGCCCGACCTGGACGTGCGGGTGTGGCCCGAGATGGGTGACCCGGCGGACATCGACATGGCGCTGGTGTGGAAACCGCCGCACGGCTTGCTGGCCAGCCTGCCGAACCTGAAGCTGATCGTGTCGCTGGGCGCGGGGGTGGAGTCGCTGCTGCTCGACCCCACCCTGCCGGACGTGCCGCTGGTCCGCATGGTGTCGGAAGGGCTGACGGTGGACATGGCGGGCTACGTGGCGCTCCAGGTGCTGCGCTGGCACCGGCAGTTGGACGAGTACCGGGAGCAGCAGCGGGCCGCGGTCTGGCACCAGATCGGCCACAAGCCGGCGTCGGAAGTGCGGGTCGGCATCCTGGGCCTGGGCGAACTGGGCACGGCGTCCGCCAGGACGCTGCTGAGCATGGATTACCGCGTGCTGGGCTGGAGCCGCACGCCGAAGACCATCGAGGGGGTGGAGAGCTTCGCCGGCACCGACGGGCTGGCGGCGATGCTTCCGCAATGCGACCTGCTGGTCTGCCTGCTGCCGCTGACGGACGGGACGCGCGGCATCCTGAACCGCGACCTGTTCGCCGCCCTGCCCCGCGGCGCGGTGGTGATCAACGCCGCACGCGGCGCGCATCTGGTCGAGGCGGATCTGCTGGAGGCGCTGGAGAGCGGTCACCTGCGCGGGGCCAGCCTGGACGTCTTCGTGGAGGAGCCGTTGCCGAAGGACCACCCGTTCTGGCGCCACCCCAAGGTTCACGTCACCCCGCACATGGCCGCCGTCACCCACGCCTCGCGCTCCGCCGAGGTGGTGGCCGAGGCGATCCGGGCCTTCCGCGAGGGGCGGCCCCTGCCCAATCTGGTGGACCGCAAGCAGGGCTATTGAGCGCGGGCGGTCAGACGGCTTCGATAGGGATGGAGGAAGGCTTGGGGGCTGCCAGTTCGGCCTCCAGCCGCGCCTTGGCGGCGGCGGCCAGTTCCTCTTCCTCCCGGATGGTCGCCATGTCCTCCGGCGCGACGGCCCCGGCCTCCATGACCAGTTCGGCGAAGTCGGAGAGGAAGACGCTGCCCTTCACGGTGCGCTGGACGAGCACGCTGCGCTTGTCCTCCGCATCGCGCTTGCGCTTGATGAAGCCCAGCAGCGACAGCCGGTCGAGCGCGCGGGTCACCGCGGGCTTTGAGATGTTCAGGGTCGCCGCCAACCCGCGCACCGTGTGCGGCGGATCGGTCAGATAGACCTGGAGCATGATCGCCATCTGCCGCGCCGACAGGTCCGGACCGTCCTGCCGAACGCTGGCGATCAACGCCGTGCGCCACAAACCGAGCGCCTTGAGGTTCCGTGCCATACCTAACCCCCGCAAGCCGTGCCCGGTCCCGCCACCGGACGCGCGCCCCCCGACGCGCGTCCCGAGTGTTGCGCAAGCCATCGCGCACAGGCAAGCGTTTCGCAGCCGGATCAATCGGTCAGTTCGTCGCGGGGGGAGGCGTCAGTAAATCAGCTCGTTCTCGCCGCCGCCTTCGGAGATGACGATTTCGCCGCGGGCGGCGAGATCCTTGGCCAGCTGGACCATGTACATCTGGGACTCGTCCACCTCGCGGACGCGGACGGGGCCCATGGCGGCCATGTCTTCGCGGAGAATTTTCGCGGCACGCTCGGACATGTTGGAGAAGAACAGGTCCTTCAGCGTCTCCGACGCGCCCTTCAGGGCGGTGGCGAGCTTCTGCTTGTCGACGCTGCGCATCAGGGCCTGGACGCCGGACGGGTCGAGCTTCGACAGATCCTCGAAGGTGAACATCAGCGACTTGATGCGCTCGGCGCTGTCGCGGTTGCGTTCCTCCAGGGCGGCCATGAAGCGGTGTTCGGTCGTGCGGTCCAGGCCGTTGAAGATTTCCGCCAGCATCTCGTGGCTGTCGCGGCGGCTGGTGCGGGCGAGGTTGGTCATGAACTCGGTGCGCAGCGTGCGCTCCACG
>Ga0065721_10005735_pt1 | contig 21120 bp, 22 predicted proteins | sample Mesricmetagenome_FD_59108 | JGI IMG/M metagenome (GOLD analysis project Ga0065721, IMG submission 59108) | Mesophilic microbial community from rice straw/compost enrichment Sample: eDNA_1 v2 (version 2) | ecosystem: Engineered > Solid waste > Grass > Composting > Bioreactor | place: USA: Davis... | reverse complement strand
CGGGCGATGCGGCGCGAGCAGGCAGACGCAGACAGGGCAACACTTTCAGCAATCTCGGCAACCGGCATGTCGGCATCGGCTTGCAGGAGGCTCAGAATCTTCCGGTCACGATCATCCAGCATCAGTTCGACCCATATTCGTGCACTTAGAATGCGCAAATTTAGATCTTGGCGCAACTGAGATGCGCTGTGCAATCCTGGGGAGGCAAAGTCTGCATCCGCGTTGATCTCCGTTCCCCTCAAACTGGAGGCCGCATGGAGGTAGCAAATGAAGACCATCGGCCTGATCGGCGGCATGAGCTGGGAATCCACAGCCGTCTATTATCGTCACATCAACCAGCAAGTGCGCCACCTGCGGGGCGGCCTGGCTTCGGCTGACATTGCCATGCGCTCGCTGGATTTCACTCAGGTCGTGGCCCTGCAAAGGGCCGGCCGCTGGGATCTGGCCGGCGCCATGCTGGGCGAAGCCGGCGCAGGGCTGGTCCGGGCTGGTGCCCAGTGCGTGCTTATCTGCACCAATACCATGCATCTGGTGGCACAACCCGTGGCCGACATGGCCGGTGTGCCGCTGATCGATATCATAACCGAGACCGCAGCCGCCCTGCGCGAGGACGGTCGCAACCGCCCCCTGCTGCTGGCGACGCGCTACACCATGGAACACGGCTTTTATACCGAACGCATGAAGTCGCTTGGTCTCGACGTCATGGTCCCCGAGCCCGCCGACAGGCAGCGCGTACATGATGTAATTTTCGACGAGCTTTGTCAGGGCACTGTCCGCGAACAGTCCCGCGCGACCTATCTTGATATCATCAACAAAGCCGCACTCGCCGGTGCGGACAGCGTCATCCTCGGCTGCACCGAAATCGGTCTGTTGCTCGATCCGGACGCGCTGCCGCTTCCAGGCTACGATTCCACCACCATCCACGCAGACGCAGCGGTCCGCTTCGCCCTTTCAGGCACCCTGGCCGAGGCTGCCTGAAAGGACCGCCGGCACCGGACAGGGCCGGCCGAGCCATCGCCGGCCTACTCGGAATGCCGGGAATTCTCAGTCGAGTTGCCCCCTGCCGGTTAACGGCTCGTCAAGCTTTTCGTCGCTTGCTGGGCCCTTGGCAGCAGGATCGTCATGACCTCTTACAGCATATCCATGGGCGCCGCCGGCATGCAGCGCGCCAGCCATCAGCTTGAGCTCAGCGCCGGACGGATCGCGCGTCTCGGTGTGGAGGGACAGCATGTCGAAATCGCCCCGGAGATGGTCAACATCATCCGGGCCGAGCACGACTTCAAGGCGGCCACCCGGGTGGCCGGCATCGCTGCAGACATGTCGAAATCCCTGCTCGACATTCTGGTTTAAGCAGCGCAAGGCTGGAGATGACGGGTGACAGGCAGCGTCGGGCCCGTCACCTAGCCGTGGCGCGGAAAACTAGAGGTCCGAGGGACCTTCGACCATGCCGAGCGCCGACATATAGAGCTCGAGCAGGGCTTCCTGCTCCATGCGCTCGTTGGCGTCCTGCTTGCGGATCGCCACGATCTTGCGCAGGATTTTGGTGTCAAAGCCATTACCCTTGGCTTCGGCATAGATTTCCTTGATGTCGGCAGCGATGGCTGCCTTCTCTTCTTCCATGCGCTCGATGCGCTCGATGAAAGCACGCAGCTGGTCCTGTGCGACGCTATCTTCAACGGCCATGGCTAACCTCTATCCTTCGACCGGCGCCTTCCAGAGCTGGCGTTCGCCGGCACGATATCGAAACGGAATTGTCCGCCCCCATGAACCTCATGGCCCGGCGCCGTTCAACCCCCTTTCGGGTCAATCCACACCCTGCATCCGCACGCCGGTCAGCGCGCATCACCGCTTTGGCGGTCAACGCTTCAGACATGCCCGCAATTCCGTCAAATCGGGCCATTAGCCATTGACCTCAACTCCGCCATACGATCAAAGAAGGGCACGTTTTCCGGTGATTTCCAGCGCAATGGTGACCTCAATCCGTCTTGGCTCGACCGTCCTGCTCGCAGGCTTCGCCGCCTTCATGGCCATGGCGGCAACAAGCCCGGCCCGGGCCGAACTGCGGGTCTGCAACGAGACCGCCAACCTGATTTCGGTGGCATTGGGATATCGGGCCGAGCGCGGCTGGATGAGCGAAGGCTGGTGGCAGACACCCCCCGGCGACTGCCGCACCCTCTACCAGGGGGATTTGCAGCAGCGCTTCTATTACCTCTATGCTGTCGACGATATCGGCGGTGGCGCTTGGGACGGTCAGGTCTTCATGTGCACCCGCGACGAGACCTTCACGATATTCGGGGTTGAGGATTGCCTCGCCCGGGGCTATGAGCGCACCGGGTTCTTTGAGATCGATACACAGAACCGATCCGACTGGACCTTGCAGCTCACCGAAAGCGCGGGCGTGCCCAGTGTCGTCGGACCGGATCTGGGCGAAGATCTGGAAGATCCGGCATTTCTCGTCGATGACCCCACTGCCCCTCCAACGCCAGACAATACGGATACGCAATGAGACGGATCAGACGCGCTAAGATCCTGGCCACCCTCGGGCCTGCCAGCCACGAGGAGAACATGATCGAGGAACTGGCCAAGGCCGGTGCCGATGTATTCCGCATCAATATGAGCCATGCCAGCCATGAGCTCCTGCACCAGACCGTCAAGCGCATCCGCTCTGTCGAGGCCCGTCTCAAGCACCCCATCGGCATCCTGGCCGACCTGCAGGGGCCCAAATTGCGTGTCTGGAAGTTCGCGGAAGGTTCGGTAAACCTCGTTGCGGGCCAGAAATTCACCCTCGACAGCGAACAGAACGACCAGGGCAACAGCGAACGGGTCTATCTGCCCCACCCCGAAATCATCGAGAGTGTATCGGTGGGCGACCGTCTCCTTCTGGACGATGGCAAGCTGCAACTCAAGGCGACGAAAGTCGGAGGCGGCGTCATCGAGACCGAAGTGGTCTATGGCGGCAAGCTTTCCGACAAGAAGGGCGTGTCGCTGCCCGATACGCTTCTGCCCACCGGCGCGCTGACCGAAAAGGACCACGCGGACCTGCTCGAAGCACTCAAGGCCGAAGTGGACTGGATTGCCCTCTCCTTCGTGCAGCGGCCCGAAGACATTATCGACGTGCGCAAGATCGTGCAGGGCCGTGCCGGCGTCATGGCCAAGATCGAAAAGCCGCAGGCCATTGAGCGGCTTGAAGAAATCGTCAAGCTCTCCGACGCCATCATGGTCGCCCGTGGCGATCTGGGCGTGGAGCTGCCGCTCGAGACCGTGCCGGGCCTGCAAAAGCGCATGATCCGCATGTGCCGTCGCTACGGCAAGCCGGTCGTTGTCGCCACGCAGATGCTTGAATCCATGATCACGGCGCCGGTGCCGACCCGCGCCGAGGTCTCGGACGTGTCCATCGCCGTCTTCGAAGGCGCCGACGCCGTAATGCTCTCGGCCGAAAGCGCCTCGGGGGCCTATCCGGTTGAAGCCGTCACCACCATGGCCAAGGTCGCTGTGGCCGTCGAGAGCGACGCCAACTACCGCGCTATCATCAAGGCGGCGCAGACCGAGCCGGAAGCCACCGCTGCCGACGCCATCTCGGCCGCAACGCGCCAGGTGGCCGAAACGCTCGATCTTGCGGCCATCGTCACCTACACGGCCTCCGGTTCGACCGGCATCCGTGCCGCCCGCGAGCGACCCAGCAAGCCCATCATCGCGCTTTCGCCAAACCTGCGCACCATTCGGCGTCTTTCGGTCGTCTGGGGTATTCACTGCGTCCAGACCGAAGATGCGGTGAACCTTGAAGACATGGTCGATCGCGCCTGCGTCATTGCCTACCAGGAAGGCTTTGCCCGCCCCGGCGACCGTATCGCCATCACCGCCGGTGTCCCGCTTGGCACACCGGGCGCCACCAACATGCTGCGCATTGCCTTCGTCCGCCAGGACGGCGCTGGGTCGAGCTGATCGGGCAACATACCACACCCTTGAATTTGCAAGGCCCCGATCCGTTGGGGCCTTTTTGCTATAAGGTCAGTCATGTCCCCAAGCGCCACTTCCATCAGTCTCCGCGCAACCGCCATAGGCCTTGTCGCCGTGCTGCTCTGGGCCTCGGTGGTCGGGATGATCAAGTCGGTATCGATCAGTTTCGGCGCAACGGGCGGCGCCGCCCTGCTCTACACGTTGGCCAGCCTCTTTCTGCTGCTCACGCTCGGCCTCGGCCGGCTCAGCCAGTTTCCGCGACGATATCTCGTGGTCGGCGGCCTGCTCTTTGTTACCTACGAGCTTTGCCTCGCGCTTTCGATCGGCTCAACCACCACGGCGCGACAGGCCATTGAAGTAGGCATGGTCAACTATCTCTGGCCCGCGCTCACGCTTGTCGGAACGATCGTCTTCAACCGACAGAAGGCAAGGTGGTGGATCGTACCGGGTCTGGCCCTGGCTATGTTCGGCATTGTTTGTGTCCTGAGCGGCGACTCTGGCTTCTCTCTCCCAGCCCTCATCGCCAATGTTCGCCTCAATCCCCTCAGTTATGGCCTTGCCTTGGTCGGCGCGCTCATCTGGGCCGCTTACTGCGTGGTCACCCCGAAAATGGCCAGCGGTCACAACGGCGTAACGCTGTTCTTCATGCTCACGGCGGCCTCGCTCTGGATCAAGCTCGGCTTTACCGGCGACATCAGCTGGTCGGTTGAGCCGTTGGATATCGTAATGCTGTTTCTGGCAGCTGCAGCCATGGGCTTTGCCTACGCTGCCTGGAATGTCGGTATCCTCAGCGGCAACACTACGCTTCTCGCGACGGCATCCTATTTCACGCCGGTATTGTCCGCTGCCTTTGCCTCGGCCGTGTTGCGATCGGCGCTGCCGCTATCTTTTTGGCAGGGCACCGCCATGGTCACCCTGGGCTCGCTGCTCTGCTGGCACGCCACGCGGCGCCAGGCGGAGAACTGACAGCCTGGCTCGGTCAGTCCCCGTACCGATCCTCCAGCACACGCTTGAGCATCGTCAGATCGGTGGTGATCGATTCTATGGTCGACGCGAACGCCTCTTCGCTCATGTCGGGCCGCTGGATGAAAGTGAAGCTGACCTCGGTACCCTCGCCACAGGCCTGGGCCCGCATCGGCATCCAGAGCGGCTCTTCGTCCGACCGGAATACGGCATGGTCGAAAATACCCTCGTCGTGGCACGGCGAAAAGCGGATATGGCGGACGCCGCCGAACGTCACCTCGGCAGCCCAGTCGCCATTGTCGAGTTGCCGATAGGTGGCCGGCACCACTGCCGCCCACTGGGCATAGTTGCGCGGATCAGACATGAAGCGGCGCACCTTCGTAACCGGCACCGCGACCTGCACCGTGATCGTATGCGACAGGGGCATTGCTGTTCTCCGCCGCCAGAAAGCAACAAGGCCCGCATTTTCATGCGAGCCTTGCCGTAGTCAATCGTGAAAAAACCGCTTAGCCCTGACGGGCCTTGAAGCGCTTGTCCACCTTGTTGATGATGTATACGCGGCCGCGACGGCGCACGAGCTTGTTCGCACGGTGGCGAGTCAACAACGCCTTCAGCGAGTTGCGGACTTTCATCGGTCAATTCCTCGGTCAAACAAAAGGGGCGCCAAGGCGCCCGAAAACTGGCCTCTTCATAAGGAACCCGGCCGGGCCTGTCAACGCGCAATTGCTATGCTTATCCCCAATCCGCGCCATTAACGCGCAGGTGACGGGAAGGGGCTAAGCTGNNCNNTCAACCAGCTTGAGTGCCGGCNATGGCCAAACTTTCCTCTGTTCGATCCGGCGCTATTGTCCTTGATGCGCGCGCCAATATGGCGACACTTGTGGCCGACATGCTCCGCATGCTGGGCTGGCGCGATATTCGCGAGGTTACCGAGGCCGGCCAAGCCCTGCTTCTGCTCCAGCGCGCCGAGTTCGAGCTGATCATCGTTGACGATGCCCTTGGCGGTGTCGATGCCGTTGAAATGGTCCGTCGCCTGCGCGCCGATACCACGTCGCCCAACCGGCTGACCACGGTCATAATGATGTCCGCCGCGCCTGACCTCAAGCGCATTGCCGCGGCACGCGATGCCGGTGTCACCGAGTTCCTGCGCAAGCCCTTCGCCGCCCGCGACCTCAAGGCCCGGCTGGATGCCCTTTCGACCAGCCCGCGCCCCTTTGTCGAGGCCGCAGCCTATGCGGGCCCCGACCGACGGCGACGCAACCAGGAGGTCGGCGCTGCCGACCGGCGGTCAAGCGGGGAGACACAGATCCAACCTGATCGGCACTGATGAAAAACCCGGCCAACAGCCGGGGTTCTCTGTTCCAAAGGCTGGACGCTCAGACCGCTGCTGCTGCCGCTTCGCGACGCAAACGACGGCGCTGTTCGCGACGTTCCATTTCCACCTTGGGATCGGGAACCGGAACCGAGGCGATCAGCCGCTTGGTATAGTCGTGCTCGGGCGCCATGGTCACCTGCTCGGCATCGCCGATCTCAACGACCTCGCCGAAATAGAGCACCATGATGCGCTGTGCGATGTGACGGACCACGGCGATGTCATGGGAGATGAACATCAGCGACAGGCCGAATTCCTTCTGCAGATCCATCAACAAGTTGATGACCTGGGCGCGCACCGACACGTCGAGCGCCGAAACAGCCTCGTCGCAGATGATCAGCTTGGGCCGTGTGATCAGCGCCCGCGCGATGCCAATACGCTGGCACTGGCCACCGGAGAATTCGTGCGGATAGCGGTTGATCCAGGTCGAGGAGAGACCGACCTTCTCCATCAGCTCGGCCACGCGCACCATGCGTTCTTCCCTGCTGACCTCCGGATAGTGGATCGTCAGCGGCTCGGCAATGATGGCTCCGACGGTCATGCGCGGATTGAGCGAGGCCAGCGGATCCTGGAAGATCATCTGCACATCCTTGCGCAGGGCCGTCAGCTCGGTGGGGGTCATCTTGAGGATGTCCTTGCCCATCCACTTTGATTCACCCCCCGACGCTTGCACCAGCTTGATCACCGCGCGCGACAGTGTCGACTTGCCGCAGCCGCTTTCGCCCACGATGCCGAGCACCTCGCCCTCATAGAGATCGAAGGACACGCCCTTGACGGCGCGCAGCACCTGATGGCCGCCGAACAGGCCGCCTGTCTTGGTGGGAATGGAAAAGTCCACGGTGATGTCGCGGACCTGCAGGATGGGGTTCTTGTCCGTCATGCGACGCCCTTGGATGCCATGAAGTCATAGGAAACGGTCGACAGCCGATCGACCTTCTTGTCGAGGCGTGGGACGGCCGCCAGCAGGCCCTGCGTGTAGGGATGCTGCGGATTTTCGAAGATATCGAGGGTCTTGCGATATTCCATCACCCGCCCGTCGAACATCACCAGCGTGTCCTCGCAGGTGCCAGCGACGATGCCGAGATCGTGGGTGATGAGGATGATCGATGTGCCGAAATCTTCCTGCAGGTCGACCAGCAGGTCGATAATGCCGGCCTGCACCGTCACGTCGAGCGCGGTCGTCGGCTCGTCGGCGATCAGCAGTTCCGGCTGGCACAGCAGTGACATGGCGATCATCACGCGCTGGCGCATGCCGCCCGAGAACTCGTGCGGGTACATGTGCACGCGGTTCTTCGCGTCGGGAATGCGAACAGCGTCAAGAAAGCGGATGCTCTCGGCCAGCGCTTCAGACCGGCTCATGCCCTTGTGGTGCTCAAGCACCTCGGTCATCTGCCGGGAAATGCGCAGATAGGGATTGAGCGAGGTCATCGGGTCCTGGAAAATGATCCCGATACGCTCGGCACGGTAGGCATTGATCTGGCTTGACGGCAGATTGAGGATCTCCTTGCCGTCGAACTTGACCGAGCCGGACGCTTTCCCGTTGCGCGGCAGAAGGCCGAGAATGGCAAACGCGCCCTGGGTCTTGCCTGAGCCGCTTTCCCCCACGATGGCGAGCGTCTTGCCCTTTTCAACCGTGTAGGACAGGTCCTTGACCGCATGGACGACGCCATCCTGCGTCTGGAAATCCACCTTGAGATTGTTGATTTCGAGCAGTGCCATGGGTCTAGCGGTCCTTCGGGTCCAGCGCGTCACGCAGGCCGTCACCGATGAAGAAGAAGGTGAAGAGGATGACGATGAAGAAGAACAGCGGGAAACCCAGCTGCCAGATCGTGCCGTACTGCATCGTCGAGGCGCCCTGGCTGATCAGCGCCCCAAGCGACGTGCTCGGCTCCTGAACACCCAGACCAAGGAACGAAATGAAGGATTCCAGCAGGATCATTTCGGGGATCAGAAGCGTCGCATAGACCGCGACCACGCCCAGCAGGTTGGGCACGATATGCTTGAAAATGATCGCGCTCGGCTTCTGCCCGATGGCCACGGCCGCTTCCACGAACTCCCGGTTCTTGATGGTCATGGTCTGCCCGCGCACCACACGCGCCATCCCCAGCCAGGAGATGAGCCCGATGCCCACGAACAGCATGATGAAAGAGCGCCCGAACATGATCAGCAACAGGATCAGGATGAACATGTAGGGGATGGAGTAGATGATATCGACAAAGCGCATCATCACACTGTCCAGTCGGCCACCGAAATACCCGGCCACGGCGCCATAGACCGTACCCACGAGCACGGCGATGGCCGAGCCGATGATGCCCACCATCAACGACACCTGCATGCCCTGCAGCGTGCGCGAATAGAGATCGCGACCAACCTCGTCCACACCGAAATAGTGCCCTGTCTCGATCGACGGTGCGCCCTTTTCAGCCACGCTGCCCATCACGCCCCAGTCGATACGTTCGACCGACCACTGGGCGAAAAAGGGCCCGATCAGCGAGAAGGCGATGACGGCAAGCAGCACGATGAGGCTGACCATGGCCGCGCGGTTATGGGAAAAGCGGCGAACGGCGTCGGTCCATAGCGAGCGTCCCTTGGTGGGTACGATTGCCTGAGCCTTGGCCGTGCCTTCAATTCGACTGTCAGCGAGCATGGCCGGTCCTACAGTTTGATCTTGGGATCGACCCAAGCATAGAGGATGTCCACCACAAGATTGGCAGTGATGGTCAGCGCCCCGAGCAGGATCGTGATGCCCAGAATTGTTGAGTAGTCGCGGTTAAGCGCACTGTTGACGAACGCCTGGCCAATGCCGCCCGTTGAGAAATAAAGGTCGATGACCACCGAACCGGTGACCATGCCCACGAACACCGGGCCGAGATAGGAAATCACGGGCAACAGCGCCGGCCGTAGCGCATGCCGAAAGATGACGTCGCGCGATGGCATGCCTTTGGCCTTGGCCGTGCGGATATAGTTCGAACTCAGCACTTCGAGCATGGACGAGCGGGTAAGGCGCGCGATCGACGCGAAGTAGGAGGTCGAGAGCGCGATCACCGGCAGGATGACATTGCTCCAGTGCCCCCCATTCCAGCCGCCGCCAGGCAACCAGCGCAGCCAGAGGGTGAAGATCAGCACCAGGATCGGCGCCATGACGAAATTCGGCACCACCTGGGCGCCAATGGAAAAGCCCAGCGACAGGTAGTCGGCCCAGCTGTTCTGGCGGACGGCAGCGATGATGCCCACAGTGACGCCGACCACCGTCGCAATGACGAAAGCCCAGGCACCATAGGTGAAGGTCACAGGGAAGCCCTGTGCAATGATATCGTTGACCGTGCGGTCGCGGTACTGGAACGACGGCCCGAAATCGAAACGGAACACGACGTTGTAGATGTACTCGAGCAGCTGCTGCCACTGCGGCTTGTCGAGGCCGTAGCGCGCAAAGATGTTTTCCATGACCGTTGGTGGCAGGGTCTTCTCGCCAGCGAACGGGTTACCTGGCGCCACCTTCATCAGGATGAAGGAGGCCACGATCAAAACAAGCAAGGTCGGTATCGCTACCGCCAGCCGCCGAAGGATGAAGAGGATCATTTGCGCTTCCAGCCGCGCACCCGCGCGGGAGAACGGCGCCCACTTGGGGCGCCGTCCGTTGGGTTACTCTGCGACCTTGTAGAGGTCCTTAGCGTACCAGGTCTGCTCTACGTTGTCGTAGGGCCAGCCCTTGACGGCCGAGTTCTGCATGAAGTTCTCGGTGTAGAAGTAGATCGGAATGATGGCTGCTTCTTCAGCGATCTTGGCTTCCGCCTGCTGGTAGAGCTCGGTCGAGTTTTCCGCAGTCGGAGCGGCTGCCAGCCATTCGTCGACATCGTCGTAGGCGATGCCGCCGTCGTTCTGACCCGAAGTGGATTGGAACAGGGTCAGGAAGGTCGAGACTTCGTTGTAGTCACCGCACCAACCGTTACGGGCGATTTCGTACTGCTTGGCCTTGCGGGTATCGAGCAGGGTCTGGAATTCCATATCCTGCAGGACGATATCGACGCCCAGCTTTTCCTTCCACATCTGACCGAACACGGTCGCGACCTGACGGTGCGCTTCCGAGGTGTTGTAGATGTAGTTGATGGTGACCGGGTTGTCCTTGCCGAAGCCGGCTTCGGACATCAGTTCGACCGCGCGGGCATCGCGTTCTTCCTGGGTCATGCTGGCAGCAGCGACGTCAGGAACAGTCCAGCCCGCAGTCATCGGGTGAGCCAGGGTGAAGGCCGGGATCTGGCCGCCCTTGAGAACGCCGTTGATGATCACTTCACGATCGATGGCCAGGTTCAGAGCCTCGCGGACGCGCTGGTCCTTGAGAGCTTCGTTCGGCTGCTCATCGGTCATGTTGATGCTGAGGTAGTAGGTACAGAACTGCGGCACCGAGAAGGCGTTATCCGGCAATTCGGCTTCCAGCGTCGGATACTGGCCAGACGGGATGTCGGTCTGGTCAACTTCACCGGCGCGCCAGCGGGTCAGGCCCTGGTTGTCGTCGTTGATGGTCAGGAACTGGACTTCTTCGAGAACAGTGTTCTCGTTGTCCCAGTACTCGGCATTGCGCGAGAGCACGACGCGTTCACCCGGGGTGTTTTCGGTCAGTACATAGGCACCGTTACCGACGATATTTCCCGGCTTGGTCCAGTCAATGCCATGCTCTTCGATGACGGCCTTCGGCGACGGATAGAGGGTCGCGTGCGACAGGGTGCGCGGGAACCACTGGCTCGGGAAAGCGAGGTCGACTTCAAGGGTCTTGTCGTCGATCGCGCGCACGCCGAGCTCTTCGGGAGCCATGTCGCCGTTCATGATCGCGTCGGCATTGACGATGCCAACAACGCCCAGGAAGTAGGCATAGGCGGAAGCGGTTTCCGGATTGACGGCGCGTTGCCAGGCATAGACGAAGTCCTGAGCCGTGACCGGCTCGCCGTTCGACCACTTCGCGTCACGCAGCTTGAACGTGTACTTGGTGAAGTCTTCGTTCGTCTCGTAGCTCTCGGCAACGCCGGGGACGGGCTCGCCGTCAGGACCAGCATTGTAGAGGCCTTCAAAAAGGCTACGGACCACCGCAGAGGTGTCCACGTCTTCGACAAGCTGCGGGTCGAGAGTGTTGATGTTGTCCAGAACGCGATAGCGGAACACCTGCTCGTCGGCCAGGGTCGTTCCCTCCGGAACAGTCGCCGCCCACACCGGTGCGGTCAGGGCAGTGGCGCCTAGCAAGGCAACTGCCCCAACGGCAGCTCGGATCATCCGATTGCTTTTCATTCTTGTCCCATCTCCTTGTGGAATTCTGGCGTTTCTCTGACTGGCTGCCTGTTAGGCGAGCAGCTCATTTCCGTTGCCACCGGGTTTTACCCGCCGGTCAAGACTAATGGACGGTATTACGCTATTCCGTCCACTGACAAGCAAAAGATTGACCTAAACGTCATGCGGCGCCCGGTTGTGAACATTCCCGGCAACGGGCAGTGCGGGGCAACCAATTGCGCACTTTCGCTCTGTTGGGGATTCAAATACTTGTGACTGCCCGGGCAGCCCGGACACGCGCAAGCCCGTCCTAACCGCAGGACGCCAAGGCTCAGCCCGAAAGACCGCTCTGCTGCACGAAAAAAATGAGGATCGCGAGTGCCAGAAGACCGGCAAAGGGCACCCAGCCGGGCAGCGGGCCGCGCGAGCGCTGCTTTGGGGGCTCCGGTTTCTTGTCCGGGCGCCGGAACTTTACGACATTGTCACTCATGCCGCGCTTTCTACCAGAGCGGCGACGCCCATGCCACCAGCAGTGCAGACCGAGATCAGCGCCCGCTTGTTGACCTGCCCCGAAAGCAGTTTGGCGGTCAGGCCGAGAATGCGCGCGCCCGTCGCCGCAAACGGATGCCCATAGGCAAGGCTCGAGCCTTTGACGTTGATCTTGGCCGGATCGATCTCGCCCATCACCGAGTCACGGCCCAGAACGTCCGTGCAATAAGTGGGGTCCTTCCATGCCTTCAAGGTGCACAGCACCTGTGCCGCGAATGCCTCGTGCAGCTCGAAATAGTCGATGTCGACGAAGCCAAGCCCCGCCTTATCCAGCATTTCGCTGACTGCGATTGTCGGCGCCATGAGAAGGCCTTCGCCATGGGCAAAATCATTGCCGGCAACCCGCCCCGTGGTGAGATAGGCCAGGATGGGCAGGCCTCGTGCCTTGGCCCATTCTTCGCTCGCCAGCAGCACACCGGCCGCACCATCGGTCAGCGGCGTGGAATTGCCTGCCGTCAGCGTGCCCAGCCCGCTGGTCTTGTCGAAGGCGGGCTTGAGCGTCGCCATCTTCTCCATATTGGCGTCGGCGCGCACATTGTTGTCGCGCACAAGGCCCGCACAGGCCACCAGAAGGTCGTCGTGGAAGCCTTCGTCATAGGCAGCGGCCGCATTGCGATGGCTGGCGACCGCCAGCGCGTCCTGTTCGGCGCGGGTAATACCCCATTCCTTGGCCATCAGCTCGCAATGCTGGCCCATGGAAAGGCCTGTGCGCGGTTCATTGACAGATGGCGCTACCGGGGCGAGTTCGCCAAGGGAAAAGCCCTTGGTAAAGGCCTTGAGCTTCTGGCCGGTGGTCTTGGCCGCATTGGCACCAAGCAGGCGCTTCTGGAATTTCGGGCCGAAGACAATCGGGCTATCGCTGACGCTGTCCGAACCGGCGGCGATACCGCTCTCGATCTGGCCCGAGGCGATCTTGCCGGCCAGCACCAGCGCCGCCTGCAGGCTCGTGCCGCAGGCAATCTGCATGGTCGTGCCCGGAGTGCGCGGCGAGAGGCCGGCATCGAGCAGGGCCTCGCGAGCGATGTTGAAATCTCTGGAATGATTGATCACGGCGCCGGCGATCACCTCATCCACTTTCTCACCCTTGAGGCCGAACTTGTCGGCCACACCGCCCAGTACCGTGCCGAGCATGGAGAGGTTGGTTTCGTCCGCATAGGCCGTGCCGCCACGAGCGAACGGAATTCGGGCCGAGCCGATGATGGCAACGCGCCTGGTTTCAGTCATTCTCTGTCTCCTTACGCCCGTCCATCCGCACGTGCCTTGAGTGGCCCGCCCAGGAACGGCGCAAAGCCCGTCCCCATGATGACACCGATATCGGCCAGTTCAGGCGAGGCGACCACGCCCTCGCCAACCACCACTTCCGTCATGTCGACCAAGGGCCTGACGAGTTCGCGGCCCAGCCCGGCCAGATCCGCATGCTGGGGCGTCTCGCCCTTGATGGCCTTGCCCTTTTCCCACTTGTAGAAGCCCTCGCCGCTCTTGCGACCGAGCTTGCCTTCGGCGATCAGCCGGGCGAACTTGCTGCCCTCAGGCACGGCATGGCCCAGCTCGGTGGCCACGGACTTGCCCACATCCAGCCCCACTGTGTCCATCAATTCGATCGGCCCCATCGGCATGCCGAAGGCCACGGCGGCGGCATCAAGCAGTTCCTTGCTCTCTCCGCGCTCCACCCGTTCCACCGCACCCAGCATGTAGGGCATCAGCACACGGTTGACGAGGAAGCCCGGAGCGGACTTGACCACCACCGGCGATTTCCCGATGGCCAGCGCGAAACTGGCGCCCTTGCCGATCTCCTCGTCCGTATTGAACCTGGATCGGATCACCTCCACCAACGGCAGCTGTGCCACCGGATTGAAGAAGTGCAGGCCGATGAGCCGCGCCGGATCCTTGAGCGCCTCGGCGATGCGTTCAAGCTCGATGGAGGATGTATTGGTCGCCATGATGGCGCCCGGCTTCATCTTCGCCTCGATCCCGCTGAAGATCGACTGCTTGACCTCGAGCTTCTCCACCACCGCCTCGATGATCACGTCAGCGCGCGCTACGCCCGTGCCTGCAGGATCGGCGGTAAGGCGCAACATCGCCGCGTCCACTTCGCGCTTTTTCTTGTAGCGCTTCTGAAACAGCTTCTTGGCCCGGTCGAGCGCCGGTTGAATGCGTTCCATGTCGAGGTCCTGCAGCGTTACGCTCATGCCGCGATAGGCGCACCAGGCGGCAATATCGCCACCCATCACACCGGCGCCGATCACATGCACGCGGCCAAACCTGACGCCCTTGATGCCCTGCTTCTTGAGCCCCTCGGACAGAAAGAACACGCGCCGCAGGTTCGTGGCCGTAGGCGACCCCATCAGCGGCACAAAGCCGTCAACCTCGCCGCGGATCATCGCGCGCCAGTCATTGCCGTGTTTCTCAAACAGGTCGATCAGCGCATAAGGCGCCGGATAATGCTCGCGGCGCGCCTTCTTGCCGGCCTGCTTGCGCATCTGGTTGGCAATGGCCTCGCGGACCAGCGGCAACGCTGCAAGCTTCTTGGTCCAGCCTGCTTCGCTCGATTTGCGCTTCGAAAGCACCGCCTTGCGGCCTTCCCAGCGCAGCATGTCGCGGTGGCGCACCAGCTTGTCGACCAGATTGAGCCCACGCGCTGCGCCGGCCCGCAATGTCTTGCCCGTCAGCATGATCTGCATGGCATCGACCGGCCCGGCCTGACGGATCGAGCGGCCGGTGCCGCCAAAGCCGGGAAAAATGCCGAGATTGACTTCCGGAAAACCGATCCGGGTCTTCTCGTCATTGACCGCGATGCGATAGTGGCACGCCAGCGCCAGTTCCAGCCCGCCGCCCAGGCAGAAGCCGTGAATGCCTGCCACAACGGGCACTTTCAGAGCTTCGATCCGCGCAAACAGCGCATGGGTCCGGCGCAAGGCTTCGGGCAGAACCGAAAAATCGCTCATCGCGTCGAATTCGCTGACATCGGCGCCGGCAATAAAACCGCTCGACTTGCCCGACAAGATCACCACGCCCGCAAGCTCGCCCGAGCTCGCCAGGTCCTCGAACCGCGCCACCAGCGTTTCGAGCTCCATTATGGCTTCGCGACTAAGCGTATTGACCGAGGCATTGGGGGTGTCGATGGTCAACCAGCCGATCTTTTCGAGATCGGTGTGAAAGCTCCAGTGTTTAGTGTCGGTAGCCAGTTGGGCGATCATGGTTTTCCTCTCTCTTCCCTTCTCCCTCANGGGAAGGGGCTGGGGGTGTGTCGGAGCCTCCCCCTAACTCGGACATACAGNGTGTGCCGCACTGCCCACACCCCTTCCCGTTTTCCCGCCTCCTCAAGGGGGAGGGAGCNCAGGCTCAGCCTGCGATTTTCATTCCGCTGCTGCCCGTGGCGGCGTTTCCTTGAGCACGTCCATGTCGAAATCATCGACATTGACGGCCCGGTTGGTGGCCTCGTCGGCGGCCCGCATGATGCCGGCCTCGTTGTCATTGAGCACTCCGGCAGCCACCGCATCGGCAATAGAATCACGGTCAAGTCGGCGCTCGATGATGCCCTTGCGCGAGGCCTTGACGAACTTGGCTTCGATCTCCTCGGCCTCCGTCACCTTGAGGAAGGCATCTTCCAGAACGCCGGTAACGTCATTGGGGTCCGTTGAAATATAGACGCCAGTGGTCAGGCGGTCGCGGAAACCACCGGGACGCAATACCGAACGAACGAAACGATAGTTGACGCGATCCGATGCCGGCTTGGCGTGACGGCCGAGCGGGAAGCACAGGATACGCATGGCCCAGGCAAAGACCGGATTGGGGAAGTTGGCGAAGACGTCCCCGAAAATGCGTTCGAGATTGGCCACCCGATCCTTCATGATCGCCTCGACCAGTTCCTTGTCCTCGGCAATCGCGCCCTCCTCCTCGAAACGCTTGAGCGTTGCGGACATGAGGTAGAGTTCACCGAGCAGATCGGCCATGCGGCCCGAGAGCTTCTGCTTGCGCTTCAGCGCCCCGCCCAGCACCACAGTGGTCCAATCGGCCACCAGCGCAAAGTCCTGCGCATAGCGATGCAGCCGTCGATACCAGCGCGCCATCGACCCCTGGTTGGGAGAGGACGCGAATGCGCCATTGCTAAGGCCATGAAGGAAACTGGCGACAATGTTGCGCAGCATGAACTTGGTGTGCCCACCAAAAGCGGAATCGAAGGCATTGAGACCCACCTTGCGATCCTTGCTCTGCGCCGCCTGGATTTCACGCAGCAGATAGGGATGGGCGCGCAGCACGCCCTGTGCGAAGGTCATCAGCGTGCGGGTGAGGATATTGGCCCCTTCCACCGTGATCGCCACCGGTATCGCCATATAGCCGCCGAAGAGGTAGTTCTTCGGCCCGTCCTGGATGGCGCGGCCACCCTGAATATCGAAGGCATCGTCCATGCTGTCGCGCATGGCTTCGGTGGTGGTGTATTTGAGTAGACCCGCAATCACGGCGGGGCGCTGGCCCTCATCCACCATCGAGGCGGTGAGGCGCCGCGCGGCCTCATACATATAGGCGCGCTTGACCATCTCGCCGAGCGGTTCGGCCACGCCTTCCATGATGCCGACCGGAATACCGAACTGCCGGCGCACCCGCGCATAGGCCGAGGTCGTGCGCAGCGTCTGCTTGATCGAGGTCGTNCCNATGGCGGGCAGCGAAATGGCGCGGCCCGTGGANAGNCACTCCATCANCATGCGCCAGCCCTGNCCGGCATAATCCGGTGCCGCCGATCAGGAAATCCATNGGGATGAACATGTCCTTGCCACGCACTGGACCGTTCATGAAGGCCTGACGCGCCGGATAGTGACGGCGGCCAATGTCGAGGCCGGGATGATCGTGCGGGATGAGCGCCAGAGTAATACCGATGTCTTCGCCGCGGCCGAGAAGATTGTCCGGGTCCTTCATGATGAAGGCCAGACCCACAAGCGTCGCGACGGGGGCCAGGGTAATATACCGCTTGTCGAAGCTGAGGCTGACGCCGAGCACTTCCTGCCCGTTATACATGCCCTTCTTCACTACGCCGATGTCCCGCATGCCGCCCGCATCGGAACCAGAATGCACGCCGGTCAGCGCAAAACAGGGCACGTCCTGCCCGGTGGCGAGGCGATGCAGATACTTCTGCTTCTGGGCCTGCGTGCCGTATTTTTCGAGCAATTCACCGGGTCCGAGCGAATTGGGCACCATGACGGTGATGCCCGCCGCCACCGAGCGGCTGGCAATCTTGCTGACGATCATGGACTGTGCCTGCGCCGAAAAGCCCAGGCCACCATGCTCCTTGGCGATCAGCATGCCGAGGAAACCCTTGTCCTTGAGGAACTGCCANAGCTCGGGCGACAGGTCCGCGCGATTGTGGCGGATATCCCAGTCGTCGATCATCTTGCATGCCTCGACCACCGGGCCGTCCAGAAACGCCTGCTCCTCTTCGGTCAGGGTCAGGGGGCGAATGCCAGTGAGCTTGTCCCAGTTTGGCCGACCAGAGAACAGTTCCGCATCCCAGCCAACCGTGCCGGCATCAAGCGCTTCCTGTTCAGTACGGCTGACTTTGGGCAGGATGGATTTGACCGCGCCATAGACCGGCGCCGTCAGCACCGCCATGCGGATGGGCTTGACCGCCAGAACCAGCAGGATCACGCCCAGGGCGATCAACANCCAGCTGAACCAGCCCAGAGCATAGACCGTGCCGTCCTGAGTGAAATCCAGCCCGGACAAGAGGCCTATNGCAGCAAGCCCCGCGCCCCACTGCCATAACGGACTTTCCCGCATGGCAAGGGTAGCAAAAACGACAAGACTGATCGCGACAAGCAAAAGGGTCATCGCCCTGATCCTCCTGGGACGGGGCACGGACCGCAAAGAGGGCTCGTGCCCGTCATTTCTCAAATGCCGGGCCGGTTGCCGATTTGAGAATCAGCCCGGCCTTCCCCTTGCTTGTCCGCACCATAGCGCGGGAGCAGGGATTGTGTAGGGGCAGTCTACTCATGTTTACGTATACGTCAACAGCCGACCTAATACGTTATGCTGCGGACAGCCGGACTATCAGGCGCAGCCCCCCGACAACTAAGTCGAACCGGCAGCAAATTGACGCTAACGTAAAGCCATGAGATATTTCTTACCATGATGCGGGAACAACAGGGCGCTTGAACGCCTGCCCGGTCCTGAGCAAAGACGCCGCGCTGCGGCTTTTGGTTCCGGTCGAAACTGGGGCATGGCCCGCATCCGCGAGAGGGGAAACCACCTGCCCACGGGCACCTGGAGGAGAGACTATGGACACGCCAGCCACCACCAATGACGGCCTTCGCCCGTGGATCGCGAGCTATCCGGAGGGTATTGCCTGGGACGCCAGGATCGACACCACGCCCGTCCATGAACAGGTCCTGGCCGCTTGCGCCAAGAACCCCTCCGCTGTCGCGCTGGACTTCCTTGGCGGCACCACCAGCTTTGGCGAACTGGCCGAAAAGATCGTCGCGTTCGCGGGCGCGCTNCAATCCCAGTTCGGCGTTACCAAGGGCACCCGCGTGGCGCTGATGCTGCCCAATTCACCGTTTTACCCTATCGCCTNTTACGGCGTGCTGCGGGCCGGCGGCACGGTCGTCAANTGCAACCCGCTCTACACCATCGATGAGTTGGGCCACATCACTGCGAATGCTGGCGCCGACATCATGGTCACGCTCGATTTGCAGCAGATTTTTGAAAAGGGCGAAGCCCTNCTCANGGCAGGCCACGTCAAGAAGCTGATCGTCGCGCACTTCCCCAACGCCCTGCCACTGGTCAAGAAAATCCTGTTCTCGGTTGCCAANCGCAGGGATNTGGCCAAGGTCAGCCAGTCCCCGCATGCCGCGGCGATCAGNTCTTTCGAAAACCTGATCGCCCGCAAGGANACNCCCTCNNCTGTCACCATCGACGCGGAAAAGGACATCGCGGTACANCAATACACCGGCGGCACTACCGGCATTCCCAAGGGCGCGCTTCTCACCCACGCCAATATCTCGGCCAANATGAGCCAGATCGACAATTGGGGCTGCGGCCTCTTTTTGCCNCCCTCCAAGGTGATTGCGGTCCTGCCCTTCTTCCACATCTTTGCCATGACGGTCTGNATGAACGTGCCGCTCAGCAACGGCACACCGGTCATCATGCTGCCGCGCTTTGAGCTCAAGGCACTGCTCGGTATTTTTGCTCGCACCAAGGCCAATGTGCTGCCCGCCGTCCCCACCCTGCTCAACGCCCTGGCGCGCGCCGACAATGTCGGCCCTGAAGATCTGGCCCCACTTGAGGTCGCCATTTCCGGCGGCGCTGCGCTGCCTGACGAAGTGCGCGCGGCCTTTTCGAAGAAATCCAAGGCGCTGCTGGCCGAGGGCTATGGGCTTACCGAAGCGTCGCCGGTTGTCTGCTGCGCCGCCCTGCGCGTCCCCTCTAAGCCCATGTCCATCGGGCTGCCGCTGCCCGCCACTGACATCCGCTTTGTGGACGTCGATTCAGGCAGGGTCGTCGGCGTCGGCGAGAATGGCGAACTGCAGGTCAAGGGTCCGCAGGTCATGGCCGGCTATTATGACAACGAGCAAGCCAGCAAGGATGCCTTCATGGATGGCTGGCTGCGCACCGGCGATGTCGGGCATATGGACGAAGATGGCTATGTCTTCCTTGTCGACCGCATCAAGGACCTCATCATCTGCTCGGGCTTCAATGTCTATCCGCTCACGATCGAGGAAGCGATCATGACCCATGAGGCCGTCGAAGAGGTCAATGTCATCGGTGTNCCCGACGCGTATCGNGGCGAAGCGCCGGTGGCCTTCGTCAAGCTCAAGGCCGGAAAGACCGCCACCGAGGGCGACATCAAGACCTTCCTGACGGGCANGCTCAACAAGATCGAGATGCCCAAACAGGTCATCTTCAAGGAGGCCCTGCCCAAAACGCTCATCGGCAAGCTCTCGAAAAAGGAGCTGCGCGAGGAATATGCCCAGACACACGCGGGGAAGAAGTGAAACCGCAGGACACTGAGAACAAGGACCTTTTCTCGATTGCCGATCTCGCCAGCGAGTTCGACATCTCGACGCGAGCCATCCGCTTTTACGAGTCCAAGGGCCTGCTCTCACCGGAGAGGGTCGGCGCCACCCGCATCTTCCGCAAGCGCGACCGCGCCCGGTTGATCCTCATTCTGCGCGGCAAGCGTCTTGGCTTTACCCTACGGGATATCTCCGACTATCTGAGCCTCTACGACGCCGACCGGACCCAGCAGGTCAACCTGCTGGCCGAGAAGGTGGACGAACGGATCGCCCTGCTCGAACGCCAGCGCGACGATCTCGAAACCACCATCAAGGAATTGCGCGAAATCAAGCAATTGGCGCAGGAGCGCCTGAAGACGACCGGGTGATACTTGGGCTTACGCCNCTTGTCGAGGAAGGCGCCAAANCCACNAAGTCATTCCGGCGAAGGCCGGCATCGGCGGACCGATCCGGCGAGATGCTACCTCTGCGGGANTGACACCTGCGCGTGATGATGGACAGNTTCAAATAACCTACCGCTCTCCTCGCCCCTTGTGATTCCTGGTNAGGCTCGGCGGCTTCTTCGGCCTCACCCAGCCCTTGGGCGGCTGCCGAAGCGGCGCGTTTGATCCCAGCCCGATCTGCCCCGGCGGCGCCTGTCCCACGACAACNCTCACGACCTCGCCAGTGTCGTCGACGACAGTCGTGGCACCGCCATATTCCCCCTTGAGCCGCGCGATCTCGTCGCGCAGCGCCGCGGCCTTTTCGAAATCAAGACTGGCCGCCGCCTCTTCCATCTGCTTTTCCAGCGCCACCAGACGCGCATGATTGCTTCGTGATGACATCCCAACTCTCCCATCCACCGGAGCCAACCTCCCCCTTTGAGGGGAGGGAAGCGCGACAGGACTTAGAGCGGAATCCCATCAGTCTGCATCATATCCTGCGGCGGCGAAGTAGTTTGCGCATTCTTTGGGGGTGAAGGTTTCGATCAGTTTGCCAATCCTGTTCCAGAGCGCATCGACGGTTCGTTCTGCCGCT
>Ga0065721_10005443_pt1 | contig 21120 bp, 22 predicted proteins | sample Mesricmetagenome_FD_59108 | JGI IMG/M metagenome (GOLD analysis project Ga0065721, IMG submission 59108) | Mesophilic microbial community from rice straw/compost enrichment Sample: eDNA_1 v2 (version 2) | ecosystem: Engineered > Solid waste > Grass > Composting > Bioreactor | place: USA: Davis... | reverse complement strand
AAGGCGAAACGCGCCGCCGCCGCCATCATCGCGGAAACCACGCCCGAGGCGCCGACCATGAACAGGATCTCGCCGCGATGGAGCGCGACGAAGAGCGCCGCCGAGGCCACCGCCGACAGGAGCCAGAACAGGACGAAGCGGATCGTGCCAATGCGCCGCGCGACGATCGCTCCGAAGGCGGCGAGCCAGAAGGCATTGATGACGAGGTGCAGCCAGCCTCCATGGACGAGCGAGTAGGTCACCGGCGACCAGAACCACGCGCCGTCGACCGGCGTTTCCGTATAGCGCGCCGGGATCACCGCCGCCTCGAGCATCAGCCGGCCGATGTCTGCGTCCGAAAGGAGATAGGTTTTCACCGCCTCGATCGCCGCCATCAGCAGGATCGCCGCCGTCACCACACCCGGCATGTTGAAGACCGGCTCTCGCCCGCGCGGATCCTCCGCGGCGTCGGCATAGGGATCGGTCGGTAGATTGTCGTTCATCGCGCACATCCGCAAAGGTCGTCATCGCCACATAGCAATCGCCGCGCGGGTGTGACAGGTGCACAAGAAAAAAAGCCGTCCGCATGGAGCGAACGGCTGGTCGAGTCTCTCCCCGTCCAAATTTGTGCCGAAGGTCAGTTCCCTCGTGAAGCAATGACGAAAATATGCCATCCGCCGCCCGCCACGGCAATCGAAACGACTGGTTAAGGTTAATCGCACCGGCTGGCACGGCTTTCGCATGGCAACCGGAAACGGCCGATATGCGCGGGAATTTGTCCCGGCGCGGCACAGAAAACGGCGGAACCGACCACATGCGACACAAGACGAGCCTCGCCCTGTTAACCTATTGGAACGCGCGCCGGGGCGATCGCCCTGCCCCGTCCCGAACAGAGATCGAGCCCGCCGACATCGCACCGGTCCTGCCGCACGTCTATATCTGCGAGCGCGACACGGCCGGCGGATTCTCCTTCCGCCTGGCCGGAACCGCGATCTGCAACCTGATGGGCCGTGAATTGAAGGCGACGCCGCTCGCCGGCCTCTGGCTTTTCGAGGGACGACGCTATGCGATGCGCGCGGCCGGCTCCGCCGCCGGCGGCCTGCCGGTCGTTCTCGGCCTCGACGGATTGTCGGCCGGCGGCCGGGTGCTGCGCGCCGAGGCGCTGATGCTGCCGATGCTCGGGCCGTCCGGGTCGCTCGACCGCCTGTTCGGATCCATTGCGGTGATCGACCCGCCCTACTGGATCGGACACGATCCGCTCTCCGGCTTCTCGACCACCGGCATCCGCTTCCTGGACATGGCACGCGAGGCACCGTTCCTGTCGAACCGGCCGGAGATCGGCCTCGGCACCCCGCCGAAGGAGCGCCGCGCGCCGTTCCACGGCCGCCGTTTCGTCGCCCATTTGTCGGTGATCGACGGTGGCCGCGAGGACTGAAGCCACCTCAGGCAGGAAATCGCCGAAAATTCCGGGGCGGCGGCGGGCCGCGCCCTTGCAGGCATACGCGACCAGCCGCGTGTGGCCCGGAGATTCCGAGAGAATTTGCTTACGACTTATTAACAGGCCTCCGACTAGACTTCCCGCAACCGATACAATGACAGGGTGCACTCCATAATGCTGTCCGCTTCGGCACATTCCGCGCAATCGGCACCGCAGCCGCCCCGGCCCGGCCAGTATGCCCGCGTGTCGCTGTCCCTGCACGGCCGCCTGATGCGTGCCGACCATTCCGAGCACGATTGCATCGTCGAAGCGATGTCGCCCGGCGACGTCGTCATCGCCTGCCGCTCGATCCCGAACAATGGCGAGCGCATCGTCGCCTATCTCGACCATATCGGCCGCATCGAGGGCCGCGTCTTCGAGATCTCGCCACGCACCTTCACGATCGCCGTCAATGCGACCGAACGGAAACGCGACAAGCTTGCCGCGCAATTGACCTGGCTCGCCAACAAGCACGAGCTCGGCCTGCCCGAGGATCGCCGCCACGAACGCCGGGCGCCGACGAACCCGATGTCCGAGATTCGCCTCGACGACGGACGCCGCTATCCCTGCCGCATCATCGACCTGTCGATGTCGGGCGCCGCCGTCGAGATCGACGTACGCCCCGCCTTCGGCACGATGGTCTCGCTCGGAAACATGCGCGGCCGCGTGGTGCGCCATTTTCAGGAAGGCATCGCCATGGAGTTCCTGACCGTCTACACGCCGGAGCAGATGGCAAACATGACCTGACCGCCGGGAACAGCCCGACGGGATCGACCAAGCCGGCCGCGAGGCCGGCTTTTTTCGTTTCGGATCGTTCACCTGCGCCGCCGGATGCAAAGCACGGGGAGCCTCGTTGCCTCCGCCCTGCTCCGGGCACGAACGCATCCGACCGGCTAGCGGGTCGATAGCGCGCTCCAATGATGGTTGAGCATCCCTTACCCCGTGGGCGAAATATTTATACTTATTTTTTCCAAATTTAATTCAAAGTAACATCAGTATTGATCAAAGTTTATACTTAATTCAGCCGCACAGATTGCCGTGATCTAAAATAATTCATGCCATAACTCTTCCCATAACGGGGAGAAAAGACATGTACGCAATACTGGGGAAGATAATTGTCGCCGTCGGGCTTCTCGCCGCCGCGACGCAGGGTGCCAACGCCGCCTCTGTCAATCTCGTCGCCGTCGGAAAGACCAACCCGCCCGTCGGCCACTATGAATTCTGCAAGGCCAACCCGTCCGAGTGCCGGTCGCTCGGCGCCGACCGCGGTCCGATGAAGCTCACGCGCAAGGCCTGGGCGACGATGCTGTCGGTCAATGCCGACGTCAACAACGCGATCCGTCCCGATACCGACCAGAACATCTACGGCGTCGCCGAAGTCTGGGCCTACCCTTCCACGGTAGGCGATTGCGAGGACTACGTGCTGCTGAAGCGCAAGATGCTGATCGAGAAGGGATTCCACCCGTCCGACCTTCTGATCACCGTTGTGCTTCAGCCGAACGGCGAAGGCCATGCCGTGCTCACCGTCAGGACCGACTACGGCGATTATATCCTCGACAACATGCGCCCGGACGTGCGGCTCTGGTCGGAGACCGGCTACACCTTCGTCAAGCGGCAGTCGTCGGAACATGCCGGCAAGTGGACCAAGCTCGGAGAAGGTCAGCCGGTTGCAGTCGGTGCGGTCAGGAACTGACCACCTGACCTCAGCAATTCCGGGCGCCGCCGGAAAGGCTTTCCGGCGCACCCGGTCCGCAAGGGCCTAGCGGAACCTGTCCCCTTCCGCGCGCCCGACCGGCATGGCGCTGCCCCCCAAAGGCGCCGTGCCACAGGCCTGGAACGAGTCAGACTTCCCCGTCCTGACCAGGCCCGGAGCCGGCCCCGCGTCCCCTGGGGTCGGCTCCCCTTCTTTTTCAGCCTATCCGCTTCAGGCCGCGCGCGAAGCGCCGGGCATTCTCGACATAGTGCGCTGCCGATTTCCGCAGCATCTCCTCCGTTTCCGGACCGAGCGTGCGGACGACCTTGCCTGGAGCGCCGACGACGAGCGAATTGTCCGGGATCACCTTGCCCTCGGTGACGAGCGCGCCGGCGCCGATCAGGCAATTCCGGCCGATCACCGCGCCGTTGAGCACGATCGCACCCATGCCGACGAGCGAATTGTCCCCGATCGTGCAGCCATGCAGGATTGCCTTGTGGCCGATCGTGCATCCCTCGCCTACCGTCAGCGGAAAGCCCATGTCGGTGTGCAGCGCGCAGTTCTCCTGGATGTTGGAGCCCGCGCCGATCGTGATTGGCTCGTTGTCGCCGCGCAGCACCGCGCCAAACCAGATGCCGGCATCCGCGCCGACGATCACCTTGCCGATCAGCTCCGCGCTCTCGGCGATGAAGTGGAAACCGTCGGGAAGCGTCGGCGCGACGCCGTCGAGGCTGTAGAGGGCCATGAAAGTTCTCCTTCTCTCGAGGCCCGGTATACCGGCAGGCGCGAAGCGGCATCAAGCCAGAAAGAAGCCGCTCACGAACGCCGCCTGCAATACGACGATGCCGAGCAACGCGCACCAGCCGGCCGCCACCGGCACGACAAGGGCGAGGAGCCCGGTGCCGATCTCGCCGTCGCGCCAGCCGTCAAGCGCATTGGCAAAGAGAAGCCGGGGCCCGGCGAACATCGCCAGCGCGACGTTGGCGACGGTGAGCGCCGCGCGTCCGGCCCGGTCCGGCCCGCGCCAGCCGAGGAGCCGCGCGCCCTCCGACACGATCCAGGTGGCCGAGACGCCAGTCGCGAACACGTAAGCGGCAAACAGGAGATCGAGATAATAAACCATTGTTTAACCATAACAGATCAGTGTTCGAAGCACCGCGTTGGCGCTGCAAGTTCCGTGCCGCCGCCCAATGTCCCGGAATGACACAGGAGAAGGCCGAGAATGGCCCACGAGAGCCCGTCCTACCAACACGCGCCGCTCCTCTCGCCCGCCTTCGTCTGGAAAGTCACGATTGCCATCGCCGTGCTCTGCGCGCTGACGGTCCTGATCAGCATCGCCGGCCGCATGTTCGGCCGCACCGTCGTCCTGTCCGGGCACACGACCGACGAGACGGTCTACGAGATCGTCATCGGCAATGACGTGCTCGCCCTGCCCGCAAACGTCATCCGCTTTTCCGCCGAGCGCGTTTCCGGGGTGCAGAGATCGGTCGACACCTATTTCGCCTGGCCGGGCATGAAGGGGTACAGCGAAGAGACGCGGGCGATCTTCGACCAGACCGAATCGGCCGACGGGCTGATTTTTGCGCGCGTGACGCAGGCGACCATGTCGCGCGACATGTCGGGTCGCTTCGAGCCGATCTACAGCCGCCTTGTCGAAGGCACGCCCGTTGCCGGGCCGTCAGGCCTCGTCTCCTACCGGATGAAACAAAATGCCGGCTATGCCAACGAGCTTCTCTATGTCGATGCCGCCGGCGGCGGCGAGCCCTATGTCGTGCGCTGCCTGATCGAGGGCCAGGCCGAAGGCGACTTCGTCACCCGCACCGGCTGCCAGCGCGACATCCACGTCGGCGAGGATCTGTCGCTGATCTACCGGTTTTCCGAGAGCCTGCTGCCGCACTGGCGCGAAATCGAGGCCGACGTGCGGGCACGCTTCGACACCGCCCTCGCCCAGGCCGACATCAACAACAGATAGGACGGACGCCCGGCGGGGTTTGCACCGCGCGAGGCTCGTTCCGGAAGAATCAGGATTTGACTGTTGGCCCGCGCGTCAGGCCGCGGCGCCCTGTCAGAGGTCGACGTCGAGGATCGCCATCGAGAAATTGTAGGACAGGTCCCCGTCCTCATCGTCGCGGTAGATAATGCCGAGGAACTCGTCATTGAGGTAGACCTCGGCCGAATCGTCCTTGCGCGGCCGCGCCTTGACCACAAGCTCCGGATTGAGGCTCCGTTTCAGGTAGGCTTCGAGCTTGCGGATTTCCTCGGGCTTCACGGTCGGCGTCTCCGGTCATTTGCGTTGCGGCGCTTTTGCCATGCCGGGCCGGCGAAAGCAAACCGCACCGGCAAAAAACCTGTGACGCCGGCCGACGCTATTCGTCGCCCGCGATCATCTGGTCCATCGAACGGGCCGGCTCGTTGCAGCCGGCCTCGCCGACGACCTTGGCCGGCACGCCGGCGACAGTCGTGTTCGGCGGCACGGGCTTGAGAACGACCGAGCCGGCGGCAATCCGCGAGCAATGGCCAACCTCGATGTTGCCGAGCACGTTGGCGCCGGCGCCGATCAGCACCCCGTCGCGGATCTTCGGATGACGGTCGCCCGTCTCCTTGCCGGTGCCGCCGAGCGTGACGCCCTGCAGGATCGAGACGTTGTCGCCGATCGTCGCAGTCATGCCGACGACGAGACCGGTGGCATGGTCGAGGAAGAGGCCCTTGCCGATCTTGGCGGCCGGGTGGATGTCGGTCTGGAAGATTTCCGACGACCGGCTCTGCAGGTAGAGCGCAAGGTCGATACGGCCCTGGTTCCACAGCCAATGCGCCAGACGGTGGGTCTGGATCGCGTGAAAGCCCTTGAAATAGAGCACGGGCTGCAGGAAGCGGGTGCAGGCCGGGTCCCGGTCGTAGACCGCCTGGATGTCGACGCGGAGCACATTGCCCCATTCCGGCCAGTCGGCGAGCATCTCGCCGAAAGTCTGGCGCAACAGGCTGCCGGGGATGTCGGAATGGTCGAGCCGCTCGCAGATGCGCTGGATGACAGCTTCCTCCAGCGACTTCTGGTTCATGATCGTCGAGTAGAGGAACGCCGTCAGCAGCGGGTCGTTCGCCGCCGCGTAGGCCGCCTCGTTGCGGATCGAATCCCAGATCGGATCGATCGGTTTCACCGAATCTTCGATGCGCAAGCTCGTCTGTAGCGTCATGACCGTCTCCGGCGGAATTGCATTCCACCCATAGGATAGGGCATCAAGGTGAAATTACAAACGGGTAAAGCTGAATGTCGTTCTCAAAGAATTTCGCCGACGGCCACATCGTCTGCCGCACCACGGGTCCGGTCGGCACCCTCACCATCGATCGCGCGGCACGCAAGAATGCCATAGACGGCGCGATGTGGCGCAGTTTCGCGGACGCGCTCGCCTGGTTCGCGGCTGTGGGCGAGGCCCGCGTTGTGGTCATGGAAGGCGGTGGAGGTACGGATTTCTCCGCCGGCGCCGACATCACCGAATTCGACGTGGTGCGAAAGGACGCGGCGTCCGCGCGAATCTACGAGGCGGCCAACTCGGCCGCCTTCCGCGCGGTGCGCACCTCCGCCCTTCCGGTGATCGCCAAGATTCGCGGCATCTGCTTTGGCGGCGCCTTCGGGCTCGCCGCCGCCGCCGACATCCGCATCGCCGACACGACGTCCCGCTTCGCGGTGCCGGCGGCAAGGCTCGGCCTCGCCTACCCCACCGACGCCATCATCGACCTCGTCCATGCGCTCGGTCCGCAGCGCGCCCGCGCCATGCTGATGAGCGCGCAGACAATCGATGCGGCGACGGCCCTGGCCTCCGGATTTCTCCTCGAGCTCGTCTCACCCGAGACGCTCGACGATCGGGTCGCCGAATTCGCCGGCGAGATCGCCAAGGCGGCACCGCTCACGATCCGGGCCTCGCGCGCGGCGATCGCGGCCAGCCTTTCGGGCGACGCGCAAGCGCTTGCCGCGGCGGCCGAGCTCGGCGACGCCACCTTCGAGAGCGAGGACTATGCCGAGGGCCGCGCCGCCTTCCGCGAGAAGCGCAAGCCGGTCTTTCGCGGCCGATGAAGGCGCGTCGTCTCCGGGACGAGGCTCGGGATCGTCAGAGCATCACAAGCTTTCGAGGAAGCCGAGTACCGCCTCGTTGAAGGCGTCGTTGCGGTCGCCCGCCACCATGTGGCCAGCGCCGGAGACATCGACATAGGCCGCGTGCGGCACCAGCGCCCGGAAGGTGGCGACTGCCTCCTCCGTCACCAGCTCCGATTGCTGGCCGCGCACGAGCAGGATCGGCATGGTCAGCCGCTTCGCCGCCTCGATCATCCGCGCTTGCGTTCCAGGCCCATCGGTGTTGATCGGCCGCGGGCCGCGCAGGAAGCTGGGGTCCCAGTGCCAGCGGAAACGCCCGTCCTCGCCCTGCCTGAGGTTCTTGGCGAGCCCGGATAGTGACGTCGGCCGCTTGCGGTGCGGGAGATAGGCGGCGATCGCGTCGGCCGCCTCCTCGAGCGTGGCAAATCCCTCGTCCATGCGCTCGGCCATGAAACCCTGGATGCGCGCCACGCCATCCGGATGCATGTGCGGGGTGACGTCGACGAGCACGAGGCCCGAAAGCAGGTCGTTGCCGGCGAGATGGGTCGCGAGCAGACCGGAAATGCCGCCGAGCGAGGCGCCGACGAGGACCGGCGCCGATCCTTCCTTCTCCCGGATCTGCCTGGCGACGGCGACGGCGTCACGCGCGTAATCGTCGAAGGCGTAGCAACGGTTTTCGACCCAGTCGCTGTCGCCGTGGCCGCGCTGGTCGATCGTGTAGGCGATGTGCCCCGCTTCCGCGATTTTCCGCGCCGCGGTGCCCCAGGCGTGCCGCGTCTGCCCGCCGCCATGGAGAAGCATGACCGGCAGGCCGTGTGGCGCTTCGTCCGGCTCGTGGCGATCGGCGACGAGCCGGTTGGCGTCCGCGCCTTCGAGAGACGTCTTGTGACGATGTTGGTGGGCCGTCATATTGCGCCACTCTCGACGTCGGAGAGGAACTCCAGCACGGCGGCTTTGAACACCTTGTCGCCGACCGAGAGCATGTGGTCGCGGTTCGGGATGTCGACGGCTCGACCACGCGGCAGCATCGCGGCGAGCTCGTGAGGCGAGCCGGCAATGTCGTCCTTGGTGCCGACGGCAACGAGCGCGGGCATGGCGAGGCGGGCGACATCCGCCTCGCTGACGAGGGTGCGCGAGGTGCTGATGCAGGCGGCTAGCGCCTGCCGGTCGCTGCGCGTCTGGTCGGCGAATGCGCGGAACATGCGCCCGCGCGGATGCGTGACGTCGTCGATCGAGGGGGCGAGAAGCGCGTCGGCGATCGGATCCCAATCACCGACGCCGTCGACCATGCCCATGCCGAGCCCGCCGAAGATGACGCTCCTGACGAGATCCGGCCGCTCGAGCGCCAGGAAGGCGGTGATGCGCGCGCCCATCGAATAGCCCATCACGTGGGCTGAGCCGATGCCGAGTTCGGCAAGCAGCGCCTCCGCGTCGCCCGCCATCTTTTCCGGCGTATAGGCGGCCGGATCGTGCGGCTTGTCGGACTGGCCGTGGCCGCGATTGTCAAGCGCGAGGACACGGTAACCGGCGGCGCCGAGCGTCTTCATCCAACCCGGAAACACCCAGTTGACGTGCGCGGTCGAGGCGAAGCCGTGAATGAGGAGGATCGGAAATCCGTCGGAATGGCCGGCTTCGTACCAGGCGATGTCGAGATCGCCGGAGCGGATGCGGCCAGCCTGAAGCTGATCGAGGTTCATCGCGTTTCCTTTCTCCCCTGAAGTACCGTAAATCTCTCCCGAAGTACCGCAAATGCCCGGCGGCGCAAGCCCCGGGAGCCCGTTTGTTCACTGTTGAACGGCGCCAGCCGCGGCCAATTTGCCGCTACACATTCCGCTCGGCAGCGTATATGGTCCGCCGCGATCTGAGGCGAGACGGAGACGACCATGGCCGGCCACACCATTCCCCACTTCCAGAACGACGCAGGCCATGCGGTGATCGAGATCGGCGTGAAGGAATTCATGTGCGTCGGCGCGACGCCGCCCTTCGACCATCCGCACGAGTTCCTCGACATGGGCGACGACCAGGAAAAGGTCTGCCCCTACTGCTCGACGCTGTACCGCTACAATCCCAAGCTCGACGCCAAGACGACCGTCCCGCCCGGCTGCACCTTCAACGTCGCCGCCGCCTGAGGCCGGCACTCTCCCCCGTGACCGGGCGCGCCATCACCATCGCCGGCGCCGGCATAGCCGGGCTGACGCTGGCGCTCGCGCTCGCGCGGGCCGGTCGCCCGTCGCGCATTCTCGAAAAGGCCGAGCGACTGACCGAGGTCGGCGCCGGCCTGCAGCTCTCGCCCAACGCAACCCGGATCCTCCTCAAGCTCGGCCTCGGCGAAGCGCTCGACCGCGTCATGCACCGGCCGCCCCAGATCGACCTTGCCAGCGGGACGACGCTCCGGCGGCTCGCGGCAATTCCGCTCGGCCCCTTCGCCGAGGTGCGCTGGGGTGCGCCGTACAGCGTCGTCCACCGCGCCGACCTGCAGGGCGTGCTGCTCGCGGCCGTCGAGGCGGAGCCGCTTTGCAAGCTGGAGCTCGGCACCCGCGTCACCGATCCCGAAGCGGCGGGGGATGACGGCTTCTTCGTCGCCGCGGACGGCGTCTGGTCGGCGACCCGCGCCCGGCTGTCGGGGACCGCCCCTCCGATCTTTTCCGGTCAGGTCGCCTGGCGTTTTCTCGTCGAGGCGGAGAAGGTGGCGGCGCTGCTCTCGCCCGGTCATGTCACCGCCTTCATGGGGCCTGGCAGCCATCTCGTGGCCTATCCGGTGCGCGAGGGTACCCACGTCAACATGGTGGCGATCACCGCCGGACGCGACCCGGGCACTCACTGGTGCACCGAAGGCACCGCGCGCGACCGTTCCGAGCTCGCCGAACGCTTCGGCCGCTGGCACCGCGACATCCGCGCTCTCCTCGCCCGGGCGGGCCGCCTGACCTACTGGCCGCTCTACACCGTCGCCGACGGACGCTATTTCGACGGCCGCGCAACGATCCTCATCGGCGATGCCGCCCACGCCATGCCGCCCTATGCTGCACAGGGTGCGGGCATGGCGATCGAGGATGCCTGGGAGCTGGCAGCCGCCCTCACGGGCCGGCCGTCCGACACCGTCGCCTCGATCCATGGCTGGGAGACGCGCCGGCGCGCGCGGGTGACGCGCGTCAGGAACCGCGCCGCCTTGAACCATTTCGCCTACCACGCCCGCGGCCCCGTCCGGATCGGCCGCGATTTCGTGCTCTCGATGCGCACGCCCGAAAGTCTCGCCGCCGATTTCGACTGGCTCTACGGCTACCGCTCGCCCGGCACCGAGTGACAATGGCTGCCTCAGACGCCGTGAAGATCGAGGCTCAGGGCTAGAAAGACCGGCAGCGGCGTCCAGAACCCGGTCCTGAGGCTGGCGACGCGCAGCATCCTCCCCGTCCAGACGTTGCAGCCGACAAGGGCGTTGAAGGTCCCGTGTGCTTCGTAGAACCGGTCGAACTCGCCATATTCGGCGCCCCGGATCGGCGCCGGCCTGTCCTCGCCATCACGCACGAAGCTCTCAGACACCTTGTCGAGCAGCGCCCGCCAGCGCGCGAGCGGCACCGTGATGCGCCGCACCGCCGGCGACGTCTCGTCGATCGCCCCGGCGAGGCTCACATGCATGACGGCGGAATCGAGGGTGAAGGCACGGGCGAGCGGGCCTGGCCTGAGATCCGCCCAGGTCGGCGTATTGATATAGAAGGCGCGGCTGCCCCAGCCCGCAACGATGAAGCGGACGCCGGGAAGATCGGGATCGAGCCCCTCCCCGGAAATGAAACCGAGGGCGGCGCGGACATCCGGATCATCCGCCGGAAAGGCGAGATCGGTGTGGATCGCCGAGGCGAGGACATAGAAGGTCCGGCTCTCGCCCGGCTCGGCATCCGCCGGACGAAAAAACGGCCTCGGAACGAGAATTCCGAGGCCGATAGGAATCAGGATCAGAAGGCTCGCGCGGAGGACGAAGCGGACGGGCCGCATGCCACCGCCCGGCCGTCAATGCAGGATCTGCGACAGGAACAGTTTGGTGCGTTCGTGCTGCGGATGGTCGAAGAAGTTGACCGGGTCGTTCTGCTCGACGATCTGCCCCTGGTCCATGAAGATGACCCGGTTGGCGACCTGGCGCGCGAAGCCCATTTCGTGGGTGACGCAGAGCATGGTCATGCCTTCCTCGGCGAGGCCCACCATCGTGTCGAGCACTTCCTTGATCATTTCCGGGTCGAGCGCCGAGGTCGGCTCGTCGAAGAGCATGATGCGCGGGTTCATGCACAGCGAGCGGGCGATTGCCACGCGCTGCTGCTGGCCGCCCGAGAGCTGGCCCGGATATTTGTGCGCCTGTTCCGGGATCTTGACGCGCTCGAGGAAGTGCATCGCGATCTCCTCGGCCTTCTTCTTCGGCATCTTGCGGACCCAGATCGGCGCAAGCGTGCAGTTCTCGAGGATGGTCAGGTGTGGAAAGAGGTTGAAGTGCTGGAACACCATGCCGACTTCGCGGCGCACCTCGTCGATCTTCTTCAGGTCGTTGGTCAGTTCGATGCCATCGACGATGATCTTGCCCTTCTGGTGTTCTTCCAGCCGGTTGATGCAGCGGATCATCGTCGACTTGCCCGACCCCGACGGGCCGGCAATGACGATGCGCTCGCCGCGCATGACCTTCAGGTTGATGTCGCGCAGTACGTGGAACTCGCCATACCACTTGTTCATGTCGATGATTTCGACCGCGACGTCGGTATCCGACACGGTCATCTTCACCGGCTGGGTCGAGTGAGCGAGATTTTCAGCCATGGGCGTTTCCCTTTTTATCGTTTGTGCCCGGTGTCGAGCCGTCGTTCCATATAGGCGGAATAGCGCGACATGCCAAAGCAGAAGATGAAGAACACAAAGGCGGCGAAGATATAGCCCGAAGCAGGCGTCACTGGCGAGATCCAATTCGGATCCGTCATGTTTTGTTGCACAATTCCGAGCAGGTCGAACAGACCGATGATGAGCACGAGGCTCGTGTCCTTGAAAAGGCCGATGAAGGTGTTGACGATGCCCGGGATCACGAGCTTGAGCGCCTGCGGCAGGATGATCAGCCGCATGCCCTGCCAGTAGGTCAGCGCCATGGCGTTGGCCGCCTCGTACTGACCCTTGGGGATNGCTTGCANACCGCCGCGNATCACCTCCGCCATGTAGGCGGANGANAACAGCGCCACGCCGACGAGCGCACGCAGCAGCTTGTCGAAATTGACGCCCTCGGGCAGGAACAATGGCAGCATCACCGACGACATGAANAGGACGGTGATGAGCGGTACGCCGCGCCAGAACTCGATGAAGACGATCGAGAAGAATTTGATGATCGGCATGTGCGACCGCCGCCCGAGCGCGAGCAGGATGCCGAGCGGGAACGACACGACGATGCCGACGATGGCAACGACGAGCGTGACCAGGAGGCCACCCCAGAGCGAGGTCTCGACCGGCCGCAATCCGAACTGCCCGGTGAGCAGGATGAAGGCGAGGATCGGGAACACGACGAGGAGGTAGATCGCGTTCTCGCGCTTGTAGGGCACGGAGGGGATCGCGATCGGGATCAGGCCGATCAGGAGCAGCACGCCGGCGATATCGACCCGCCAGCGCTCCTCGATCGGATAGCGGCCATACATGAACTGGCCGAACTTGGCCTTCACGAAGGCCCAGCAGGCGCCGGCATCCGGCGCGATGCAGGCCTCGCGGCCGTCCCCGGTCCAGACCGCGCTGATGAAGGCCCAGTCGATGATCGGCGGCAGAAGCCAGATCAGGAGCAGCGCCGAGATGATCGTCAGGACCACGTCGCGCGGCGTGGCGAAGAGGTTTTGCCGCGCCCAGCCGATCAAGCCCTGCTCCGAGGCCGGCGGCGGCGAGACAGGGGTGTCGACGGTGCGGACGAAGGCGATGGAAGGTCTGTTCGTCGTCGTCATGGCTCAGCGCTCCACCAGTGCGACGCGGGCGTTGAACCAGTTCATGAACGCCGATGTCAGAATCGAGATGGTCAGGTAGACGAGCATCGTGATGGCGATGACCTCGACCGCCTGGCCGGTCTGGTTGAGGACGGTGCCGCCGAAGACCGAGACGAGGTCCGGGTAGCCGATGGCGACGGCGAGCGACGAGTTCTTCGTCAGGTTCAGATACTGGCTCGTCAGCGGCGGGATGATGACGCGCATCGCCTGCGGGATGATGACGAGCCGGTTGGTGTGGTTGGGCCTGAGGCCGAGCGCGAAGGCCGCTTCCGTCTGCCCGCGCGACACCGCGAGGATGCCCGCGCGCACGATCTCGGCGATGAACGAGGCCGTGTAAAGCGACAGGCCGAAGATCAGCGCCATGAATTCGGGCTGGACCACCCAGCCACCCGTCATGTTGAAGCCTTGCAGCGTCGCGTAGTCGATCGAATAGGGTGCGCCGGCCACGACGAAGGCCAGCGCCGGCAGTCCGACGACCAGGCCGAGACCGGACAGGAAGACCGGGAACTGCTGGCCGGTCTCCATCTGGCGCTTCCTCGCCCAGCGGGCGATGACGAACCACATGGCGAGCGCGATCAGGAATGCGTAGAAGACGAGCGAGGAGCCCGCTTCCGGCACGATGCGCGGAAGATAGAGGCCGCGATTGTTGAGGAAGACGGTCTCGCCNAGATAGGAGCCNGCGGTGCGCGGNGACGGCAGNACCGAGAGCACCGCCTTGTACCAGAACAGGAGNTGCAGCAGGATCGGGATGTTGCGCAGCGTCTCGACGTAGACGGTGGCGAGCTTGCGGACGAGAAAGTTCTTCGAAAGCCGCGCCAGGCCGACGATGAAGCCGAAGATCGTCGCGAAGAAGATGCCGATGACGGCGATGACGAGCGTGTTCGTCAGGCCGACGTAGAAGGCGCGCAGATAGGTGCTGTCGTTGGTGTAGGGGATGAAGGTCTGGCCGATGTCGAAGCCCGCGCGCCGCGACAGGAAGTCGAAGCCGGAGGCGACGCCGGCCTTCGTGAGGTTGGCGGCCGCGTTCGAAATTCCGTAATAGAAAAGGAATGCCACCGCGATGATCAGCACCGCCTGGAAGAAGATGCTTCTCACCTTCGGATCGTAGATCAGCGATGCGCCGCCGCCATCGGCGGCGCCCTGGACGACGCCCGTCGAATTAGCCATGTCTGTCCCCACCTGTGTCTTTTTCCCGGGCCACGATTGAAGCTCCGGTTTTATAAGTCCCGTGGTCGTTGCCACGGTCCTGTCGAGTCGGCGATGCGGGGGTTATGCCCCCGCATCGCACGTTTCAGACTGGTCTTAGCGGATCGGCGGGGCGAACTGCAGGCCGCCCTTCGACCACTGGGCGTTCAGACCGCGGGCAATGCCGAGCGGCGAGCCGGTGCCGACGTTGCGCTCGAACGCTTCGCCGTAATTGCCGACGTGCTTGATGACCTGGTAGGCCCATTCGTTGGAGAGGCCGATATCGGCGCCGAATGTGCCGTCCTTGCCGAGAAGGCGCATGACGTTCGGGTCCGTCGAGTTCAGCATCTCATCGACGTTGGCCGAGGTGATGCCCATTTCTTCGGCGTTCAGCATCGCGTTGTGGACCCACTTCACGATGGAAAGCCACTGGCCGTCACCCTGGCGCACGACCGGGCCGAGCGGTTCCTTGGAGATGACTTCCGGCAGAACCATGTGGTCGTCCGGATTGGTCAGGCCGAGGCGGATCGCGTAGAGGCCGGACTGGTCGGTGGTGTACACGTCGCAGCGGTTGGCATCGTAGGCGGCGTTCACTTCATCGAGCTTTTCGAACACGACCGGGTTGTAGGTCATGTTGTTGGCCTTGAAGTAGTCGGTCAGGTTCAGTTCGGTGGTGGTGCCGGTCTGCACGCAGACGGAAGCGCCCGAGAGCTGCAGCGCAGAGTTCACGCCGAGCGACTTGCGTACCATGAAGCCCTGGCCGTCATAGTAGTTGACGCCGGCGAAGACGAGGCCCTGCGCGGTGTCGCGGTTCATCGTCCAGGTGGTGTTGCGCGACAGGAGGTCGACTTCGCCCGACTGCAGCGCGGTGAAACGCTCCTTGGCCGAGAGCGGGCTGAACTTGACCGCCTTCGGGTCGTTGAAGATCGCAGCCGCGACCGCGCGGCAGAGATCGACGTCGAGGCCGGACCAGTCACCGGCATCGTTCGGGTTGGAGAAGCCGGCGAGCCCGGTGGACACACCGCACTGAACGAACCCCTTCGCCTTCACGTCATCGAGCGTCGCGGCGGACGCGCTGACTGCGCCCAGGCCTGCAAAAGCGGCCACGCCGACGACTGCCGACAAAATCTTCTTGTCCATTTGATACAACCTTTTTTCTGTTGCCCTGCTACTTGGGCGCAAGACAGTACACGGGCGGCTGGCCGCTCTCGTTCTCCCCCATCATGCGCTGACCGTATACCATTCCGAAACGCTTTGAGCGTCAAGCCTATAAGCGGGGAAAATCATTCCATTTAATAATTTCAAGTGTTTGCAACTGGCCCGACAGAAAATTTCGCCCGATGCTGCAACCGGACAGTTGTCGCGCACGCCTCACGGCGATAAGCCGGTGCGCGGGACAGCGAAGTCCGGGACAAAGAGGGAGACACGATTCATGGCCGACAAATCCGGGAAGGAAAAATGGGGAATCAACACGCGCCTCGCGCATGACGGCCACGACCCCTCCTCTTTCCACGGTTTCGTCAACCCGCCGGTCGTCCACGCCTCCACCGTGCTCTTCCCCGATGCCGCGACGATGGAATCACGCAAGCAGAAATACACCTACGGCACCCGGGGAACCCCGACCTCGGACGCGCTCGCCGAGGCGATCAACGCACTCGAAGGCTCCGCGGGCACCGTTGTCGTTCCCTCGGGCCTCGCCGCGGTGGTCCTTCCCTTCCTCGCCTGCGTGAAGGCGGGCGATCACATCCTGGTGGTCGATTCGGTCTATTCTCCGACCCGCAATTTCTGCGACACGATGCTCAAGCGCATGGGCATCGAGACGACCTACTACGACCCGATGGTCGGCGCCGGCATCAGGGATCTGATGCGGCCCAACACCACCCTCGTCCACACAGAGGCGCCGGGCTCGAACACATTCGAGATGCAGGACATCCCGGCCATCGCCGCCGCCGCCCATGCCAACGGCGCGGTGGTGACGATCGACAACACTTGGGCGACGCCGGTCTTTTTCAAGCCGCTCTCCCATGGTGTCGACATCTCGATCCATGCCGCCACGAAATATCCCGCCGGCCATTCGGACATCCTGATCGGCACGGTTTCGGCCAATGAAAAGCTGTGGCCGAAGCTCCACGAGGCCTTCATCACGCTCGGCATCTGCGCTGCGCCCGACGACACCTACATGACGCTGCGCGGCCTGCGCACCATGGGCGTGCGCCTCGAGCGCCACCAGGAGAGCGCGTTGAAGATCGCGCGCGCCCTCGAAGGACGGCCAGGCGTTGCCCGCGTCCTCCATCCCGCGCTCGAATCCTTCCCCGGCCACGACCTGTGGAAGCGCGACTTCACCGGCTCGAGCGGTATCTTCTCGATCGTCCTCGACGAACCGGACCCTTCGCGTCACCGCGCCAGGGCCCACGCCTTCCTCGACGCGCTCGAGATCTTCGGCCTCGGCTATTCCTGGGGCGGCTACGAAAGCCTCGCCGTTCACGTCAATCTGTCCGACCGGGTCGTCGCCAAGCCGCCGAAGGAGGGGCCGGTCGTGCGGCTGCAAATCGGCCTCGAGGACGTGGACGACATCCTCGCCGACATCGAGCACGGGCTGGCTGCCGCGGCGGCCGCCTGAGCGGAAGAAATGGAAGCCTAACCCCGGCCTTCCCCCGGCAGCGTGACCAGGAAACGGCAGCCGGGGCCATATGACGTGTCGAGCGCGATCGTGCCGCCATGCGCCTCGACGATGCGGCGGCAGAGCGCGAGCCCGATCCCGTCCCCGGCATAAGTGGTCTCATCACGGTGCAGCCGCCGGAAGATGGTGAAGACCGTCTCCGCCTGCTCCGGCGCGATACCGATGCCGTTGTCGCAGACGCTGATCTCGACACCCTCGGGCGTTCGCCTGCCCTCGACCTCGACGTTTGGCGTCACCCCGGGAGCGACGTATTTCACCGCATTGCCGATCAGGTTCTGCAGGAGCTGGGTGAAGAGTTCGAAGTCGCCGTGGACGGGGACGTTTGCAAGCAGAGTGACACGGGCATCGCAATCGCCGATCAGTGTCGCAAGCGCCTCGCAGGCGGCGTCCACGGCCTCATTGAGCTGGAAGCCCCGCGGACGCACGGTCTTGTAGGCGACCTGCGAGAATTCGTGCAGGCTCGAGATGATGCGCTCCATCCGCCGCACCCCGTTGCCGATGTGCTGGCCGTAGACTTCCAGGTCGCCCATGTTCCCGGCGCCGATATCCTCGATCATCATCTCTGTGAAGGAGCGGATGTGGCGCAGCGGTGCCTTCAGGTCGTGGGTGACGACGCCGGTGAACTGCTCGAGCGCGGCGTTGCGCTGCTCGAGTTCGCGCGCCTGGCGCTCGATGCGGTTCGAGGCCTCACGCTGCTCGGTGATGTCGCGCCCGACCGAGAGGATCTCCTCCGGCCGGCCATCGCGGAACGTCATCAAGTTCGACCACAGGAACAGGTGCTTGCGGCCCGCCCTGTCGACCATCGGCTGCTCGAACGTTCCGACGGGATTTTCCGGGGTGAGCTCCGAAATCTGCTTGAGCGCCGCCGCACGGTGGCTCTCGGGGATGAAGTCGGCGAATTTCCTGCCGACCAGCTCATCGGGGCTCTTGCCCATGAATTTCGAATAGACGTCATTGACGTAGGTCAGCGTCGTGTCCGGCCGTGCCCGCGAGATCGCGTCGGGCAGGTTGCGCACGAGCGATTCGTATTCCTGCGCCTTTCGGGCGAGCTGGGATTCGAACTCGACGCGCTCGGTCGTGTCCTCGACGAAGGCGACGAAACTCTCGGCGCCATCGCCGCTCCCGAGGAGCTCGATGCGCACAGAGCAGGGATAGCGTCCGCCATCCTTGCGTTTCTGTATCGCGTCATAGGTGACGAAGCGCTGCCGACGCTCTCGCACCGGGGCGATCATCTCCTCGACGTCGAAGCCGGCGGCCGGCTCATTGACAGCGCAGAAGGTGAGTTCGCTCAGCTCGTAGGCGGCATAGCCGAGCCGCTCGCGCGCCTGCCGGTTGGCCGAGCGGAGCCGCCAGGTGGCGGGATCGATGATGTAGATTTCCTGCGACACGCCCTCGAGGATGGTGCCGAGGCGCTCGGCCTCGGACTTCATCTTTACCAGGCCGGAAATGTCGGTCCGCACGCCGACTCGGTAATTGTTCGCCGTGCGCCGCTCCTCCACCTGCACCCAGCGTTCCGGCCCCACCTGCTGCACGATCGTGTCGCGCGGGTCGAAATGGGCGGCAAGCCGCCTCTGAAGCCACGCCTCCCGGCTCTCCGGCGTGTCTCCCGCTTCCGGATACTGGCCGCGCGCAAGCCCGTAGCGCAGGATGTCCTCGAAGCGAGCGCCGATCTCCATGGCGGGCGCCGACGGCGCGTAGATCCGGCGATAGGCGTCATTGCACAGGACGAGGCGGTCGTCGGCGTCGTAGACGGCAAACCCCTCCTTGATCGTGGCGAGCGCGCCCGACAGGATGTTCTCCATCTTCAGGCGCTCGGCCTGCGAAGCGCGGACCGGCGTCATGTCCTGGATGACGGAGACATAGGCCGCGGGCGAACCATCCTCGCCATCGACGAGGCTGACCGCGATCTGTCCGTCGAACTCGCTTCCGTCCTTGCGCCGGAACACCACCTCGACCTGGACCCGCTCCCGGCGGTCGGCTCGCGCCATCACCCGCGCCCTGATCTCCTCCGAATCGGAGGGGCGCGCATAGAGGGTCGCCGTCGGCTTTCCGGCGAGTTCGTTCGGCCCGTAGCCGAAGACCTCCAGAGCCGCTGCATTGGCGTCGAGAACGACGGGATCGATGCCTGCGACGATCACAGGCAAGGGCAAGGTCTCGTAGAGAGCCTTGAGAAGGTGGCGCGGATTGATCTGCATGTAGGCTGCCCGGTCACCTCTTTTGCCGCGGCTGCCTTCCTGCCCGGAACGCCGGCGGCGGTCTGCCTCGTCGTGATCTCCTGCACGGGCCACCGCGAAGCGGGCGCTCCGGCGGGACTGGGAAACCCGTCCGTCGGTGCGTGCCCTCCTGCGCCAGCGCCGCGAGCGCCCTCACCGGCTTACCGGTCAGAGCGTATCGTCATTACATTCGTCCGGCAGCATGTTTTTCAAGAATTCTTCAAGAATAAAGGAAATCGCCTTCCCGTCGATCTCGTCCTTGCCGATCCGGAAGTCCGCTCCGTATTCCGGGAAGGACTGGAAATAGGAGCCGGTAATGTCCGACGAGATGATCCCGATCGGCCCGGTATAGCCGGCTTCGCGCAGCCGCGGTGCGGTCTCGCGGAAGTCGTTGTTGGGAACGAGGTGGTTGTCGAGCAGGATGATGTCGATCGCGGTGGTCTGCACATGGCGAACCGCCGCCTCGATGCCGTCGACGAAGTCGAGATCGATCTTCGGCTCCGAAATGGCTGAGAGCTTGCGCGAGAGCAGGATGTGCTCGGCGGGATCGTCATCAACGAGCAGGATGCGGATGGAAGAGTTGGCGGGACGATTCACGGTCATGGATCGCACCTTCACGTGATGAGGCCATTGCGGATGGCGGTGGCCACCATCTGCGCGCGGTTAACGACCTGGAGTTTGCGCAGGACGGTAGCGGTGTAGGAATTGACGGTGTGCTCCGACAACTTCAGGATCACCGCGATCTCCGCCGACGTCTTGCCTTCCGCGGTCCAGCGCACGATCTGGATTTCGCGCTCCGTCAGCCCCGTCATGGAATCGAGCGACAGGATCGCCTCGTAGTAGCGCTGGAAGATCAGCGAGGCCTCGTAGCTGATCCGGCCGATGTCTGAATAATCCGCCTTGTCCTGCGTCCCGATCAGGAGAAGGCCGTAGCGCTTGCCCGACGGCGTGTGCAGCGGCACGGCGACGACGCAACCCGGCTCCTCGTCGATCATCAGCGGCGAGACCGGTTCGCCTGCGTCGGCGCCGTCCGAGAGGAACACCGCTGCCACCGTCGACTTGATCAGGTGGGCGACGGGCTGATCCTGCTGCGGCTTCGACTTGCGGTCGATCTCGCTCATGTGCAGGTTCGGCCAGGAATGGAGCGCCATCGCGCGAGAATAACGGAAGTCGATGATTTCCGGCGGCAGTTCGATCAGGCCGAATTCCGAGAAACCATGGGCCATCGACATGGCCTTGAAGAGCCGGAAGAAGTCCATCCGGTTGATGGCCCGATTGAGTTCCTCGCCGGTGTGGAAAACGTACTGCCCGCTCAACATCCCTCTCGTCTGCCCCCGATTCGTGGCGATCGCATTCCCCGGCACTGCCGGGGTGGCCGGAGAAGCCCTGCTGCGGGCAATCCCGTACGTGGTGGCGCGGCGATCCTACACATCGCTTCCGGGTTGCGCAAATACACCTTCGGTCTAAGCGCTCGCGGCGTGATTGAATATCCACACATGACCACACTGGACCGTAAATCCTTGCAATTCGAAAGGATTCGGTCGTTCCGCACCCTGCCTGCTTCATAAGGATTGCGACGGAGGATTGCGTCGTGCTGATTCGCAGGCTCGCATCCAGCACCGGGCCCGCTCCATGACGCCGCTGCCCGGCCGTATCGCGCAGCCTTTCGAGACATCCCTCCCAAGCAGCGGCCGGGCCGATTTTGCCACTTGCGCCGTCATCCCTATATCACTAGGAAATCCGGACACGGAGCGTAGCGCAGTCTGGTAGCGCATCTGGTTTGGGACCAGAGGGTCGGGAGTTCGAATCTCTCCGCTCCGACCAC
>Ga0065721_10004999_pt1 | contig 21129 bp, 19 predicted proteins | sample Mesricmetagenome_FD_59108 | JGI IMG/M metagenome (GOLD analysis project Ga0065721, IMG submission 59108) | Mesophilic microbial community from rice straw/compost enrichment Sample: eDNA_1 v2 (version 2) | ecosystem: Engineered > Solid waste > Grass > Composting > Bioreactor | place: USA: Davis... | reverse complement strand
AAGCCGCTTCCGCCGCGCGTCGAGCGGCAGATCATCGACCGGCTGGCGCGGCGCGTCGACATCTCCCGCCGCGGCGTCACCTCGATCATCGCGGTCGAGGCCTCCTCGCGCGATCCGGACAAGGCGGCCCGGATCGCCAATGCCTATGCGCAGGCCTATATCCACGACCAGATCGCGAGCCGCCTGCGCCTCGTGGCCAATGCCGAACGTGTCCTCGCCGGCCGTGTGGCGGATCTCGGCGAGGAACTGCGCCGCGCCGAGACCGAGCTCGACCGCTACACGCTGGACCAGGTGATGGAACGGACCGGGGAGGACGGCCGCAACCGCCTGCTCTCCCTGCGGACGACGCTCGAGGAGGACATCGCCGCGCGAACCGACGCGCTCACCCGGCTGCGGGCGCTCGAGCCCCTGGTGCAGGCGGGAGACGCGGCCGGCATCGCCAAGGCGCTGGCGGGCGGGGAGAGCGAGCAGCTCACCGAGGAGCGCCGGGAGATCGAGCGGCAGCTGTCGGCCGGCAGGTTGCCGGCGGCGCGGGCCGCTGCCCTGCGCACGCGGGTCGCCGCCATCGATGCGCGTATCGTGGCGCTCGGCAGTGCCCGCGCCGAAGAGCTGCAGCGGACGGCCGATGTCTCGGAGCAGCGCGCGCAGCAGGTTCGCCGCGACCTCGACATGCTCGTCAATGCGTCGGACCTGCCGGCGGATGCGTCGGTCCAGCTCTACAAGCTTCGCGAGGAAGTGGCGGCAACCCGCGCGCTTTACCAGAACTATCTCGGCCGCCTCCGGCAGGTAAGCCAGCAGCGCGGCCTGGTGCTGGCCGACAGTCGCGTCGTCGCCGAAGCGATGCCGGCGGTGCGGCCGAGCTTTCCTCCGACAATTCCGATCCTGGTCGGATCGCTGTTCCTCGCCTTCGGTGCGGGTTTCGGCATCGCCTGGGTCCGCGACACCTACGGCCGGGGCTTCCTCCGGGCGGACGAGGTGGAGGAGGCGACGGGGCTCGATGTCGTCGCGAGCCTGCCGCAGGTCGAGACGGCCAAGGGCGCCGTGCCGGTACACGACAAGGTGGTGCGCGAGCCCGGCTCCGGCTATGCCGAGGCGATCCGCCGCCTGCGCCTGGGGCTCGATATCCTGATGAGCGCCGGTGAGGGTGAGGCGGCGGGGAAGGTCGTGCTCGTCACCTCGACGAAGCCCGGCGAGGGCAAGTCCGTCACGGCCGTCGCGCTCGGGCGAGCGGCTGCGCTCGCCGGCCGCAGAACGCTGGTCATCGACTGCGACCTGCGCAAGCCGAGCGTGCACCGCCTGCTCAACGCCAACGCCAAGACGGGCCTCGTCGACATTCTCGCCGACCGGCCGACCTCCGCCCATGTCAACGACGTGCGGGTCGTCGACCCGCTCAGCGACATGTCCGCCTTCGTCAGTGGCGATGCCCAGTACTTCCCGGCCGAGAGCATCCTCGATTCAGCCCGCTTCCGGGCACTGCTCGAGGGTTGCCGCAAGGCCTTCGACGTCATCATCCTCGATGCGCCGCCGCTGGCCGTCGTCTCCGACCCGCTGCTGCTCGCCGTCTATGCCGACGTGGTGCTCTATGTCGTGCACTGGAAGACGACGACACAGCGCGAGGTGCTGCAGAGCCTCAAGGAGCTGCGCCGGGTCAAGGACGAGACCGTGTATGTCGCGCTGAACGGCGTCGATGCGTCGTCGGGGGAGGGAAGCTACTATCCCTATACGGCCAACGGGCGAAAGCCGGGCGGAACCGCGTGATGCCCCGCCCGGGGCCACTCAGACGCTGTGCCAGACCCACATGTTGGTCGGCGACTGCACCTTGTCCCAGGAATAGGACGTGCTTCGCCAGGGCTTGACCTCCTGGACGAGGTTGTCGAGGGCGTAGTCGCCTTTGTCCGTGCGCACCAGGAGGACGGCGTGCTGCTGGCCCCACGACGTGCGCACGAGCGCGATGAGCAGGGCGCTCGAGGGCCAGCCCTGCGCGAGGAGGCGCTGGCGCTTCGTCAGTGCGAAGTCCTCGCAGTCTCCGGATGCGCCGCCGATACTCCATTTGTCCGCGACGCCGACCCGGTTGATGTCCTCGACCGCACGCATGCTGCGGTTGACCGCGGCATTGACGGCGACCATCTGCTGCAGCCTCTTGCGCGACAGGACCACCTGGCCGTCGCGGGTAACGTCCGCCTGGCCCCGGCGCGGGCGGCATACGGAGGGCTGGGCGACGCAAAGTTCGTAATAGCCCTGAGGGATCGGCACCGACATTCCGAGATGGATGTGGGTCGAGCGGCCGAGCCCCATCTCCTCGAGCGGATCGACGGATGGGGCAGTCATGGCTGGCGCCGCAGAAACGCACAGCATTGCGGCTGCGGCTATCGCAAGCTCTCTCGTTTTCATGATGGGACGCCTCTTATTGTTTTGAATAAGGCAATTCTGCGTCCCTTCTTATAAATATCTCCTGCCGATAAAAGTGCAATTGTACGTATTCATTCCTAGAGATTATCGTCCTAAGCTCAATTAAACTTATGGTAAAATTTGATGAAACTATTAACTGTAAGGTTTTATGGATTTTTTTGGCTGTTTCGAGAGAGCGGCAATCCGTTGCGCCAGTGGGGGCGTTCGCACGCTGCGGGCCCCGAGGGCCTTTGCGCGCCAACATGCGCCAGGATGCCCGCGGCCATGGGAGAGCGTGCCGCGACCCGTGCGGCTATCAAGGTCTGAATTCCTGTCTCAGCCAGGAAGGTCGGATTTTTCTCGCGCCTGACGTGCGGCAGGCGCCCTCCGCCTGCCGCCGGGCCGCCTAGCTCTCGGCTGCGGCGAGCCGCGGGCACCGGACCAGGCAGCGTGGGGGTGCGGCAAGCGCCGGCCGAGCCGTTTCGATCGAATTGGGTTGCAACCGGGCAGGTGAATCGCCTTCCTGCAAGCGGCTCGGGGCGTGACCCAAAAACAAAACCCGCAGAAGATCTGCGGGTTTCTCAGATGATATCGATGAACGCTGTCTCGTCTGCGTTTCTTCTTCTGCCTGTTCAGCCGCTGCTGCCGGAATTGTCGGCGACCGGGGAGGGCGCATCGATCGCGGCCGGCTGATCGGCGACGACGGCGACGAAGCCGATGGGGCACATGCCGCCGCGCTCCAGGACAAAAGCCGGGGCCGTGTTCGGCGGAATGGGCTGGCACACGATGGCCTGGTAGGGGCCGAGGTTGATCGTCGGGGCCTGCTGGGCGCCGGCCGGGACGAAAGATAAGGTCAAGGCACCTGCCGCGGCCAGGGCCGCCAAACCGTAACGAGACTGAATGAGCGGTAACATGGCCGCGCCCCTCCAACAAAGATCGATAAAAATTTATCAGTTTTTTAGTAAAAGCGAAAGCGGCCTTATCGAGCGGGACTTTGCGAGGTCGTGGAAGGCTGTTTCAGACGGTGGCAGCCGCCTGGCAGGCCATCAGGATCGCGCCTTCGGTGGCATCCGCGGCCGCCGGGACGATCCTGTCGGTCACGTAGGGAGGCAGCCACGGCTGCAGGGCCCCGGCGACACCGCCCATCAGGCAGAGCCGCGGAGCTCCGGCGGACAGGAGGCGCTCGGCGATGCGCGCCACGTCGCGCGCGGCGGCCTCGACCAGGCTCACGGCCAGCGGGTCGCGCTGGCTCGCATAGTCGAAGACGAGCGGCGCAAGGCGCGCGAAGTCGGCCGGCCGGGCGGAGCGGGCCCAGTCGATGATCATCTCGGGGCTGCGGCCGAACCCGTCGAGCAGCGTTTCCGCCAGCGCGGTCATCGCCGCCCGCCCGTCATAGGCCCAGAGCGCCCGCCTGATCGCCTCACGGCCGATGGCGAGGCCGCTGCCCTCGTCGGAGATCTCGGCCCCCCAGCCGCCCACATAGGTTCGCTCGCCGCCGACGATCGACAGGCCGCAGGAGCCGGTGCCGACGATGAGGATGGCCCCGTTTTCTCCGCCGAAGGCGCCGAGCCAGGCGGCGTAGGCGTCCGTGTCGAGCGAGATCGAGCGAAAGGGCATCCGGCTCGCCAGGAACTGCTCGCGGGCGGACGTCTGGGCGGCTCCCGCGAGGCCGAAGCCGGCGTGGATGAGCGATGTCGTCTCGCGCGGAAGGCCGGCACGATCGAGGATCGCATGGCAGGCCGCGAGGATGGAGCGGGCCACCGTCTCGGGATCGAAACGGATGTTGGACGGCCCGCCGTTCGCTTCGCCGACGAGCGTGCCGTCGCCGGAGCGCAGGCGCAGGCGGCACTGGGTGCCGCCCCCGTCGACGCCGAGAAGGAAGGTGTCTGCGGTGCCCGATCCGAACATCGTTCGAGTATAGACGGATTCGGGCACCACGCAGGAAGTGGCGTTGCAGCGCAGGCTGCGATCGGGCGTCAGGCGCCTTTCTTGCTGGCGTTGGGGAAGAAGAGCTGCTCGCCCTCGATCTTGTAGTCGGCGATGGCCGCCTGGCCTTCGGGCGAGACGACCCAGTCGATGAAGGCGCGGGCCTCCTTCTCCTTCACATGCGCATGGCGCGTCGGATTGACGAGGATGATGCCGTACTGGTTGAAGAGCCGGTCGTCGCCCTCGACCAGGATGGCGAGATCGCCGCGGTTCTTGAAGCTCAGCCAGGTGCCGCGGTCGGCGAGGATGTAGGCGTCCATGCCCGCCGCGGTGTTGAGCGCAGGGCCCATGCCGGAGCCCGTCTCGCGATACCAGTTGCCTTCGGCCTTCGGGTCGAGCGCCGCGAGCTTCCACAGGTCGAGCTCGGCTTTGTGGGTGCCGCTGTCGTCGCCACGCGAGACGAAGGGCGCCTTCTTTTCGGCGATGGCCTGCAGCGCCTTGACCGCATCGCCGCTGCCCGTGATGCCGGCGGGGTCGCCCTTGGGCCCGACGAGAACGAAGTCGTTGTACATCACGTCGGAGCGGTCGACACCGAAGCCCTTGGCGACGAAATCCTCTTCCGCGCTCTTGGCGTGAACGAAGACCACGTCGGCATCGCCGCGCTCACCGATCTTCAGCGCCTGGCCGGTGCCCACGGCGACGACGCGCACCTCGATACCGGTTTTTTCGGTGAACTGCGGCAGGAGATGCTTGAAGAGGCCGGACTGCTCGGTCGAGGTCGTGGAGGCGACGGTGATGAAGGGTTTTTCCGTCGTCTGCGCCGCGACCGGGGCCGCAAATCCCCAGAGTGCCGCACCCACAGCTGCGGCCATCATGGCGCGGCGGGTGATTTCGAACAGTCTCATGATCATCCTCCCCTCGGTCGTTCAGCCCACGATGTCGCCGCGCAGGAAGGCGGCCGCCTGCGGCGTGCGCGGGCGTTCGAAGAATTCCTCGGCCGGCGTGTGTTCCAGGAGCCGGCCACGGCAGAGAAACAGCACCTCGTCGGCGAGGCGCCGGGCCTGGCCGAGATCGTGCGTCGTCATGATGATCTTGGTGCCCGCGGCGTCGATGGCGCGGATGGCGTCCTCGATCGCCCGGCAGGCGCCCGGGTCGAGGCTCGCCGTCGGCTCGTCGAGGAAGAGCACGTCCGGCTTCAGGGCCGCCGCGCGGGCGATGGCGAGGCGCTGCTGCTCGCCGCCGGAGAGCACGCGCGCCGGCCGCTCGGCGACATGGGCGAGGCCGACACTCGCGAGCGCGTCGCGCGCACGCGCATGACGTTCGCCGCGTCCGAGGCGCCCCTGCAGCGACAGGGCATAGGTGATGTTGGCAAGGGCCGAGCGGCGCAGCAGCACCGGCCGCTGGAATACCAGCGCCTGCCGCCGCGCGACGTCCTGGCGCCCGAAGGCGTCGGCGCCGGCCCAGCGCACGGCGCCGTCGGTCGGCGCGATGAGGCCGTGGCACAGGCGCAGCAGCAGGCTCTTGCCGGCGCCGTTGGGGCCGAGGACGACGGTGCGGCTCGATGCGCCAATGGTGGCCGAGATGCCGTCGATGAGCGTCTCGCCGCCGCGCGCATAGGTCAGCCGGTCGAGGGTGAGGGGAAGGATGGTGGCCCGGGCGTGCATCGGCAGCCTCATCCCGCTGCGCGGCGGGCCGTGGCGCCGAACAGGTGGGCAGCGGCGTTGATGACGAGCACGATGACGAGCAGCACGATGCCGAGGCCGAGCGCGAGCGGCAGGTCGCCCTTGCTCGTCTCGAGCGCGATCGCCGTCGTCATGGTACGCGTGACCCCGTCGATGTTGCCGCCGACGACGAGGATGGCGCCGACCTCCGCCATGGCGCGGCCGAGCCCGGCGAGGACCGCGGTGACGAGGCTGAAGCGCGCGTCCCACAGAAGCGTCGGCACGGCCCGGAGCCGGCCGGCGCCGAGGGAGGTGAGCTGCTCGCTGTATTCCGTCCACAGGTCGGCGACCACCTGCCGGGTCAGCGCCGCGATGATCGGCGTCACCAGCAGGGTCTGGGCAATGACCATGGCCGTCGGCGTGAACAGCAGGCCATAGGGGCCGAGCGGGCCGGCCCGCGAGAGGAGAAGGTAGACGAGCAGCCCCGCGACGACCGGCGGCAGGCCCATCAGGGCATTGATGACGACGATGACGGCGCCGCGACCGGGAAAGCGGGCGAGCGCCAGCGCCGCGCCGAGCGGCAGGCCGATCAGGGCGGCGCAGAAGACGGCGGTGAGGCTGACCTTGAGCGAGAGGGCGGCTATCTCGACGAGGGCCGTATCGCCCGTGACGATCAGTCGCCACGCCGCCGCCAATGCTTCGTCGAACCCCTGCAATCTCGCCTCTCGTCCGGGCACGGCCGTTCCCACAGGGCCGTGCCTCGAGTCCCCATGATGCACAGCCGTGCCATGAAACCGATATGATATCTGGAGCATATCGGGGATAGGCGAGGCCTATCCCCGTTTTGCCGTCGGTCCCGCAAAGACAGGCCAAGCGGCGGCCGCCCGTGCCGGAACGAACCCAACCGGCGCCTTCGCGCAAGGGATCATTCCTCCGGCGCCTCGCGCATCATGGCGCGCAGGCCGGCGGCTTCGCCGGCGATGGACTGCAGTGCCTTGCGCTCCATTTCCTCGTAGAGCGTGAGGACGCGCAGGCCCGCATCGGTGAGGCGCGCGCCGCCGCCGCCGGAGCCGCCCTTGGCCGCATCGACGAGTGGCTCGCGGAAGCAGGTGTTCATGGTGCGCACCAGGAGCCAGCTGCGCCGGTAGCTCATGTTCATGCGCCGGCCCGCGGCCGCGATGGAGCCGGTGTCGCGAATGCCGCGCAGCAGCTCGGCCTTGCCGGGGCCGATGGCGATGGACGGGCCCAGCAGGAGGCGCAGGCGTACCTCGACTTGCTCCTCCATGACCGTCCGGCAGCCTCCTCGCTTTGGAATCGAGGAGATTATACGGCGACGAGCGGCGCTTTCACCTGCGGCCCGCGATCGAGCCAGGCCGGCACCGGCAGGCCCTTCCCGCGCAGGAAGGCGGGGTTGAACAGCTTCGACTGGTAGCGTGTGCCGTAATCGGCGAGCACCGTCACGATGGTATGGCCGGGGCCGAGATGGCGCGCGAGGCGAATGGCGCCGGCGACATTGATGCCGGACGAGCCGCCGAGGCACAGGCCCTCGTGCTCCAGAAGCTCGAAGACGAGGGGAATCGCCTCCTCGTCCGGGATCTGGAAGGCAACGTCGACGGGCGCCCCTTCGATGTTCCTGGTGATGCGGCCCTGGCCGATGCCCTCGGTGATGGAGGAACCCTCGGCCTTCAGGCTGCCGTGGGCGTAGTAGTGGTAGAGGGCGGCGCCCATGGGGTCCGCGAGGCCGACGGTGATCTTCGGGTTGCGCTCCTTCAGCGCCATGGCGACGCCGGCGAGCGTGCCGCCGGTGCCGACGGCGCAGATGAAGCCGTCGACCTTGCCGCCCGTCTCGTCCCAGATCTCGGGGCCGGTGGTCTCGATATGTGCCTGCCGGTTGGCGACGTTGTCGAACTGGTTGGCCCAGACCGCGCCCCTGGGGTCGCTCGCGGCGATCTCCTCCGCGAGGCGCCCGGAGACCTTCACGTAGTTGTTGGGATTGGCATAAGGGACCGCCGGCACCTCGACCAGCTCGGCGCCCAGGAGGCGAAGGGTGTCCTTCTTCTCCTGCGACTGGGTGTCGGGAATGACGATGACGGTGCGGAAGCCCATCGCGTTCCCGACGAGCGCGAGGCCGATGCCCGTGTTGCCGGCCGTGCCCTCGACGATGGTGCCGCCGGGCTTCAGGGTGCCCTTCGCCAGCGCGTCCTTGATAATGAACAGCGCCGCCCGGTCCTTGACGGACTGGCCGGGGTTCATGAACTCGGCCTTGCCGAGAATCTCGCAGCCCGTCATCTCGGAGGCCCGCGCGAGGCGGATGAGGGGGGTATTGCCGATGGCTTCGACGACGCTTGGCTTGATGCTCATGGGCGGGCTCCGTTGCAGCTCATGACCGGCTGCCGCAGGCATTAAGGCATGACCGATGAATTGTCCAACGATCCCGCGGCGCCTGCTTCAAAGCACGTTTTCCAGCGGGTTTTACGCGGCCGCGGCCATGGTTGACGCGGTCCGCGCCTTGCCCGAAAAATCGGCCGACAGGAGGGGCTGATGGGCCGGCTGACCACACATGTGCTCGACACCGCCGCCGGCCGCCCGGCCGAGGGCATCCGCATCGAACTCTTCCGGCTCGAGGCGGACGGCCATCGGACGCTGGTGGCCGAGGCCGTGGCGAACGCCGACGGGCGGACCGATGCGCCCCTTCTCGCCGGGGCGGACTACCGGCCCGGGCGCTACGAACTCGTCTTCCACGTGGGCGCCTATTTCAGGCGCGATGGGCGTGGCGGGGCGGACCTGCCTTTCCTCGACGACGTACCGGTGCGGTGCGGCCTCGGCGAGGCCGACGGTCACTATCACGTGCCGCTGCTCGTCTCCCCCTGGAGCTATGCGACCTACCGCGGCAGTTGATGCCGCCGATCTCCGTCGATCTGCGCGGATCGGACGGCCCAAGTTTTTCGAAGAGGAGTTGATGTCATGGGATTGTTCAGCTTCATCAAGGAAGCCGGTGAGAAGCTCTTCGGCGCGAGCGAGGCCAAGGCTGCGACGCCCGAGGAACTGAAGAAGGAGGTCGCGAAGCACGGCCTCAAGGTCGACGGGCTCGACATCGCCGTGTCCGGCGACACCGTGAAGGTGTCGGGCAAGGCGCTGTCGACGGAAGAGGCCGAGAAGGTCATCCTCGCCCTCGGCAACACCGTCGGTGTCGCTGCGGTAGACGACGCGCTCATCGTGGAGCAGGAGGCGCCCAAGGCGACGATGTACACCGTGGTGAAGGGTGACACGCTTTGGAAGATCGCCGAAAGCCACTATGGCAAGGGCAAAGGCGCCAAGCACACGGTCATCTTCGAGGCCAACAGGCCGATGCTGACCCATCCCGACAAGATCTACCCGGGCCAGGTGCTGCGTATTCCGCCCATCTCCTGAGGCATGACCGAAGCCCTGTCTTCCGGCGCGGCCGGGAGACAGGTTGCGCCTGTATTCCCGCTCTTGTCTTGTGCGCCGGGAGGCGACAATCTCCGCGTCCGCTTCCGAATCGCCGGAGGCGGAAGAGCGGCGACGGCGAGGGCAGGAGATGACGACGGTGATCGACCTCGATCGCGAGACCGTGGCGGCGGGTCTTGCCGATGGCTCCCTCGTGCTGGTCGACGTGCGCGAGCCGCATGAATTTGCCGCCGGGCACATTCCCGGCAGCGTGTCCCTGCCCCTATCCAGCTTCGATCCCGGCGATCTTGCCGCCTATGAGGGACGGCGAATCGTCTTTTCCTGCGCCGCGGGGGTGCGCTCGGTGCAGGCGCTGATGCTGAGCCAGGCAGCAGGCCTCGATCTGTCGGAGCACTATCGCGGCGGCTTCAAGGACTGGATCCTGAGCGGCGGTCCGGTCGAAGGCTAGGCTTTTGCACCTCGGCGGACGCCAGCCCGGTGGAGAGGCAAATATCCCCGCCGGCGGAAATGCACTATCATCAGAACGATAGGCGGTCTTTCCGCCGCTGCTGAATCAGATGCCACCGCGGGTCGTTTGCTGCGCGAATGGGGCTGCCGCGCGGCGGAAAGACGGCCTTCATGCCACGGTGCCAGTGTTGCTTTGCAGCAACCATGGCAAATCAGTGGCGAATGTTGCACCTGCTGCCCTTGTTATCCCGGGGCACGCACTCGATATAGGCCCCTGCCAAACGTCCTCGAACGGTAGCGTCTCCTTCCTCCCTTGCTGAACTGGTGGATTTCATGCGCGCGATGCGACCCCTATTCCTTTCGCTCATCGTCGCTGGGCTGGCGGCATGTTCCGACACCGGCGGGCAGCAGGCCGGGCAGGGCGCGCCGCCGCCACCGCCGGTGACCGTGGCCAAGCCCATCGTGAAGGAAGTGATCGAGCGGGACGACTTCACCGGCCGCTTCTCCGCCGTCGACATGGTCGAGGTGCGCTCGCGCGTCTCGGGCTATCTCGAGCGCGTCGACTTCGAGGACGGCGCCAATGTGAAGGCGGGCGATGTTCTGTTCGTCATCGACCGGCGGCAGTACAAGGCGGCTCTCGACCAGGCCCAGGCGACGCTGGTCTCCGCCCAGGCACGGCTGAACTTCGCCGAGAGCGATCTCGACCGCGCCGAGTCCCTGCGCCGCACGGGCAACATCTCCGACCAGCTGCTCGACCAGCGGCGCCAGAACTTCCTCACCGCCAAGGCCGAGCTCGACAGGGCGCAGGCGGCGATGCAGGAGGCGAGCCTCAACTACGAGTTCAGTGAGGTGAAGGCGCCGATTTCCGGCCGCATCAGCCGCCGTTTCGTCAGCGTCGGCAACCTCGTCAACGCCAACGACACGCTGCTGACCACCATCGTCAGCCTCGACCCGATCTACTTCTACTTCGACGTCGATGAGCGCTCGTTCCTCGCCTACAACCGCGTCTTCAACCTCGACGCGCCCAACGGCTCCGGCGAGCCCGTCGCGGTCCAGATCGCCCTGACGGACGAGAGGAAGCCCGCTCGCGAGGGCAAGCTCGACTTCGTCGACAACCGGCTCGACGAGGCGAGCGGCACCATGCGCCTGCGCGCCATCGTGCCGAATGCGGAGCTGTTCATCACGCCTGGGCTCTTCGGCCGCGTCTCGGTGCCCGGCTCTCCGCCCTACCAGGGCGTGCTCGTGCCCGACGAGGCGATCGCCACCGACCAGGAGCGCCGTCTCGTCTGGGTCCTGGGCGAGGACAACACGGTCAAGGCGCAGCTCGTGCGCCCCGGTCCGCGGATCGACGGCTACCGCCTGATCCGTGAGGGCCTGAAGGGCGACGAGACCATCGTCGTCAACGGCCTGCAGCGTGTGCGTCCGGGGGCGACGGTTGCGCCTGAGATGACGACGTTGCCGCCGACGCGCTGACGTTCCCTTCTTTACGCTGCGGCCGCCGGCACGGCCGCCCGCAATGCCGCTGGAGTTATCCGCGATGAAGTTCCCGCATTTCTTCGTCGACCGGCCGATTTTCGCCTCCGTGCTGTCGATCGTGACGCTGCTCGTCGGCTTCATCGCCTACGTCAACCTGCCGGTGGCGCAATATCCCGACATCGCCCCGCCGACCATCGTCGTCAGCGCGCAGTATCCCGGTGCCGATGCCAAGACGGTGGCCGAGACTGTGGCGACGCCGATCGAGCAGGAGGTCAACGGCGTCGAGGGCATGCTCTACATGTCCTCGTACTCGACGGCCGACGGGACGATGCAGCTCACGATCACCTTCGACATCGGCACCGATCTCGACCAGGCGAACGTGCTCGTGCAGAACCGTGTGTCCGTCGCGCTGCCGCGGCTGCCGGAGGAGGTGCGCCAGCTCGGCGTGACGACGCGCAAGAGCTCGCCGAACTTCCTGATGGTGGTTCACCTCCTGTCGCCTGACAATACCTTCGACGAGCTCTACCTCTCGAACTACGCCCTCATCCGCGTGCGTGACCAGCTTCTGCGCGTGGAAGGTGTCGGCGACATCACCGTCTTCGGCGTGCGCGAATATTCGCTGCGCGTCTGGCTCGATCCCAACCGCCTGTCGTCCTACGGCCTGTCGGCGGGCGACATCGTGCAGGCGCTGCGCGAGCAGAACGTGCAGGTCTCGGGCGGCGCGCTCGGCCAGCAGCCGGCGCCGGCGGACCAGGCCTTCCAGATCACGGTCCAGACGCAGGGGCGCTTCAGCGACGTGCGCCAGTTCCGCGACATCATCGTGAAGGCGGGCGAGGGCGGGCGGCTCGTGCGCCTGCAGGACGTGGCACGGGTGGAGTTCGGCGCGCGCGACTACGTGACGAACTCCTATCTCGACAACAAGCAGGCCGTGGCGATCGGCGTGTTCCAGCGCCCGGGCACCAACGCTCTCCAGGCGTCGGAAGACATCATCGCCAAGATGGAGGAGATCAAGAAGGACTTCCCGCCGGGCATCGACTACACCATCGTCTACAACCCGACGGAATATATCGCGGCGTCGGTGAACGAGGTCTACAAGACGCTCTTTGAAGCTGTCCTGCTCGTCATCATCGTCGTCGTCGTCTTCCTGCAGTCCTGGCGCACGGCGATCATCCCCATCGTCGCCATTCCGGTGTCGCTCGTCGGCACCTTCGCGGTGATGGCGCTGATGGGCTTCTCGCTCAACACGCTGACGCTGTTCGGCCTCGTGCTCGCCATCGGCATCGTGGTCGACGACGCCATCGTCGTGGTCGAGAACGTCGAGCGCAACATCGCCCTCGGCATGTCGCCGCGCGATGCCGCGCACGAAACCATGGACGAGGTGGGCTCGGCGCTCGTCTCGATTGCTCTGGTGCTGTCGGCGGTGTTCATCCCGACGGCGTTCATCCCGGGCATCTCGGGGCGGTTCTACCAGCAATTCGCGCTGACCATCGCCGTCTCGACGATCATCTCGGCCTTCAACTCGCTCACCTTGTCGCCGGCCTTGTGCGCGCTCCTCTTGAAGCCGCACGATCCGCACCACCAGCCGCGCTCGCTGCTCGCGCGCATCGGCAACCGGCTCGCGGGCGGCTTCAACCGCGGCTTCGACAAGGCTTCCAATGGCTATGCGCGCTCCGTGCGCGGGCTCGTCGGGCGCAAGTCTGTGCTGGTCCTGGCGCTCGCCGTCTACGGCGGCCTCGTCGCAGCGACGGCCCATATCACCCAGCGGGTGCCGACGGGCTTCATTCCCGCGCAGGACCAGGGCTACCTCATCGTCGTGCTGCAGCTGCCGGACGGCGCGTCCCTGTCGCGCACGGACGCGGTCGCCAAGCGCGCCAGCGATATCGCCATGCAGGTGCCGGGCGTCGCCCATTCGGTCGGCATCGTCGGCCTCAACGGCGCGACCTTCACCACCAATTCGAACTCGGCGGTGATCTTCGCGACGCTGACCCCCTTCGAGGAGCGGCTGCCCCAGGGACTGACGGCCAATGCCATCGCCGGCCAGCTCATGGGCCAGCTGCAGCAGATCCAGGAGGCATTCACCATCGCCATCCCGCCGCCGCCCGTGCAGGGCCTCGGCAATGCCGGCGGCTTCAAGCTGCAGCTGCAGGACCGTATCGGGCTCGGGATCGAGCAGTTGCTCGCGGTGACGCAGGAGGTGATGATCGCGGCCAACCAGAACCCGAACGTGACCAGCGTGTTCACGACCTTCGGGGCCAATACGCCGCAGATCTACCTCGACATCGACCGCACCAAGGCGCGCATGCTCGACGTGCCGCTGGCGAACGTGTTCGAGGCGCTGCAGATCAACCTCGGCTCCGCCTATGCCAACGACTTCAACGCCTTCGGCCGCATCTACCAGGTGCGCGTGCAGGCGGACGAGCGTTTCCGCATCGAGCGGTCGGACATCGAGCGCCTGAAGGTGCGCAGCGCCAACGGCGCGCTCGTGCCGCTCGGCTCGCTGGTGCAGATCCGCGACGTCGCGGGGCCGGTGCTGATCCAGCGCTACAACATGTTCACCAGTGTGCCGCTGCAGGGTGATGCCGCGCCGGGCGTGTCGACGGGTGCGGCGCTCAATGCCATGGAGCAGGTGACGAACACCACGGTACCGCCGGGCGTCGGTTTCGAGTGGACGGACCTCGCCTTCCAGGAGAAGGCGACGGGCAACACGGCGATCTTCATCTTCGCGCTTGCCGTCGTCTTCGTGTTCCTGGTGCTGGCCGCCCAGTACGAGAGCTGGGCCCTGCCGCTCGCCATCGTGCTCATCGTGCCGATGAGCGTGCTGGCCGCCATGATCGGCGTGATGCTGCGGGGGATGGACAACAACATCCTGACGCAGATCGGCCTCGTGGTGCTCATCGGCCTTGCGGCGAAGAACGCGATTCTCATCGTCGAATTCGCCAAGCAGGCGGAAGAGCAGGGCAAGAAGCCTGTGGAGGCGGTGGTCGAGGCGGCGCGGCTGCGCCTCCGCCCCATCCTGATGACGGCCTTCGCCTTCATCCTCGGCGTCGTGCCGCTCGTCATCGCCAGCGGGCCCGGCGCCGAGATGCGCCAGGCACTGGGCACGGCCGTCTTCTCGGGTATGCTGGGGGTGACGTTCTTCGGCCTGTTCCTGACCCCGGTCTTCTACATCGTGCTGCGCTATCTCGTGATCGCGCTGCGCGGCGGCCGCCGGGGCCTCCGGGAAGCCTCGCAGCCGGCGGGGGGCGAGGCCAGCTGACCGAAACGACCGACGAAAGGACCATGCGATGCGTGCGATGAAGTTCGGTGTGGGGCAGGCAGTGCGGCGCGTCGAGGACGCGCGCTTCGTGACGGGAACCGGACGCTACACGTCCGACATCGCTGCCGAAGGCATGGCCCACGCCGTCGTCGTGCGCAGTCCGCACGCCCACGCGCGCTTCGCCATCGAGAACGTGGCCGAGGTGCGCGCCATGCCCGGCGTGCTCGCGGCCTACACGGCTGAGGATGTCGCCCATCTCGGCGACATTCCCTGCCTCGGCCCGGTCAAGAACAGCGACGGCAAGCGCATGGTGCTGCCGCCGAACCCGGTGCTGCCGAAAGACACGGTGCGCCACATCGGCGAAGCCGTGGCTTTCATCGTGGCCGAGACGGAAGCGGCCGGGCGTGATGCGGCGGAGGCGCTCGCCATCGACTGGGAGCCGCTGCCGGTCGCCGTCGGCATGGAGGCCGCGCTCGCCGAGGGCGCGCCGCTGGTGTGGCCCGAGGTGCCGGGCAACGTCGCCTTCGACACCCACCACGGCGACAAGGCGAAGACCGACAAGGCCTTCGCCAAGGCCGACCGGGTCGTGTCGCTGACGCTCGTCAACAACCGTCTCGTCGCCAACTATCTCGAAACGCGCGCCTGCCTGGCCGAGTATGACGCCGGCAAGAGCCGCTGGACCCTGACGCTCGGCAGCCAGGGCAGCCACGACATCCGCGACATTCTGGCGAGGCACATCTTCAAGGTCGAGCCCGCCAGCATCCGCGTCGTCACGCCGGACGTCGGCGGCGGCTTCGGCACCAAGATCTTCATGTATCGCGAATATCCGCTGACGATGTTCGCGGCCGAGCAGCTCGGGCGGCCCGTGCGCTGGGTGGCCGAGCGCTCCGAGCATTTCCTCGGCGACACGCAGGGGCGCGACAACGTCACGACGCTCGAGATGGCGCTCGACCGCCGTGGCCGCTTCCTCGCCATGCGGGTCGACCTCAAGGCGGATCTCGGTGCCTATGCCTCGCAGTTCGGGCCTTACGTGCCCGCGGCGGGAGCGACCATGTCACCGGGCTGCTACGACATTCCGGTGATCGACGTGCGTGTGCGCGGCATCTACACCAACACGGTGCCGGTGGATGCGTATCGTGGTGCCGGCCGTCCCGAGGCCGCCTATGCCATCGAGCGGTTCGTGGACTACATCGCACATACCATCGGCAAGGCACCGGAGGCGCTGAGGGCGCTCAACTTCGTCAAGCCGGAGAAGATGCCCTACAGGACGTCGACCGGCCGGGTCTACGACACCGGCGAGTTCGAGGGGCATCTGCGCCGGGCGCTCGAGGTGGCCGACCATGCCGGCTTCAAGGAGCGGCTCCGGGCCTCGCGCAAGAAGGGGCTGCTGCGCGGCATCGGCACGGCCTCCTACATCGAGGCCTGTGCCGGCGGCGGGCCCGAGGCCGCCGAGGTGCGGATCGAGGAAGACGGATCGGCGACGGTGCTGATCGGCACCCAGTCGACGGGGCAGGGGCATCTGACGGCCTATGCCCAGCTCGCCTCGCAGCAGCTCGACCTGCCGATGGAGAGGATCCGCGTCCTGCAGGGCGATACGGATGCCATCGCGACCGGGAGCGGCACGGGCGGGTCGCGCTCCATTCCCGTCGGCGGTGCGGCAGTTCAGAAGGCCTCGGTCAGCCTCGTCGAGAAGCTCAAGCAGCTCGCTTCCGAGGCGCTGGAGGCCGGGCCGGCGGATCTCGAGATCGCCGCCGGCGGCGTGCGCATCGCCGGCACCGATCGCAGCCTCTCCTTCGCCGAGGTCGCGAAGCTGCCCGGCGCGAGCGCGGACATGCTCAAGGCGCGCGAGGACTGGACGCCTCCGGCCGATACCTATCCCAACGGCACGCATGTCGCCGAGGTGGAAGTCGACCCCGAGACCGGCACGGTCGCCATCGTGCGCTACACGGTCGTCGACGATTTCGGCGTCACGCTGAACCCGCTGCTGCTCGCCGGGCAGGTGCACGGCGGCGCGGTTCAGGGCATCGGCCAGGCGCTGCACGAGCGCGTCGTCTATGACGAGGGCGGCCAGCTCGTCACCGCCTCGCTCATGGACTACCGCCTGCCGCGGGCAGACGATCTTCCGTCCTTCACCTTCGAGACGCGCAACGTGCCCTCGACGACGAATGTGATGGGCATGAAGGGCGCGGGCGAGGCCGGCGCCATCGGCGCGACGCCCGCAACGATGAACGCAGTGGTCGATGCGCTCCACCGGGCCTACGGCATTGCGCACATCGACATGCCGGCGACGCCCGACCGCATCTTCGCAGCCATCCGCGAGGCCGAGGCGAAGCGGGCGGCCTGAGGCGCCGCGCGGCGCGGAGCAAGGCTTCCGGCGGAAACGGGCGGGGAGAACCCCGCCCGTTCACGACCTCGTCATTGGAACGACTCCAGAGCATGCGCTTTCTATCCGCCGGGTCTGGCGGACTCACTGCCGGCGAGTCGTTTGGACGAGGGAGACAGGACGCATGAAGCTGATCGCTACGGCTGTCGCCGTTGCCGTAATCGGAACCACGGCCGCGCTGGCGCAGGAAAACGTCATCGGGCAGCGCCAGCAGCTGATGAAGGATGCNGGTGCTGCAACNCGGACGGGTGCCGCCATCGCCAAGGGCGAGGCGCCGTTCGAGCTCGAGAAGGCGCGCCAGGTGCTGACCACCTATGTCAAGGTNGCCGAAGAAGCGGTGAAGCTCTTCCCCGCGGGCAGCGATGCAGGTGACACGACGGCGGCGCCGGCCGTATGGCAGGACGCGGCGGGCTTCGAGGCCGCCTTCGCCAAGTTCGAGGCCGATGCGCAGGCTGGCCTGTCGTCGACCAGCGACCTCGACAGCTTCAAGGTCGCTTTCGGCACCGTCACCAAGAACTGCGGCGGCTGCCACGAGACCTTCCGCGTCAAGAAGAACTGAGGACTGACATGCGGCGGGCGCTCTCGGTCGTTCTCGGGCTCGCAGTCATCGGCGCCGGGGCCTTCTGGATCGCGACCAGCCCTGCACTGACCGCTTCCGGGGCTGACGAGGCGCCCGGCGGGGCGCCCGATCTGGCGAATGGCGAGGCCATGTTCTACGCCGGCGGCTGCACTTCCTGCCATGCGACGCCGGGCCAGGACGACAAGCTGCGCCTCGGCGGTGGCCATGCGCTCGAGACGACGTTCGGCACCTTCCATGTGCCGAACATCTCGCCGCATCCGCGCGACGGCATCGGCTCCTGGAGCGAGGCGGACTTCATCCGCGCCATGCGCCAGGGCGTCTCGCCCGATGGCGAGCACTATTACCCGGCCTTCCCCTACACCTCCTACCAGCGCATGACGGCAGCGGACCTGCGCGACATGTTCGCCTTCATCCGCACGCTCGCGCCCGTGGAGGGCCGGACGCCGGAGCACGACCTCGCCTTTCCCTACAACATGCGCCGCGGCATCGGGCTGTGGAAGCTCGCCTTCCTCGATGGTGAGACTTTCCGGCCGGACGCCTCGAAAAGCGAAGCGTGGAACCGGGGGGCCTATCTCGTCGAGGGGCCCGGGCACTGCGCCGAGTGCCACAGCCCCCGCAACATCTTCGGCGGCCTCGTCGCCGAGGCGCGCTTCGCAGGCGGTCCGTCGCCGGACGGCAAGGGTTCGGTGCCCAACATCACGCCGTCGCCCGACGGCATCGGCAGCTGGTCGAAAGGCGAGGTGGTCGAGCTCCTGACCAGCGGCTTCACGCCCGAATTCGATTCCGTCGGCTCCACCATGGCGCCGGTCGTCGGCAACACGGCAAAGCTGCCGCAGGCCGACCGCGAAGCGATGGCGGAATATCTCCTGTCGTTGCCGCCGCGACCGAAGGCGACGCAGTAGGTGGGCGCTCTCAGTCCATCACCGCGGCCTTGAGGATGCAGACCATCACCGCCCGGCCGGGCGCGTTGCCGATGCAGCGCACCGTGTGCGGGCGGTCGCAGCGGTAGCGCAGGCTCTCGCCGGTCCTCGCCTGCTGAACCACGCCGCCGACCTCGACCTCGAACTCGCCCTCGAGCACGGACAGGCACTCGACGGAACCGCGCTGGTGGCTGTCCGAGTCCAGGACGGCGCCGGGCTCCGCCTGCACATCGTACCACTGCAGCCATTCCACCGTCTTGATCCAGCCGATGATGGCGAGCCTCATCTTGCCGTCGTCGGAGACGAGGATGGGCGTGTCGGCCCGCGACGACTTCTGGATGAAAGGCTCGTCGTCGGCGCTCGACAGCACGCGATCGATGGAGATGTCGAGCGCCTGGCTGAGGCGCCAGATGGTGGCGAGCGTCGGGTTCGTCTCGTTACGCTCGATCTGGCTGATGATCGACTTGGCGACGCCGGACTGCTCGGCAAGCTCCGACAGCGACAGGTTGTAGGCCTTGCGCAGGCGCTGCACCGTCTTGCCGAGCTGGCCCGAGAGCATCTGGGCGCCGGCCTCCAGAGTCTTGCTGCGATCCTTGCCTTCGACGGCCATGCGACAGATCCTTGCGTTCCGCTAAAGCGGACGGATGTTTGAAAGGTCGGACGCAATGTGGCCGACCGGCGGCGGCGGATCAAGCGCCGACTGCATCCGGCCCTCAACGCATCGGGTGTCAGTGGGTCGCGAGCGCCGCCGCCATGCCGGCGGCGAGGCCCGCCCAGGCTCGGCCGCCTTCCTGCGCGGCGGCGTAGCTCTGGGCGATACGCCCGGCGAGCGGGCTCGTGGCGGCGATGCTCGCGAGGATGTCGCCGGCCGCGTCGCGGGCGGCATCGAGCACCGATCTCGGGAACAGCGGCGTGCGCACGCCGTGCCGCTCGACGAGGACCTTGAGCGCCTCGCCGTTGAGACGCGAGGCATCGGCCAGGGCCTCGGCATGTTCGGCGCGGCAGGCGTCGCGAACGATGGCGCGAAGGTCGTCGGGCAGGTTGTTCCACGCCTTGAGGGAGACGAGGCACTCGCCGGCGCCGTTCGGCTTGTTGAAGCCCGGCGCATAATAGAGCTGCGTCGCCCGGTGCAGCCCGAGGGCGAGGTCGCTCGACGGCGCGAGGAACTCCACCGCGTCGATGGCGCCGGTCGACAGGCTGGTCGTGATCTCGCCGGGAGACAGCGTCACCGGCGTCGCTCCGAGGCGGCGAAAGACCTCGCCGCCGAGGCCCTGGACGCGGATGCGCAGGCCATTGAGGTCGTCGGGGCTGTCGATCGCCTTGCGGAACCAGCCTCCCATCGAGGGCCCGGTGTTGCCGGCGAGGAACGCGCGCACGCCGGAAGGAGCATAAAGCTCGTCCCACAACGCCTGGCCGCCGCCGATCTCGATCCAGGCCAGATGCTCGATCGGCCCGAGGCCGAAGGGCACGCTGGTGAAGAAGACGGCAGCCGGCATCTTGCCCTGCCAGTAGAAGGCGGCGGTGTGGGCCATTTCGACAACACCGCCAGCCACGGCGTCGAAGACCTCGAAGGCGGGCACGATCTCGCCGGCGGCGAAGACATCGATCACCAGGCGTCCGCCGCTGGCGGCGCCGATGCGTTCGGCGAGGCGCTGGGCAGAGATGCCGGGGCCGGGCAGGTTGCGCGGCCAGGAGGTGGCCATGCGCCAGCGTTGGTGTGTCTCGGCCCGCACGACGGCCGGGGGCGACAGGACGCCGGCGGCCGCAAGGCCGCTGCCGGCGAGAAACCTGCGGCGGTCGGTCCGCGTGCCTGTGCCCTTGCCCATATCAGTCGACCCACCACTGGTGGAAGTGGTGGACGGGGCCGTGGCCGGCGCCGATGGCGAGCCGTTCGCTGGCCGCGATGGCGGCGCTGACATAGGCCTTGCCGCCGGCCACCGCCTCGTCGAGCGTCGCACCGCGGGCGAGCTGGGCGGCGATGGCGGAGGAGAGGGTGCAGCCGGTGCCGTGCGTGTTCTTCGTCGCCACGCGCGGCGCCGAGAAGCGTTGCGCGCCGTCGGGCGTGACGAGGAGGTCGGTGCTGTCGGCACCGTAGCCGTGACCGCCCTTGACGAGCACCGCCTTAGGACCGAGCGCCAGGATGCGCTCGCCTACGGCCTGCATCGCCGCCTCGTCGTGCGGCACCGGCATGTCGACGAGGGCGGCGGCCTCGGGCAGGTTCGGCGTCACGAGAAGGGCGCGGGGCAGCAGCAGGGTGCGCAGGTTGTCGACGGCGGCCGGCGCCAGCAGCCTGTCGCCGCTCGTCGCCACCATGACGGGATCGACGACGACGCGGGTTGCGCCGTGGCGGTCGAGCCCTTCGGCGACGGCGGCGATGACGTCGGGCTGCGACAGCATGCCGATCTTCACCGCACGCACGAAAAGGTCGGAGAAGACGGAATCCATCTGCTGCGCCACGAAGCCGGCCGGCACGTCGTGGATCGCCTGCACGCCGAGCGTGTTCTGCGCCGTCAGCGCCGTGATCACGCTGGCGCCGTAGACCCCGAGGGCCGAGAAGGTCTTGAGATCGGCCTGAATGCCGGCGCCGCCGCTCGAATCGGAGCCGGCGATGGTCACAGCGATCGCTGCCATGGTTCCGTGGTTCCTTCCCTCAGCGTGCCGCG
>Ga0065721_10050329_pt1 | contig 21136 bp, 20 predicted proteins | sample Mesricmetagenome_FD_59108 | JGI IMG/M metagenome (GOLD analysis project Ga0065721, IMG submission 59108) | Mesophilic microbial community from rice straw/compost enrichment Sample: eDNA_1 v2 (version 2) | ecosystem: Engineered > Solid waste > Grass > Composting > Bioreactor | place: USA: Davis... | reverse complement strand
CGGGCCGGGGCCTACCGCCCCTGAATCTCGCGCAGGGCGGCGAGCCGGTCGGAGACCGAGCCGCGCTGGTTGTCGGCCGGGCGGGGCGGCAGCAGGTCCTCGGTCTCGCCGTCGTCGGCGAAGCGCTGGACGCGCTCGAACAGGCTTTCCTCGACACCGCCGCCCACCGGCGCCTCGTTGTCTACCGCATAGACCAGGCGGCTGACGCTGGCGGCGATGTCGTTGAGCTTCTCGCGCAGATAGGCCTCCTCCAGCCGCTCGCTCTCCCAGTCGGAGAGGATGCCGCTCTCGACCTCGGCCACCTTGGCGCGGAGCTTTTCCAGCTCCTCCTCCATGCTCAGCTTGTCGGCCAGCAACTGCCCGGCCCGGCCCTCGGTCTGCTCGACCACCTGGCTGGTCTCGGCCAACAGGGCGTTGAGCCGGTTCTCGGCGCTGGCGATGCGCGCCTCGGCGGCCACCAGCTCCTGGGCGCTGGCCTCGCGCTCGGCGTCGCGGCCGGCCAGGGCGTCGCGCATCCGGGCGATGGCGGCCGTGGTCTCGGCGCTGCGGCGGTCCGAGCTTTCGAGGCGGGCGATGAGGCTGCGGGCCTGGTCCTCGAGGAAGGCGGCGCGCTTGCGCTCGATGGCCAGCGCGGTGGTCAGCCGGTCCACGTCCTGGTCGTAGCTGCCCGACAGGGCGATGCCGTCGACGGTGGTGGCCGCGGGCAGCCCGCCGCGCAGCGTGTTGCGCAGCGCCTCGATCTCGCCGTTGCGCGTCTCGATCTCGCGGTCGCGCATGCGTAGGCGCTGGGCTAGGTCGGTGCCTTCCTTCTCCAGCTCCAGGATGCGGGCGCGCAGCTCGACCTCGCGGCTTTCCAGCTCGCGGACCACGGCGAGGTGCTTGTCGCGCTCGGCCTTGAGGGCGCCGAGGTCGGTGCGCTTCTGGTTGACGTCGCCCAGCTGTTCGGCAAGGCGCTTGCGCAGGGCCTCGACATTCATCTCCAGGCGGCGGGTGGACAGGGCGAACTCGGCGCGCAGCTGGTCCTTGTCGGCGCGGAACTCGGCCATGGTGATGGGGGTCGCCGCCTCGATGCGGCGCTTGGTGAGGCGCACGGCGCGCTTCCACACCGCCGGCATGACGACGAGCGCCACCAGCCCCGCCACCAGCAGGCCCAGCGCGAAATACATGATGTTCTCGATCAGCATCGAGCGCGTCTCCGACGGCGGAAGATGGCGGCAGCCCTGGAGCCTCGATCCCTATGTGGCAGCAAAGCGCCCGGGAGGCCATCTTCGGCAAGCATTAACCCTAACGGGTTTGCGGCTCCGCGTCACGACCAAGCGGCGCCGGGGGCGGAGTTGTGAACGGCCGGGAACATTGGGCGGAGGGGAGTCGTTTCTCCGCCAGGTCGATCCACTGGAACCTGCCGCCATGCCCGCAACCCGTCCGATCTGGAAAGGCCAGCTCCGCCTGTCGCTGGTGTCCATCCCCGTCGAGCTGTTCAGCGCCGCCCGCTCCGGGGCGCGGCCGAGCTTCCGGCAGATTCACGAACCCACCGGCAAGCCCATCCACTACGAGAAGGTGGTGGCCGGCATCGGCCCGGTGGACAGGGACGAGATCATCAAGGGCTTCGAATACGAGAAGGGCGACTACGTGCTGCTCACCGACGCGGAGATCGACGCGGTGAAGCTGGAAACGCGCAAGACGCTGGAGCTGACCCAGTTCGTCGGCGCCTGCGAGATCGACCCGATCTACTACGACAAGTCCTATTTCGTGGTCCCCACCGACGACCTCGCCGAGGACGCCTTCCGGGTGATCCGCGACGCCCTGCGCGAGACGCAGAAGGTGGGGCTGGGGCAATTGGCGCTGCGCGGCAAGGAATATCTGGCGGCGATCAAGCCGAGCGGCACCGGGCTGATGCTGGAGACGCTGCATTACGAGGACGAGATTCGCAAGGCGGACCCGTTCTTCTCCCAGATCTCCCGCAAGAAGGCCGAGCCCGACCTGCTGGAGGTGGCGACGGCGCTGATCGAGAAGAAGACCGCGCCCTTCGACGCCTCCGCCTTCAAGGACCACTACCAGAGCGCGCTGCGCGAGCTCATCCGGCGCAAGATGAAGGCCAAGGGCCGCAAGATCACCGCCACCGAGGAGGAGGCGCCCGAGCGGCCGTCGGGTGCCAATGTCGTCGACCTGATGTCGGCGCTCAAGGAAAGCCTGGAGGGTGGCGGCGGCAAGCGGTCCGCCTCGTCCGGAAAGTCCACGCGCAGGAAGGCGGGCTAGACATGACGCTTCCGGCCGGCGGGCGGCGGAGCGCCGCCCGATGAAATCCACCCCGCAGGACCTGCTCAAGGACTACAAGGCCAAGCGCAATTTCGCGCGCACCCAGGAGCCCTCGGGCGATGCCTCGTCCGCAGACCGGCAGGGGCGCGGCGCCTTCGTGGTGCAGAAGCACGACGCCACGCGCCTCCACTACGATTTCCGCATCGAGCTGGACGGCGTGCTCAAGAGCTGGGCGGTGACCAAGGGGCCGTCCAACAATCCCGCCGACAAGCGGCTCGCCGTGCGGGTGGAGGATCATCCGCTCGACTATGGCGGGTTCGAGGGCACCATTCCCGCGGGCGAATATGGCGGCGGCACCGTGATGCTGTGGGATCGCGGCACCTGGGAGCCGCTGGAGGACCCGCATGAGGGGCTCGCCCGGGGCGAGCTCAAGATGCGGCTGTTCGGCGAACGGATGAAGGGCGAATGGGTGCTGGTGCACATGAAGGGCCGCGACACGAGGCGGCGCGGCGGGCCGGACCGCGAGAACTGGCTGCTCATCAAGCATCGCGACAGCTATGCCCGCGACAAGGATACGCTGACCACCCGGTTCACCCGCTCGGTGGCCTCCGGCCGCGATTTCGACGCCATCGCCAGGGGCGCGCCGCCGGCCCGGGACACCGGCGTGCCGGCCAGGGCAGTCTGGCATTCCGACGACAAGGCGGCGGCGAAGGCGAAGCGGGTCAAGGCCGCCGCCGCGGCGCTGCCGGCCTTCCGGCCGCCGCAGCTGGCGACGCTGGTCGATACGGTGCCCGCCGGGTCGAACTGGCTGTTCGAGATGAAATATGACGGCTATCGGTGCCTGGCCGCCGTGGCGGGGGAGGCGGTGCGGCTCCATACGCGCAACGGCAAGGACTGGACGGGCCAGTTCGGCGCCCTGGCGGCCCCGCTCGGGGCGCTGGGGATCGGCTCGGCGCTTATCGACGGGGAGATCTGCGCCTTCGACCGGCGCGGCCGCACCGATTTCACCGCGCTCAAGGCGGTGCTGTCGGATGGCGGGCGGCTCGAATTCTTCGCCTTCGACCTGCTGGAGCTCGACGGGCGGGACCTGACGCGGCTGCCGCTCGCCGAGCGCAAGCTGAAGCTCAAGGCGCTGCTCGCCAAGGCGGGCAGGGGCTCGCCGGTCCAGTATTCCGAGCATGTGGCGGGCCATGGCGAGAAGGTGCTGGCGGCGCTGTGCCGCGACGGGCACGAAGGGGTCATCGCCAAGCGGGCGGACGCGCCCTATCGCAGCGAGCGCAACCGCGACTGGCTCAAGGTCAAATGCACCAGGCGCCAGGAATTCGTCATCGGCGGCTGGTCGCCCTCGGCCAAGCGCAACGGCTTCGCTTCGCTGCTGGTCGGCGCCTTCGAGGATGGTAAGCTCGTCTATCGCGGCCGGGTGGGCACCGGGTTCGACAATGACAGCCTGATCGAGCTGGGCGCCGAGCTGGACAAGCGGCGGCGCAAGACCAGCCCCTTCACCGGGGTGCCGGCGGAGATCGCCCGCCGCGCCCGCTGGGTGGAGCCGGAGCTGGTCGGGGAGATCGCCTATGCGGAACTGACCGGGGACGGGATGCTGCGGCATCCGTCCTTCATCGGCCTGCGCGGCGACAAGCCGGCGGCCGAGGTGCGGATGGAGACGAGCATGACGCAGGATGCGAGCGGCGCGGAGAGCCCCGGAATCGAGGACGGCGAGGCGGTGGCCGAGCGGCTGGGGGTGCGGCTCACCAGCCCCGACCGGGTGGTGTTTCCGGGCCAGGGCGTCACCAAGGCCGATCTGGTGGGCTATTACGAGGCGGTGGCCGAGGCCATGCTGCCGCATATCGCCAGGCGGCCGCTGAGCCTGGTGCGGTGCCCGCAGGGGCGGGCCAAGGCCTGCTTCTTCCAGAAGCACGACACGGGCGGCTTCCCGCCGCAGATGCAGTCCATGCCCATCGCCGAGAGCGACGGGGAGAGGCAGGACTATTTCTTCATCGAGGACCTGGCGGGGCTGGTGGCCGGCACGCAGATGAACGTGCTCGAGTGGCACATCTGGGGGTCGCGCTGCGCCGATGTGGAAAAGCCCGACCGGCTGGTGTTCGACATCGACCCCGATGTGGGGCTGGATTTCGCGGCCGTCCGCGATGCCGCCGTCGAGATCCGCGAGCGGCTCGACGGGCTCGGGCTGGTGAGCTACGCCATGGTGTCGGGCGGCAAGGGCATCCATGTGGTGGTGCCCTTGCGACCGCGGCTCGAATGGGATGCGGCCAAGGCCTTCTGCCGGGCCTTCGCCCAGCAGCTCGCCGCGGCGGCGCCGGAGCGGTTCACCGCCCATCTCTCCAAGGCCAGGCGCAAGGGCCGGCTCTTCCTCGACTATCTGCGCAACGAGCGCGGCTCGACGGCGATCTCGCCCTGGTCGGTGCGCTCGCGCGAAGGCGCGCCGGTGGCCGTGCCGGTCTCGTGGGACGAGGTGCCGGGCCTTGGGAAGGCCAACGGCTTCTCGCTCGCCGCCGCCGCGGAACGGGCCGGCGAGGACGTGTGGAGCGGCTATTTCGACCAGAAGCAGTCGCTCACCAAGGCGATCCTCGGCAAGCTCGGGGAATAGGCCGGTTCACCGCCGCGTCGGGGCGCGGGTTCCGGCTCATCGGCAGCGCTGAATCAGAACGGGTTCCAGGTCGGCTGGTTGGTGAAGTTGAGATAGCCCACATTGATGCCGAGGCGGGCGCCGACGCCGGAGCGGATGGGCACGACCACCACGTTGCCGCGCTTGACCACGGTCATGCCCAGCCCGCCGATGACATAGGCGGAGCCGTCGACGCCGGGATAGCGGCCGAGGATGTCCTGGATGGTGGAGAGGTTGTAGACCAGCATCATCACCTTGGAGCCGTCGCCGCCGACATCGAAGCCGATGCTGGGGCCCTGCCAGTAGATGGAATACTGGCCGGCATTGCGGGTGTAGAGGGTGCCTTCGCCGTATTTGGCGCCGACGATCAGGGCGCCGCCGGCCTCCTCGCCGAGAATGTAGCCGTTGGGCAGGCCGAACTGGCTCACCGCGCGCTCGACCAGGGAGGCCAGGCCCTGCGCGGCGGCGCCGAAGAATTCGTGGCCGCTCTGGACCAGCTCCTCGCCCGAATAGGTGTCGCTGAGCGATCCCTGGGCATAGGCGGGGGCCGCCGGCAGGGCGAGGGCCAGGACGAAGGCGGCGATCTGGGCAAGGCGCTTGAACATGACAGTCTCTCCCGGGCGATGGGTGGGCCGGTTACGAAGACCTTAAGGTCTTTGCGGCATGGTCAAGGCCGCCGGCGCGCCGATCATTGGGCAGATGATGAAGCAAACCTCTAAACAAATCTTAACCATGCTTGCCTTGGTTCTGCCGCTTTTCGGGCCGGTGGCGGGCCTTGTGCCGCCGGCCCTGGCGCAGTCCATCGTCTCCTATATCCAGACCGACCCGCTGACCGGCATCGCCATCGGCGGCATGGACCCGGTGTCCTATTTCACCGAGCCGGCGCCGCTGCCGGGCAAGCCCGAATACGAATATGAATGGATGGGCGTGCCCTGGTATTTCGCCACTGCCGCCAATCGCGACGTGTTCATGCGCAATCCCGAGATCTACGCGCCCCAATATGGCGGGCACGGCGCCATGAGCATGGCGCGGGGCTTCGTCTCCGAGGCCGATCCGCTGATCTACACCGTGTTCAAGCAGCGCCTGTTCCTGTTCTATTCGGCCGCCAACCGCGAGGCCTTCCTGCTTTCGCCCGACGCGGCGGCGCGCCGGGGCGCCGAGCACTGGCAGGTTCTGTCCAAAACGCTGTCGTTGCGGTAGTGCGCGGCGCGCCGGCCCCCTATTCTGCAACAACTGATTCTCGCCCCCGGCGACGCATGGAGACCTGACGATGGCCGATATCATTGAGCTCAAGGCAACGGATCTCGCCGCGATGCTGTGCTCGAGGGTCTGCCACGATCTCATCAATCCCATCGGCGCCATCGGCAACGGCCTCGAAGTGCTGTCCGATCCGGCCCAGGCCGAGATGGCCGAGGGCGCGCGCGAGCTCATCGCCAGCGCCGCCCGGCAGAGCCGCGCCAAGCTGGAATTCGCGCGCCTCGCCTATGGCGCCTCCTCGACCTCGGGCACCGATATCGACACGCGCGAATGCGAGCGGGTGGCGCGCATCCTGTTCGAGATCGAGAAGGCCGATCTCGAATGGAACGTGCCGCTGATCCTGCTGCCCAAGCACAAGGCCAAGCTGTTCATGAACATGCTGCTGATCGCCGCCGGCTCGGTGCCGCGCGGCGGAGTGGTGACGGCCTCGATCTCCGGCCCGGCCGGCGAGGAGACGTTCGAGTTCACCTCGCGCAGCGATCCCGAGAAGCGGCAGAAGACGCTGGTGCCCTCCGGCTCGGCGGGGCTGCTCTCCGGCCATCCCGAGGAAGGGTTCGTGGATGCGCGGGGCATCCAGCCCTTCTATACCGGGCTTCTGGCGCGGATGACCGGCATGGAGCTCGACATCGGGCTCGAGAACGAGGTGTTCCACTTCACCGCCGTGCCCAAATCCGCGGCGGCTGCCGCCGAATAGCCGGCGGGGCGCTAACCATTCCCCAACGGTTTGCAGGCCATAGTGGCGGGCAGCGTCCAACCTGCCCGAGAGCCGAAGGCCATGCGTAGCTGCCTCATCGTCGACGACTCCAGCGTGGTCCGCAAGGTGGCCCGCCGCATCCTCGAGGACCTCGACTACATCGTCGAGGAGGCCGAGGACGGGCAGGAGGCCTTCGACAAGTGCCGGCAGGAAATGCCCGACGCCATCCTGCTCGACTGGAACATGCCGATCATGAGCGGGCTGGAATTCCTCAAGCTGCTGCGCGCCTATGTGGGCGGGGAGAAACCCCGCGTCGTCTACTGCACGGTCGAGAACGACATCGGCGCCGTCGCCATGGCCCTCAAGGCCGGCGCCGACGACTACATGATGAAGCCGTTCGACCGGCAGATCCTCGAATCCAAGTTCGACGTGGCCGAAGCCGCCGCCTAGGGCGTGAATTGCTCCAGGCGCCGGGCCTTCAGCCCACCTCCTCGTCGGCCCGTCCCAGGAGGAAGGCCTTTTCGCGCTCGTTGCGGGTCAGCTCGGCGGCGCGGCGGAATTCCAGCCGCGCCTCGGTATGCCGGCCCAGCTTGCGCAGCAGGTCGCCGCGCACGCCGTAGAGCAGGGGGTAGTTCTGCAGCGTCGGCTGCTCGCGGATGGCGTCGACCAGCGGCAGGGCGGCGGCCGGGCCGTCGGCCATAGAGACGGCGACGGCGCGGTTGAGCTCGATCACCGGCGAGGGTGTCACCTGGTTGAGCAGCGCATAGAGCGCGGCGATCTGGCTCCAGTCGGTGTCCTCGGCCTGCCGCGCGCGGGCGTGGCAGGCGGCGATGGCCGCCTGGAGCGTATAGGGGCCCACCGCCCCGCCCAGGCGCTGGGCGCGGGCGAGCCCGTCGAGGCCGCGGCGGATCATCAGCTGGTCCCAGCGGGCGCGGTCCTGGTCCAGCAGCAGCACGGGCTCGCCCCGGCGGTCGGTGCGGGCGGCGCTGCGCGAATGCTGCAGCTCCATCAGGGCCAGCAGGCCGTGCACCTCGGGCTCCTCGGGCATCAGCCGGGTGAGGATGCGGCCGAGGCGCATGGCCTCCTCGCAGAGCTGGGGCCGCATCCAGTCCTGGCCGGCGGTAGCCGAATAGCCCTCGTTGAAGATGAGGTAGAGCACGCCCAGCACCGAGGCGACGCGCTCCTCGCGCTCCTCGCCGCGCGGCACCTCGAAGGGCACGCCGGCATCGGCGATGGTCCGCTTGGCGCGCACGATGCGCTGGCCGATGGTGGCCTCGTTGGCGAGGAAGGCGCGGGCGATCTCCTCGGTGGTGAGCCCGCCCAGCAGGCGCAGGGTCAGCGCCACCCGGCTCTCGGCGGACAGGATGGGGTGGCAGGAGGTGAAGATCAGGCGCAGCAGGTCGTCGCCGACATCGTCGTCCAGCGCGTCATGGAGCGCGGTCTCGGTGTCAGGCACCTCTTCCTCCATGGTGCGCCCGACCTCCGCGAGCTTGGCGGCCGCCATCTTGCGGTGGCGGAAATAGTCGATGGCCTTGCGCTTGCCGGCCTGCATCAGCCAGGCGCCGGGATTGCGGGGCACCCCGCTTTCCGGCCAGGCGCGCAGCGCCGCCATCAGGGCGTCCTGCGCCAGCTCCTCGGCCAGGGAGATGTCGCGCACCAGCCGGGTCAGGCCGGCGATGACGCGGGCCTGCTCGACCCGCCAGACGGCGGCGATGGCGCGATCGGTTTCGCTGCGGTTGCTCATGGCGCGCTCTCTCGGGCGAATGGCGTCGTGAATGGGAGAAGAGCATGATCATGCCGGCACCGGGGTCAAGGGGAAACCGGGACCCCGCGCGGGCTCCCGGTCCGTGTCGTCACTGGTCGAACATGCCCTTGGGCGTCTCGCCCTGAAGGAACGGCTCGATGAAGCCGTGCAGCAGCTCGACCTGGTTGATCACCGCCGTATGCGAGGTGCCGGGCAGCACGGCGAGGCGGGAGGCGGGCAGGGGCACGCCCATGTCGCCCATCCCCCCGCCGCCCAGCAGGCGGAACAGGGCGACGGTGTGCTCCAGCGTCGACACGTCGGCATCGCCGGCGATGATCAGCATGGGCGTTTTCAGCGCCTTGACGTCCTCCTCCCAGGCCATGGGCTCGTGCTCCAGCGCGATCAGCTTCTCCACGACGCCGCGGAAGCCGTCGGGATCGGGCGCCAGCTCCTTCCAGGCGTCCTCCATGGGCGTGCCGACGAACATTTCGGGGACCATCTGCGGGATGAAGTCGGTGAAGGCCGGCTGCCAGCCCGAGGCGTCGTAGGCCACCGAGGCGGCGATCAGCTGGTCGACCTTCTCGGGGTGGCGGATGGCGAGCTGCAGGCTGGCGGCGGCACCCATGGAATAGCCGAACACATCGGCCTTCTCCAGCCCCACCGCGTCCATGAAGGCGGCGATGTCGTCGGCCAGGTTCGGATAGGTGATCGGCCGGTCGATGTCGTTGGTGCGGCCATGGCCCTGCAATTCGACGGCGTAGATGGTGCGGGTCTCGGCGAGCCTGGGGATGATGCCGCCCATGGTGGGGATGTTCATATAGGCGCCGTGCACGACGATCAGCGGCTCGCCCTGGCCGGAGACCTCGTAATACATGCGCATGCCGTTGACCTCGGCATAGTCGCCCACCGGCCCGGACTGGGCATAGGCGGGGACGGCGGTGAACAGGGCGGCGGCGAGAAGGACGGTGCGGAACATGGTGGAACTCCCTCGTGGCTGGCGCCGGCCATCCGGCGCCTTCACCGGGGCGACGAGCGGCCCGGCGGGGCTTCGACATATTCCGCGCGGTTTTTTCCGCGTCGCGCCTATCGGCACGAAACAGCCCCCGGATGCGGGGCATCCGGGGGCCGGGGGAGGAGAGAAGGGCCGGTCAGGCGCGGCGGCGGGCGAAGAGCAGGGTGAGCCAGACGAAGGCCAGCACCACGGCGGCATAGAAGGCCAGCACGGTGGGGCTGCTGCCGGCCCCCGCCGCGATGCCGGCAAAGGCGGCGAGGAAGGCGGCGCCGGTGACGACGGACGTCCAGCCCCAGCCGGTCCGGCCCGCGCGCAGCGCGGCGAGGCCCTCGATGACCGCCCCGGCGACGAAGCCCAGAAAGCCGATGCCGCCCAGGGCGAAATGCAGGATGCCGGACTGGCTGATCTCTGCCACCTCGGGCGAGCCGGGCGGGAAGCCGGCGCCGGCATCGGCCCTGAAGAGCGCCGCGCCCACCATGGAGAGGCCGAAGACGAAGATGAGGATGGCCGACAAGAAGCGGCCGCGCCCGTCGGCGCTGCGGGCGAGACCGACGGCGCCGGCCATGACCAGCACCGCCGTGACGAGGAAATTGGCGGTCTGGATCCAGCCGAGATCGCCATTGGCGAGCGAGCTCAGCGGATGGCGGGCGATGTCGAAGCCGGGCCGGGTGAAGGCCTGGGCGAAGCCGACGACGAGATAGACCGGCCCGGCCAGCATGCCGAGGCCGAGCAGCCGGCGCGTCGTGGCGTCGGCAGGGGTGGAAAGGGGGGTGACGCTGGTCATTGCGGGCTCCATCAAGCGCTGGGGTGCGGTCGGGAAAAGGTGCGGACTTTTCCGGCTCGCTCCCGCGACGAGCGGGGCCGCCGGATTTCGACGGCGCACAAGCAGGAACCCCGCGCCAGGGGCGCGGGGTTCCTAAAAATCCTGCCGGGGCAGCCCGATGCGGTCAGGCGACGCTTTCGGCATAGACCTCGCTCTCGTCGGGCTCGCGCAGCACATAGCCGCGGCCCCAGACGGTCTCGATGTAGTTCTTGCCGCCGGTGGCGACCGACAGCTTCTTCCTGAGCTTGCAGATGAAGACGTCGATGATCTTGAGCTCGGGCTCGTCCATGCCGCCATAGAGATGGTTGAGGAACATCTCCTTGGTGAGGGTGGTGCCCTTGCGGAGCGAAAGCAGCTCCAGCATCTGGTATTCCTTGCCGGTCAGGTGCACGCGCTGGCCCTGGACCTCGACGGTCTTGGTGTCGAGATTGACCATCAGGTCGCCGGTGGAGATGACCGACTGGGCATGGCCCTTGGAGCGGCGGACGATGGCGTGGATGCGGGCCACGAGCTCGTCCTTGTGGAAGGGTTTGGTCATGTAGTCGTCGGCGCCGAAGCCGAGACCGCGGACCTTGTCCTCGATGCCGGCCAGGCCGGAGAGGATCAGGATGGGTGTCTGAACCTTGGCCACGCGCAGGGTGCGCAGCACCTCGTAGCCGCTCATGTCCGGCAGGTTCAGGTCGAGCAGGATGATGTCGTAGTCGTAGAGCTTGCCGAGGTCGACGCCTTCCTCACCCAGGTCGGTGGTATAGACGTTGAAACTTTCGGACTTCAGCATCAGCTCGATGCTCTGCGCCGTGGCGCTGTCGTCCTCAATAAGGAGTACCCGCATTATATTCCCCTTGTCATTCGTTCCTGCTGGAACCCTGCGGGGGCAGGGCCCGTCCGCCCGTCCCGCTCCAACCCTACTGGATATGACATCAAGCCTAGGCCCAAATAGTTAACAAAGTTTAATTCGCTTCGGCAATACGCAAAGTCGGGTAAGGTGAATTAAGTTTAACCCATTGAAATTGCTAGGTTAATGACACCAAATTTTCTTAAGGTAGAACATTAAGACAGCCCGATAACCGACTCTCGGGACTCAAGCAAATCGCGGCGATGGCGGGGGTTGGGGCGCGGCACGGAATTCGCCCATTGCACAAGCCAATAGCGCTTTTCGGTTAACGATCGGTTACGCTCCGATTCGTGGCGGCGGCCCCGATTCGGCACCGTCCGGAAACCATGCCGCCGCCACGATCCGGAGCCCTCCGGCAACACAGGAAGACGCGGGCCCGCCATGAAGGCGCTGATTTCGGCAATCGAGGCGATCGACGACGTGGAGGTGTTCGGGCGGGTCAAGTCCGTGCAGGGCCTGCTCATCGAGGTGGTGGGGCCGGTGCGCGAATTGCGCGTCGGCGGGCGCGTGGTCATCGAGGCCAGCGACGGCGACCGGCTGATGGCGGAGATCATCGGCTTCCGCGACGGGCACGCGCTGTGCCTGCCCTTCGGCGAGCTGGGCGGGGTGCGGCTGGGCTGCCGGGCGGTGTTCCGCCGGCACGACGGGGCGGTCAATCCCTCGCCGGGCTGGCTCGGCCGGGTGGTCAACGCCAATGGCGAGCCCATAGACGGCAAGGGGCCGATCCCGCTCGGCGCGGCGGCCTATCCGCTGCGCCAGTCGCCGCTGGCGGCGCACGACCGCACGCGGGTGGGAGAGCCGGTGGATCTGGGCGTGCGCTGCCTCAACACCTTCACCACCATGTGCGAGGGCCAGCGCATGGGCATCTTCGCCGGCTCGGGCGTGGGCAAGTCGGTGCTGATGAGCATGCTGGCGCGCAACACCGATGTCGACGTGTCGGTCATCGGGCTGATCGGCGAGCGCGGGCGCGAGGTGCACGAGTTCATCCAGGAATATCTGGGCGAGGACGGGCTGGCCCGCGCCGTGGTGGTGGTGGCGACCAGCGACGAGGCGGCGCTGATGCGGCGGCAGGCGGCCTACCTGTCCATGGCGCTTGCCGAATATTTCCGCGACCAGGGCCGGCGGGTGCTGTGCATGATGGACAGCCTCACCCGCTTCGCCATGGCGCAGCGCGAGATCGGGCTGGCCATCGGCGAACCGCCCACGGCCAAGGGCTACCCGCCCACCGTGTTCACCGAATTGCCGCGCCTGTTGGAGCGGGCCGGCCCCGGCATGCCCAATTCCGGCTCCGTTACCGGTCTTTTTACCGTTTTGGTCGAAGGTGATGATCACAATGAGCCCATTGCGGACGCCGTGCGCGGCATTCTCGACGGGCACATCGTGATGGAGCGCGGCATTGCCGAGCGGGGGCGCTACCCGGCGGTCAATGTGCTCCGGTCCATCTCGCGGACCATGCCAGGATGCGTGCCGGAAGACGTTCGTCCGGTCCTGGCGAGGGCCCGCGAGCTCATGTCCATCTTCTCGGACATGGAGGAACTGATCCGGCTGGGGGCTTACCGGAAAGGGTCAGATCCGAACGTGGACCGCGCGATCGCCATCTATCCCAGGCTGGAGGCGTTTCTGGGCCAGCGACGGGATGAGGTGACCTCGATCGCCGAAGGCTATCGCCTTCTGGCGGAGATCGTGGCCCAGGCGGACGCGGGGGACTGATGGGGCGATGCCGGGGTTTTGGGATCGTTCCGGAACTGACTTGATGTGTAAGGAGTACAGGTCTTGAAATCGCGCAGCGAGAGCCTCATTCGGCTCAAGAAGTTCCAGGTGGACGAGAAGCGCCGACAGGTCGCGCAGATCGAGATGATGATTGCCGACTTCGAGCGGATGGCCGCCGAGCTCGACCAGCAGATCGAGATCGAGCACACCAAGACCGGCATCTCCGACGTGGCCCATTTCGCCTATTCGACCTTCGCCAAGGCCGCCCTCACCCGGCGCGACAACCTCCTGGCGTCGGCCAACGACATGAGGAACAAGCTGGAAAGCGCCCAGGACGCGCTGGCCGAGGCGCTGGAGGAGCTCAAGAAGGTCGAGCTGCTCGACCAGCGCGAGCACCAGCGCGAGCGCGACGAGCAGGCCAAGCTCGAGCAGGCCGAATATGACGAAGTGGCCCGGCTGCGCTTCACCCGCCAGTAGGCCCGTTCCTTCCAGCCGAGACGAAAAGGCCCGCCGAAGCGGGCCTTTTGCCTTCCTGCCGACGCAGTGAGCGCAACGTCGGGGAGGAAAGGGTTACTGCGTGACCGGCTCGGCGGGCGCCAGGGCCGGATCGGCAGGGGCGAGGGCCGGGTCCGTGGCCGGATCGACCGGCTCGTCCTCCCTCCAGACGAAGTCCGGAGCGGCCTCGAGGGCCTCGGCGGTGGTGTTCAGCACCCAGCGCTCGGTGTTGTCGAAGGCCAGGCTGAACTCGAGCGAGGCGAAATCGACGGCCACGCCCTTCTCGCCGATGCCGAGGAATCCGCCCACGCCGATCACGACGGCGGCGATCTCGCCCTCGGCGGTCAGCACGAGGTCGCTGATGGTGCCGATCTGCTGGGCATCCTCGCCGGTGCCCGAATAGACGGGGGCGCCGATGATCTGGGAGGCGAGGTTATCGGTGTCGGCGGCCACATAGCCGGCCGAGATGTCCCAGGGCTCGTCCACCTCGGTGGTCTCGGCGGCGCCGGTGTCGATCTCGCTGCCGGTGGCGGGAGCCGCCGGATCGGCGGGGGCGGCGGGATCGGCAGGAGCAGCCGGGTCCGCGGGAGCGGCAGGATCGGCCGGCGCCGCGGGATCGGCCGGGGCAGCCGGATCGGCAGGGGCCATCTCGTTGGCCGGCGCGACCTCGTTGGTGGGCGTTTCGGTCTGGGCGATGGCGCTGGTGCCCAGAAGCACGGCAATCGCCGTGGTGGTCAGAAGCGTGCGGATCATTGTAGGCTCCACTGGTTCATCATTGCGGTGAACAGGGCCGTACGGTGCAAAACTCGCCAGTGGCGCATCGTACGGCCCGTTATGCCTGCGACAACGCCTCGAAGCGCCCAGCCGTTCCGAGTCAAATTTGCCGCGCGCGATGGAACCAATCGAAAGAGCCGGCTGCCGCGGTGGCGGCGCCGGCTCCTTCCGCCTCCCTGGCGGATAGTGGTCGTGGCCGGGGGCTCGGCCCCCGAGGGGCCCGCGCGGCATGGCGCGCAGCCGGACCAGCAGGCAACAGCTTAGCGCGCCGGACGCGGCCGGCCAGCAGGGGGCGGGTTAATGGCTTAACGGGGCGTTAATCGGCCAGGCGCGCGCCGGGCTTGTCGTAGTCGCGCATGGCGCGGTGCGGCATGCCGCCATCGATGAATTCCGGCCCGAAGGCGACGAAGCCCAGCTTCTCGTAGAAGCCCAGCTTGTCCGACTGGGCGGCGAGATAGAACCGGTCGCGGCCTCCGGCGCGGGCCTCGGCCATGGCGGTCTCGATCAGCCGGCGGGCGATGCCGCGGCCCCGCCAGTGCCGGTCCACCGCCACCCGGCCGATCTTGACGTGCTCGGGCAGCGCCACCAGCCGCAGCGTGCCCACCACCTCGCCCTCGGCGATGGCCACGAAATGGGTGGCGGTGAGGTCGTGGGCGTCGTGCTCCTCCTCCTCGGGCACGTTCTGCTCGCGCACGAAGACCGCGCGCCGCAGGGCAAAGGCGGCGTTGCACAGGGTGGAGAAGACGGGAACGGCAAGGATGGTGATGTCGGCCATGGCCCGGCAAGGCTAGAGCATGATCCCGCTTCATTGAAGCGGGATCATGCTCGGGCTCATCGATTTGTCGTGCGGTCGGACCGGAAAGCCCGCACCTTTTCCCGACCGCACTCCAGGGGTGTGGACAGCCAGGCTAATGCGGCCCCTCTCACCCCCAAGATCGTCACCCTCGGGCCTGCCCCGAGGGCGTTTGCGATGCCGCCAAGAGCCCCCGGGTCAGGCCCGAGGGTGACCAGGGGTGGCGTCGATGGCTCGCCGGGCCGTCCCGGACCAGGCGCAGACCCGCCACCATCCAACTGTCCACACAACCTAGCCGGCCTCGGGCCCATGCACCAGCGCGTGCACGAAGCCGAGCTTTTCCACGATGGCCGGGGTCAGCACGAAGGGATAGGCGTCGGCATGGCCCATGGCGCGATTGAGGTTGTTGAGCAAAAGGGCGAGGGGCACCCAGTTGTCGACGATCTCCCCGATCGTTGCGGCCCGGTAGGGGTCGAAGGCGGCATGCAGGTCCGGGGGGACGGCCGGGCCGGACCGGGTGCGCACCCCGAAGGCGGCGGCCATCTCCACCGTATCGACGATGTGCAGGTAATGCGCGAAGGTCTCGGCGAAATCCTCCCAGGGGTGGGCGGTGGCATAGGCGGAGATATGGGTCTGAGGCCAGCCTGCCGGCGCGCCGCCGGCGTAGTGGGCCGCGAGCGCCGCCCCGTAATCGGCCCGCTCGTCGCCGAACAGCTGGCGGAAGCGCGCCAGCGCCGGCCCCTCGGCCACCAGCAGGTCCCAGTAGTGGTGGCCGATCTCGTGGCGGAAATGGCCGAGCAGGGTGCGGTAGGGCTCGCCCATGCCGGTGCGGCGCGCCTCGCGCTCGGCGTCGTCGGCCTCGGCCAGGGCGATGGTGACGATGCCGTTGTCGTGGCCGGTCATCACCCGCTGCGGCGCCGCCTCGTCGTCGGCCAGGAAGCGGAAGGCCAGGCCGTGCTCTGGGTCCTCGGCCCGGGTCGCCAGCGGCAGGCCGAGCCGGATCAGCGAATAGAACAGGCGCTTCTTGGCCCGCTCGATCACCTGCCAGTGCGCCAGCGCGCCCGGCAGGTCGAGCGGCGGGATGGTCTCGTTGTGGCGGCAGGCGGCGCAGTAGACGTCGCCGCCCGGCTCGGCGCGGATCAGCCAGTTGCAGGCGCCGTGCGCGGCATTGGCGCAGAACACATAGGCGTCGTCGGCAAAGGCCGGGGTGCTCCACAGCCCGCCATCCTCCACCAGCGACACCAGCGCGTTGTGCTCGGGCAGGTAGCCGAGCTGGTGGCCGCAGCGCTCGCAGGCGCCGTTCTCGAAATAGACCGTGTTGCCGCAATGGTCGCAGGAAAAGAGTTTCATGGTTCGCCCCCGCCGCTGGCTGAACAATGCGGCACAGCCTGCCGCGTTCCGCGGGAAGACGGCAACCGCCGCCCGCGCCGCGCGTTGTGCGCTCGTCAAGCAGGAGAGTGCCATGAACCAGATTGCGCAAGACAGGATTCGCGACCGCGCCTACCGGCTCTGGGACGAGGCCGGCCAGCCCGAGGGGCGCGAGGACGAATTCTGGTATCGAGCCGAGCGCGAGCTCGCAGAGGAGGACGAGGTGGACACCTCCGAGGCGGCGGCCGATCCCGGACAGCCGCCGCTGGTGTCGGGCCGGCTTTCCTGAGGCCCGAGGCCCCGGTCGTCAGACGCTGCCCACCGTCTTGAGGCGGACGCGGGGGTGCACCTCGTTCTGGCTCATCACCACGGTCTGCGGGCGGAAGCGCTCAATGATGGAGCGGACATGCGGGCGGATGGCGGGCGAGGTGATCAGCACCGGCAGCTCGCCCTGCTGGGCGGCGCGCTCATAGGCCGATTGCACCGCGCCGATGAAGGCCTGCAGCCGGCTGGGCGCCATGGCGAGATGGCGGCCCTCGCCGTCTCCCACCAGCGCCTCGGCGAAGTCGCGCTCCCATTGCGGGGACAGGGTGAGCAGCGGCAGCGTGCCGTCGGGCCCGAGATTGGCGGCGCAGATCTGGCGGGCGAGGCGGGAGCGGACATGCTCGGTGACGGTCTGCACCGAGCGGCCGGCGCCGGCGATCTCGGCGATCCCTTCGAGGATGGTGGACAGGTCGCGGATGGAGATGCGCTCGGTCAGCAGCGATTGCAGCACGCGCTGCACCGAGGACACGGTGATCTGGCCGGGGATGATGTCCTCCACCAGCTTCTGCTGGTCCTTGGGCAGGCCCGAGAGCAGCGACTGCACGTTGGCATAGCTCAGCAGGTCGGCGACATTGGCCTTGAGCACCTCGGTCAGATGGGTGGAGATGACCGTGGAGGGATCGATGATGGACAGCCCGCGCAGCTCCGCCTCGTCGCGCAGCGCCGGCTCGATCCAGGTGGCCGGCAGGCCGAAGGTGGGCTCGGTGGTGTGGTGGCCCGGCAGGTCGATGGGGTTGCCGTAGGGGTCCATCACCATGAGCTGGTTGGCGTAGATCTGGCCGTGGCCGGCCTCCACCTCCTTGATGCGCACCTTGTAGTCGTTGGGTTCGAGCTGCATGTTGTCGAGAATGCGCACCGGGGGCATGACGAAGCCCAGCTCCAGGGCGAGCTGGCGGCGCAGCGCCTTGATCTGCTCGGTCAGCCGGTCGGTGCCTGTCTCGTCCTCCTTGACGAGGCTGAGCAGCCCGTAGCCCAGCTCCAGCTTGAGGTCGTCGATCCTGAGGCTGTCGGTGATGGGCGGCTCGGCGGGCTGGGCCAGGGGCGGGGCCTCGGCGACGGCCCTGGCGGCCTCGGCGCTCTCGCGCCCCGCCTTGGTGCGCGCGGCGCGCCAGGCGGCATAGCCGACCCCGCCGGCCAGCGCCAGGAAGGGGACCAGCGGCATGCCCGGCAGCAGGGCCAGGGCCAGCATGACGGCGGCCGACATGCCCAGCGCCCGGGGATAGCCCGAGAACTGGCCGGCCAGCGCCTTGTCGGCGGCGCCGGTGACGCCGGACTTGGAGACGAGGATGCCGGCGGCGGTGGAGACGATCAGGGCCGGGATCTGGCTGGTGAGGCCGTCGCCGATGGTCAGCAGCGTATAGACGCTGCCCGCCTCCTGGAAGCTCAGCCCTTCCTGCAGCATGCCGATCAGCATGCCGGCGGCGATGTTGACGAAGGTGATGATCAGCCCGGCGATGGCGTCGCCGCGCACGAATTTGGAGGCGCCGTCCATATTGCCGAAGAAGGCGCTTTCCCCCTCGAGGTCGGCGCGGCGCTTCTTGGCGGTGTCCTCGTCGATCAGCCCGGCCGAGAGGTCGGCGTCGATGGCCATCTGCTTGCCGGGCATGGCGTCGAGGCTGAAGCGGGCGGCCACCTCCGCGATGCGGCCCGAGCCCTTGGTGATGACGATGAAGTTGACGATGATCAGGATGATGAAGATCACCGTGCCGATGACGAAATTGCCGCGGGTGACGAAATTGCCGAAGGCCTCGATGACGTGGCCGGCGGCGGCGGTGCCCGTATGGCCGTCGCTGAGGATCAGCCGGGTCGTGGCGATGCTGAGGCCCAGCCGCAGCATGGTGGCGATCAGCAGCACGGTGGGGAAGGAGGAGAACTCCAGCGGCTTCTGGATGAACAGCGCGGTCATCAGGATCATCACCGAGAAGACGATGGAGATGGCCAGCAGCACGTCCACCAGCAGCGGCGGCATCGGCACGATCAGGATGACGATCAGCCCCATCACACCCGCGGCCAGCGCGATGTCGCCCGAGCGCAGGGTGTTCAGCACGCTGGCGAAGCTGGGTGGCCGGAAGCCCGGGCGGGCGCTGGAGGGGATGTCGGTCATTGGCTAGGCGAGCTCGATGTCCCCTTCTCCCCTTGCGGGAGAAGGTGCCCCGAAGGGGCGGATGAGGGGTCTACCAGGTCGGGGCGGGCGCCGAGCGGGTGAGGGGCGGTGACGTTCACGCCGCGCCCCGCTTCTCGCCCGGCTCGGGGATGTGCACCCCCTCGTCGGCATACTGGTTGAGCTTGTTGCGCAGCGTGCGGATGGAGATGCCGAGGATGTTGGCGGCATGGGTGCGGTTGCCCAGCGTGTGGTCCAGCGTGTCGAGGATCAGCTCGCGCTCCACGTCGGCCACGGTGCGGCCCACCAGCGCCCGGCTCATGGCCTCGGCGGTCTGGGCCAGCTGGGCGGCCGGCGAATGGGCGCGGGCGGCCTCGGCCAGCCCCATGCCGTCGGGCAGCACGATGGCCTCGGGGCCGATGGTGTCGCCGGAGGAGAGCAGCACGGCGCGGTGCAGCGTGTTCTCCAGCTCGCGCACATTGCCCGGCCAGGGCGCCCGGACCAGCGCGTCGCGCGCCTCGGGGGAGAGCTGGCGCGGCGGCAGGCCGTTGGCCTTGGCGTATTTGGCGACGAAATGCTCGGACAGCGCGACGATGTCGCCGGGCCGGTCGCGCAGGGCGGGCAGCTTGAGGTTGACCACGTTGAGCCGGAACAGCAGGTCCTCGCGGAAGCGGCCCTCGCGCACCGCCTCGTTGAGGTTGCGGTTGGAGGTGGCGAGGATGCGGATGTCCACCGGCACCGGCTTGGTGCCGCCGACGCGGTCGATCACCCGCTCCTGGATGGCGCGCAGCAGCTTGGCCTGCAGGCGCACGTCCATCTCCGAGATCTCGTCGAGCAGCAGCGTGCCGCCCGAGGCTTCCTCGAACTTGCCGATGCGGCGGGCGATGGCGCCGGTGAAGGCGCCCTTCTCGTGGCCGAACAGCTCGCTTTCCAGCAGCGCCTCGGGAATGGCGGCGCAATTGACCGAGATGAAGGGCTTCTGCGCCCGCCTGGAGCGGGCATGGACATATTTGGCCACGACTTCCTTGCCGGTGCCGCTCTCGCCGGTGATGAGGATGGAGGCCTCGGAGGCGGCGACCTGCTCGGCCATGCGCACCACCCGCTCCATGGCGGGGTCGCGGTAGAGGAAGTCGGAGGTCTCCCGCGCCACCGCGGCGATGACGGCGGCGATCAGCTCGGCGTCGGGGGGCAGGGGGATGTATTCCTTGGCGCCGGCGCGGATGGCGTTGACGGCCGCCGCCGCATTGGTCTCGACGCCGCAGGCCACCACCGGAATGGCGATGCGCTCGGCCTCGAGCCCGGCGATCAGCCCGGCGATGTCCATCATCACGTCGACCAGCAGCAGGTCGGCGCCGCGCCCGGCGCGCAGCGCGGCCAGCGCGATCTCGATGGAGGGGGCGTGGGCCACCTTGGCGCCGCCGTCCATGGCCATCTTGGTGGCCTGGCTCAACTGCCCCTCGAGGGCTCCGACGATGAGCAGACGCATGGGCTCGCTCCCTTATTGCGGCTTGATGATTTCGGTCATGGTGACGCCGAGCCGGTTCTCCACCAGCACGATCTCGCCCCGGGCCACCAGGCGGTCGTTGATGAAGATCTCCACCGCCTCGCCCACCTGCCGGTCGAGCTCGATCACCGTGCCGGTGTCGAGCTTGAGCAGCTGGGACACCGGCATCTTGGTGCGGCCGAGCACCACCGAGATGCGCACCGGCACGTCGAAGACGGCTTCGAGGTCGGCGGCGCTGCGCTCCACATAGCTCTCGCCCCGGGCGAGGCGCTCGGGCGCGTCCATCTCGTCGAGGCTGAAGCCTTCGGTCGCGGTCACGTCGTCGTCGGAATCGGTCGGGTTCATGAACCGGCCTCCTTGGTCTTGCTGGCGCGGTGGCGGGCCGCGAGATAGGCGGCGATCTGGCGGTCGATCTGGGCCGAGACGCCGGCGATGTCGCGCACCAGGCCGCCATCGACCCATTCGAGCCTGCCGTCGCCGAGGCGGATGTCGGGGTCGCCCATCACCACCAGCCGTCCGGAGAAGCCGGAGGTGGTGATCTGGGCGGTGGCGATGTCGCGGATGGCGTCGGCCAGGTCCGGGTGGCAGCGGATGACCAGGTGCGGCACGCCGTTGAGGCTGGCGAGGCATTCGGCGATCAGCGCCTCGAGCTCGGCGGTGGGGTATCGCGCCACCAGGTGCAGCGCCAGCTTGCGGCCGACGCTGGCGGCCAGCTCCACCGCCTCGCGGCGGTGCCCGGCCATGGCGGCGTCGAGGGCGGCGG
>Ga0065721_10000058_pt1 | contig 21137 bp, 17 predicted proteins | sample Mesricmetagenome_FD_59108 | JGI IMG/M metagenome (GOLD analysis project Ga0065721, IMG submission 59108) | Mesophilic microbial community from rice straw/compost enrichment Sample: eDNA_1 v2 (version 2) | ecosystem: Engineered > Solid waste > Grass > Composting > Bioreactor | place: USA: Davis... | reverse complement strand
GCAATGCGAAGCGCCGGCGCCCCGGAGATGAAGACGGAACCAGGCGTGTCACGAACGAACGCCGGCTGCGAGGTGCCATTGAACGCGATGGCGTCCGCCTCGATCCGGATCCGGCCAGGAGAGCCGCCGTACTCATTGGACCCGCCGTTGTGTCCGCAGGACTGGCGGCGATTGTTGTTGGCGTTAATGCATCCGCCGTTGGCATACAGGCGGCCGTTACCCTCCACGCGTGTAGCCATCAGACGGATTGCTCCACCGGAGCCGCCAGCCCCCTGGCCACCTGCACCGGCTCCTGCGAGTCCGCCACCATCACCACCATTCGCGTCGATGGTTCCGGTTACCGAAAGCGTTCCCGAAGCAGCAATCAGGATCGCGCCGCCACCGCCACCGCCACCCGATCCGGCGTAGTTGGAACCGCCACGTCCGCCTCCGCCCCCGGATCCACCAATAAGCGGCTGGAGCAGGTCGGAACCGTACGCAAGTCCCTTAGGACCGTAGCTCGCGCCACAGTAGTACGTCGTATAGCGCTTGTAGGCGGTGGCGCTGTACCCGCCCCCTACGCCGATGTATGGGTAGTAGGAACCATCCAGAGTGCAGTTGTTTCCACCCTCAATTCCACCAGGCCCGCCGCCGGGACCAAGGCCGGCGCCACCACGCACCAGTCCGACGCGCTGCTGTGCATCCGCCCTGCCACCCCGGCCACCGGAATAGCCACCCGGCCCACCCTCCCCAGGGTTGCCGTCGTCGCCCAGCACGCCGTCGCCGTAGGTACCCGTGGCCGCGGCATCCCCGCCGCGGATGTCGATGGTCCCGGCGATGGTCACGTTGCCGCTGGCCAGCAGGTATACCGGGGTGTTCGTCGAGTTCTTGAGGAAACGGACGGTCACGCCCGACGGGATGTTGACCGTCGTGTAGTTCAGCACGCCGGATTCGGGCAGCTGGATGTCGATGTTGCTGGCCGGATGCAGTTCGCCGTCGGCGCCGGTACTGCCGCTGTCAAAGGCCAGCGCGGCCGGCGCGACCAGGAACGCAGCCATCGCGGCCGCGATCGGCAGGCGTGAGAGGAACGGCAGCTGCGACATGACAGACTCCTTGGGCGTTGGCTTCCCGTCGCCGTCTCTGGCGACCGTTTCGATGGAATGACGGGTGGTGCGAAGGTTCATGGGCGGACCACCTTGACCGTGTTTGCCGGGTTCGGCGTGGCCGTGGTCGCGCCGCCAGGCACGGTGAGCTGGAGCACGCGGTCGCCCGGCGCGGCCTGCAGGTCGACATGGAAGGTCAGCTGCAGCAACTCGCCATACGTGTCCTGCGACCACACCGGCGTGCCGACCAGCCGCACGCCATCGCCGGGCAGCAGGCGCGCGCCGTCGACGTTGCGGAGCCCGGTGCCGCGCACGCTGAGCGTGGTGACGGTTCCGGCATCGAGGATGATCGGNGAGGTCGAATCCATCGTCGGCACCTTGCCGATGCCGAAGACCGCGTCCTTCGCGTCGACCCATGCGACCTGGCCGCCCGCCGTCGAGAGCCGCAGGCGCCGCTCAACCAGCGTGGCATCCGCGGTCACCGAGAGCGGGATCTCGAGCTGGCTTCCGTCGGCGCTCGCGGCAAACGTGCCGAACAGCAGGCCATCATCCGGCGTGGCCGAGATCGCAGCCACCTGGTCCAGCCCGGCGCCACGCACCACCAGCGTTCCGGACGTGCCCTGCAGGATGCCCGCGGGCGTCTTCCCGGTGGCAACGCTGCCGATCATTACCCGCACCTCGGGGCTGACCGCCGGAGCGTCGAGCTGGACCGGCGCCGGCGGATCGGATTCGATCAGCACGCCGACCACGTTGGACAGGAAGCTGCCGTCGACACTGGCGCCCAGGCCGGTGTCGCCCACCGTCAATCCGACCAGCGGCGCGGCGATCGCGTGGTAAACCGGGCCGGCCTGCGTTGCCAGGTAGATGGTGTTGCCCTCGTGCGGCTCGCTCGTGGAGTCGCCCGCCGGCGTGGTGACCACCAGGCTGCGTACGCCCGGTGCGGCATTGGCGTCGACCACGATGGCGAATTCGAGCAGCGTTCCATCGGCGGACGCGGTCAGCGGATAGTTCACGGTGACGCCGTCTGCCGGGATCACGCGCACCTGCGATGCGTTGGCCAGATGACGGCCGCGGACAGCCAGCTTCTGCGCAGGGCCNCCAAGCGTGGCCACCTGCGGCGTGACCGAATCCAGCTCGGCCAGCGGTGCCGAGATCCGGAACGCCCCATCGAGCACCTTCGCGAACGCCAGCGGACCGGTAGGCGTATCCAGCACCAGCCNGCGCAGGCCCAGCTCCGCACCGGCATCGACCTCGACCGTGAAGACCAGGCGGGTGCCCTCGGCCTCCACCTGCGGCGCGCCGACGACCACGCCCTGCGACGGAACCAGCGACACGCTGGTCACGTCCTGCAGGCCCTGGCCCTGCACGGTAACGGTGGTGGTGGTTCCGATGATCGCCCTGGACGGCGCGATGCCGATGGCCGATGCGCCAACCACGATGCCGACATCGGACGTCAGCACCGGCAGGCCGACCTCGTCCGCCGGCGGTTCGGCGTCGCCGACCACCACGCCGACCGTCGGCGCCGCGGTCAGGTACTCCGGTCCCAGGCCGGCGACGACGTGGAAGGTGTTCGCGGGAACAGCCGCGGCCTGGCTGCTGCCCGACGCCGTGGTCACTCGCACCACGCGCTCGCCCAGCGGCGCTTCAGCCAGCACTTCGATGCTTGCACGCAGTTCGGTGCCGTCGGCACTGACCTGCGGGATGGCATCGAGCACCACGCCTTCGCCCGGCAGGACTTCGAGCGAAGCGCCCTGCAGGTTGCGGCCGCGCATGACCAGCGAGGCATTGGCGCCACGGAGCAGGCGGCTCGGGCTGATGGAGTCGAGCTGCGGCTCGCCGGAGGTCAGCTGCACTACCGAAGCGGCAGCGTCGGCGAACACCAGCTGGCTTCCCGCCGCATCGCGCACGACCAGCCGGCGCGGNCCGGGCTGCGCGTCGCCGTCAGCGGTAACCGTCGCCACCAGCGTGCTGCCATCGNCCGCGACCACGCCCTGGNCCACGGTAATGCCGTCCGCCGGCACGAAGGAGAGCTGGGCACCGGCCGGGATGCCAACGCCATGGATGGTGAACGGCTGTGCCGATCCACGCTGCCAGCCACGCGGACTCGCACCGGTCAGCACGCCGCCGATGCTGACGCCGACCACGCCCTGCTGGGTGACCGTGACGTCATGGCTCGTGGTCGGTTCCTCGCCGGCCACGGTGATGCCGACCGGCAGCGCGAAGCTCGTGCTTGCGCCCCGGAAATCCGGGGTGATGAACAGCGGCGCGCGGATCTCGGCCAGGGTCGGCGACTGCGCGATCAGCGTGACCGAGCCCTGCGCCAGCGGCGTGATCGCCAGGCGCGCCTCGACCTGGCCCGCGGCAATGACCAGGGTCTGCGGCGACAGGCTGGCCTTCGTCGGGTCGGACAGCGAGAAGTTCAGCGTATGGTCGCGGAAATCGGCCTTGGACAGGCGCACNAGGATCTCGCGGGTCTGGCCGTCCGGCGGCATGGCGATCGGCGCCGGCTCGAAGGCCACCGTCGGCGGCACCGGCATCTGCACCTTGAGCGTCGCCGAGCTGGCCGACACCANGTACTGCCCCTCGTCGAGCGGATCCGGGTTGCGGACCTGCACCGGCAGGGTTGCCGCCGCCGTCTGGTTGGGCAGGCGCGCATGCAGCTCGGAGCTGCTGACGTAGGTGGTGGGAATGGCGCTGGAATTGACCAGCACCTCGGAACGGTCGTTGAAATTGCGGCCGGTAACCGTGAGTTCGGTGACGCCGGCACCGGCGATGGCGACGTCGGGCGACACGGCGGTCACGCCCGGTGCCGCCTGGGTCACGCCGAGCGCCGCCGGGAACACCACCTCGCCGGCATCGACGAGCACGCGAAGCGCCGCGGGGCCGAGATCGGCATCCGCGGCGGCGGTAACCTGGATGTTGAAACGCGAGGATGTTCCTCCAGGGAACACCGTCGCCGTCAGGCCTTTCCGATCGAACGTGGGTGACGTCGCGCCGGCAAGCCGGGTTCCATCCACGGTGATCGTGGCCGACTGGCCCTGCTCGAGGGTCGCTGGCGACGTGCGGGAAATGGACGGCGACGCGCCCACCGACACCGTGCCGGCACGGACCACGTAGGGAATGCCCCGCAGGCCCCACTTCACGCTGCGCTGGATGTCGCCCGGCGGGACTTCGATGCCGTCCAGGCCATTGTTGCTGGCACGGTTGCCGCTGCCGGTCGGCGACGCTTCAAGGTCGATGACGATCGCCGCGCCGAGGTTGTTGCGCAGGTCGAGGAAGTTGAAGACCGGAGCCGCGCCCTGCACCGAGATGCCGTTGCCGTACTCGAGCACCACGTGCTCGAGCCGGCTGTCCACGGCGCCCGGGAGGAAGGTCCAGCGCCCGAACGCGCCGGGCGACGCCNTACCGCCGTCGCGCAAAGATTCGGGACGCACACGGATCGGCCGGGAGGCACTGCCCAGCGCACGCAGGCTGCCGGCCTGCACCGTCACCATGGCCGAATCGCGCATGTAGACATCGACGCCGGCATCGATCTCCAGCGCCGCGCCGTTGCGGATGACCAGCTCGCCGCTGACCACGTACGGGCTTCCCNCCTGGGTCCAGCGCGTATCGCTTTCGATCACGCCGGAAACGTCGGTGCTCGCGTGCACCAGGGCCGGCAGCAGGGCGAGCAACGCCAGCACCGATGCCGGATGGAAGACGCGCTTACGCATCGAAAGGCCACCCGCACGCCATCCTGGCGCAGGACTCCCGGACAGTTTCCCGAGCATGCGGACGAGGCCGACGATGCACGTTGTCATGGTGCGACTCCATCCCTGGCTCTGGCTGGCAGGCAAAGCGTGCCGACATCAGGCGTGCCCCGGGCGGGACCCACCTTCCCCAACTGCTAAGGCAAAAGCACTGCATCGGCCGCGGATTTCCCCGCGGTCGTGATCCGGTACCTAGTGACTACGTTCCTGCGANCGCGGAGACGAGNCGGCGCAAGCGGCCGATACCCCACCTATGCGGGCGCACAATCCCTGTACGAACAGCATGAATTCCCCTTTCGAGACGTAATTCCTTCCCCAAGGAACTGCCTGGCCTGCTCGCGATTGCGCGAACGCAGGCACTCAGGGCTGGCATCGTAGAAGCTGCCTTGCATGGCAGTCAAGATGTTGGCGCCCGACGTGGCGTCGGGAAAGTGACGCGTGCAATCGTTACGTCCATGCGCGGCACTTCGCCGCGCATGGCTTCCAGCTCCCGGCGCCGCCTATCGCGGCGCGAGCAGCCGCGACAGCGTGTCCGGCGTGCCGGGGATCCGGGCCAGTCGCGGATACCGCAGCGATCCACTGTAGGGAATCACCATCGCNACGCGCTTTCCGTCCTGTTCGACGAGCAGTTCCACCGGCTGGTTGCCGGCGTCGCGGACTGCATCCAGCAGTCGCGCGACGTCGAAAGGCTGGCCCCGTACCTCCACGATCCGGGCGCGAGGCGCCAGGCCCGCCTTGAAGGCCGGTCCATCCCACACGACCGAGGCGAGCACGCCCTGCGCGGTCACGCCCATGCCCAGCGAGTAGGACAGGTCGACCATCCCCGCCTCTTCCTCCTGCTGNCGGAACGCCTCGGTGGGCGTGTCGGTATAGACCAGCTGCCATCCATGCCCGGCCAGGCCGGCATTCGTATCGACCTCGTCGTGGCCGTCCACCCAGGCTCGCAGGTGCCTNGCCCAGTCTCCCGGCGCCGTGGCCTCCAGCGCATCGCACAACTGNNCGAAGGTGTAGGTCCTGGCNGGNGCATCCGGTGTCGCGCCGGCGAAGAACGACCGCGCGAAATCGTCGATGCCCTTCCTGCCCCGCGTGAGCGCGCGAAGGCGCGCGTCCACGTGCAGCCACAGCATCACGCCTTCCTGGTAGTAGTCCTTGCGCCGCTGCCACTCGGTCCAGCGCACGCGCTGCAGCAGCATGAAGGACGGATAGTTGACGTCGTCCGAAAGGCTGCGCCATGCGCGGCCCGGTGTATTGGCGACGCGCGCGGCGTCGATCGCGAGCTGGTCCAGCGTCTCCCCGCGGCTGCGCAGGCCGGCGCGCGCAGCCAGGACGCGTCCCCAGAACTCGCTCTGCCCCTCGTACACCCAGAGCAGGCTGCCCGACTGCGGCGTGTTCGGCGTCGGAGCCCACAGGTCGGCCGGTACGCGGTAGAGGCCATTCCAGGCATGGACCAGCTCGTGCGGAATGATGTCGCGGCTGCCGAGCTGCGCAGGCCACTCCCGGAAGTAGCTGGACGCAATGGCAATCTCGCCGGAACGCCGGTGTTCGGTGCCGCCGGTGGCGCCGTCATCCGACATCCGCGCGAGGATCTCGTAGCGCTCGAACGGCGCAGGCCCGAAAACCGCCGCGGCCTGGGCGACCATCCGTCGCAGGTCGGCGACGCGTTCGCGCGGCACCTCGAGATCCTCTTGGCGCGGAGCCATCAGGTTGAGCGTCACCTCCGACCCACCTGCCTTGCCCAACGGGATCCGCCCGAGGTGGCGCGCGGCAAGGAGCGGAGAATCCAGCAGGGATTCGAGGGTGACGACGCCCAGCTCGAGCGCGCCGGCGGTGGACGACACGGNCTCCAGCGACGAGGCAGGCGCCAGGCCAGGCGGCAGCGACNCGGACGGCCTCACCTGGATGTTGCGTGCGTACCAGCCGGCCGGATAGAGGACCAGTTTCTGCCAGGGAACGACGACCATGTCCGGCGCCAGCAGGTCCTCGCCCGCAACCACCTGGTACGTTGCCTCGATCGTCGTCGCGCCGGCCGGCACCTCCAGGTGGAACGCATGCGGCTCGATCGGATCGCGCCGCCACTGCACGCGCCTGCCGTCGACCGACACGACCAGTCCCGCAAGATTGGTCACGGTCAGGCTGGGTCCATGGCTTGCACTCTCCCAGCGTGGGTACAGCAGCGTGACCCTCCCCGCCTCCTGCACCGGGATACGCACCCGCACGTTGAACACCTTCCGCGCCACATCGGTGGCGTCCACTACGAGATCGACAACGCCATCGTGGTTGCGGTCCACCGGTGCCGGGATCGGCCATCCCGCATTCGCCTGGACGGGTTGCTCCGCTGCCGCCGCATGGCCGCATGGAACCACCAGCAGCATTCCCGCAAGGATGACACCCGGCATCAGAGCGCGCGGGACAAGTGGCATGCATGGCGGAGCCTTGCTCCGGCGACAGGGGAAAGGATGCACCCGATTACTCTCCTTGGCTTGACGGACGGTCCGGCGACTCGCGCACCGATCCTACAAGCCACGACTCTCCATGCGAGCCGGGAGTTCTCCACTTCCCCCTGCAGGCCGAATCGCGGTTCCGTCGCGTTCATTTTGTCGCGGCATTGCGTCCAGCACGGGTTACACGAGGCGAACCTCGGCAAGGATTCTTTCCTCCCCGCGCACCGGAATATGCAACTAGCGCGCAGCCGGCGCTGCTGTCACGCAACGTGCGCGCGCCACTCATGATTCCGGTGCCGCGAAGCGCCCGTCTCCGGCCAGCGAAACCCGCCCGACCCACTCCCGGAACGCTTCCAGGAACGTCCCGAGCCGCCGCGCCGTGGCAGCGTCGAACGGATCGGCATCCGGCCCCTGCCCGCCCGCACCGGCGATGTAGACCTGCGGCGTCGCCATCACCAGCGCTTCCATGGCTGAAAGCGCATGCCGGACCTGNGCCTGCGCAACACGCGTGCCCCACCTTCCGGGCGTTGCCCCGACGATGGCGACCGGCTTGCCGGCAAGCACCTCGCCATATGCGGGATCCTTGCGCGAGAGCCAGTCCAGGACGTTCTTGAGTACCCCGGGCATGGACTGGTTGTATTCGGGCGTGGCGATGAGCACTCCGTCGGCGGCGGCGATGGCGGCGCGCAGGAGCCTGACGCCCTCCGGGCCGCCATGCGTGTCGGCTTCCACGTCCTCGTCGAAGAGCGGGACGTCGTGGATGTCGTGTACCAGCAGCTGGATCCCTCCAGGCGCGGTCGTGGCCGCAAGGTCCAGCAACCGCCGGTTATAGCTCCGCCTGCGGAGGCTGCCGGCGAAACCGAGGATGCGAAGCGGGGAGTTCGTCTCTGGCATGGCGGTCCCTTTGGGGGTCAAGGCAGGAGGAGGAGGCCAGTGCTGGCGAGCAGTGCCAGCCCCATGATGCGGTCGAACACGCGTTGCCGGGCCGGCATGCGCAGGAAGTACGCGAGGTACCGGCCGGCCAGCGCCCAGAGCAGCAGGCAGGCGAAGGGAACGAAGAGGAACAGCGGCCCCAGCCACAGCAGCGTGCCGGCCACGCCCTGGCCGGGAAACGCAGCCACCAGGGCCAGGACCATTGCCCAGCCCTTCGGATTGAGGAACTGGAATGCGAGCAGGCCGGCGAAACCGGCGGGAAGCCTCCCTGCGCCACTTTGCCCCGCCCCGCGGACCATGCCGACACCGAGCCATCCCAGGTAGATCGCCCCGGCCGACGCAACGACCCACCGCAGGGAAGTCCAGCCGGCCGGCATCGCATCGGCGGCAACCGTCACCACCACGAGCATCAACACTCCACCGAGCACGATGCCCGCGATCGCCGACGATACCGCCGCGAGGTCGCCCCTGGCCGCCGCCCGCAGGACCACGAGGTTGTTGGGGCCTGGCGTGAGCGCCGCCACCAGCAGCATGCCGGTGGCGGCCAGGATACCGGGGGGCATTCGCAGGCTCCGCTGTAAGGACGATGCAGTCTGGCAGCCCGCGGCGGTGCAGGTGCGCACCATGACGGTCTACTATCCAGACCATGAAGCCCCTCCCCCTCAACGCCCTGCGGGCATTCGCCCTGGTCCACGCCCATGGAGGCGTGCGCGCCGCGGCCCGCGAGCTCGACATTTCGCACTCGGCGGTCAGTCGCCACCTGGTCGAGCTGGAAACCTGGATCGGGGTGCCGCTGGTGGAGCGCTCGACGCGCCGGTGGACGCCGACGCCGCAGGGCGCAGCGCTTGCGCGCCGGCTGCAGGAGCTGTTCCGCGAAATGGACGATGCGACCGAAGCAGCGCGCGAGTCCGGTTCCCCGTTTTCGGTGACGATCGCCGCCGCACCCTCGTTTGCCAGCCGCTGGCTGCTGCCCCGGCTGCCCGCGCTGGAACGCGCACATCCGCGGATCGCGCTTTCGCTCCTGGTCAACCAGCGCCTGGAAACCCCGTCCGAAGGCATCGACCTGGCAGTGCGCATGGGTGCCGGCCCCTGGCCGGGACTGGAATGCGAACCACTGATGGATGAGCGCCTCTACCCTGTCGCCAGCCCGGCCTACTGGCGGCAAGCCGGTGGTGGCGAGGAGGTCGATTGCCTGCACGGCATGCGACTGCTGCACGACCGCGATCCCTCGGCGAGCTGGGAACTGTGGCGTCGCCATTTCGGTCCGGCCTCGCTCGCGCTGGAACACGGTGCGCGGCTGGCATCGTCGGACCTGGTACTACGAGCCGCCGAGCTCGGCCAGGGCGTGGCGCTGGCGCGGGAACGCTTCGCCGGCGACGCGCTGGCGGCGGGCACGCTGCTGAGGCCATTCGACGGGAAGGCCGTGCACCTGCCGCAGGCCTACTGGATCGTGCGTCCGGCCAGGCCGCGCGCGGGCGCATCGAAACGCCACGCGATCGCAACCGTGGTGCAGTGGCTCAAGGAGCAGGCCGGGGCAGGCTGATCGCAACCGGCATCGCCCGCATCACCGGCGCGCAAAGGCACACGGCGATGCATGCACGGAATTCCCGGGCAATGTCGTCAAAGAGGGAATGGCGCGCGGCAACGCCAGAAGATGGTGGAGCCAGGCGGGATCGAACCGCCGACCTCCTGCATGCCATGCAGGCGCTCTCCCAGCTGAGCTATGGCCCCACGAGCATCGGCCACCAGGCCTCTGCGTACCGCTGGAAATGTGGCGTCCCCACGGGGATTCGAACCCCGGTCGCTACCGTGAAAGGGTAGTGTCCTAGGCCTCTAGACGATGGGGACAATATCGTCGCTTCGCCCGACTTGCGTCGGATTTGGTGGAGCCAGCCGGGATCGAACCGGCGACCTCTTGCATGCCATGCAAGCGCTCTCCCAGCTGAGCTATGGCCCCACGAAGCTGAGGGCGCGAATATTAGACAGTCTCCGTAACTTGCGCAAGCGTTTCTTCACGAAAATTTTCGNCNACCAGCGGACGCAGTTGCGGATCGAGCGCGACGCGCTCGTCGAACACGAAACAGCGGCCTTCGTACCCCTGCCCGCCGACCTGCTCGAACCAGCCGAGGATGCCGCCCTCCAGCTGCAGCACGTTGTCCATGCCGTCCTGGCGCATCCATAGCGCCGCCTTCTCGCAGCGGATGCCGCCGGTGCAGAAGCTGACAACGGTCGCGTCGGCCAGCGCCTGGCGATGCGGCTCCAGCGCGGCCGGCAGGTCGGTGAACTTCGTGATCGGCAGGGTCAGCGCGCCCTGGAAGGTGCCGTAGGCCACCTCCTGTGCATTGCGGGTATCGAGCATCACGACCGGCCGGCCCTGGTCGTCGCGGCCGCCCTGGGCCAGCCAGCGCGCCACCGTGGCCGGNTCCACCGCCGGCGCGCGCGCACCCTGGGCCAGCGGCGTGGCCTCGGGATGGCGGAAGCTGATGATCTCCGGCTTCACCTTCACCTTGAGGCGGGCGAACGGCACGGTGCCGCTGCGGCTGTAGCGCGGCTTCAGCCCGGCCAGGCGTGGATCGGCATGCAGTCCGTCGACGAAGCCGCGCAGGGCCTCGTCCGGTCCGGCGAGGAACAGGTTGATGCCCTCGCCGGCCACGAGGATGGTGCCCTTGAGGTCGGCCGCCCGGGCGGCTTCATGCAGGTGCCCGGCGAGCGCGTGCGGATCGTCGATGTGGACGAACAGGTAGGCGGCGAGATTGAGCATGCCGCCATTGTAATGGCCGCCCCTGCCCGATCCTCAGCGCAGCAGCCACCACGGCAGCGACAGGGTGAACGCCAGGATCACCAGTATCGCCAGCAGTCGCGGCAGCACGAAGGCCGGGCGCGTACGCAGCAACTGCATGAAGGACTCCCCTTCGCCGCGCTGCTGGCGCTCCAGCGCCTCGGCCTGGACCCGGCTCCGGCGCTGCAGCTGGTACTCGTCCAGCAGCGCCCGGGCGCGTGGATACTCGCCGGCGTCGCGCAGCCACAGGCCCGGCGCGGACAGGCCCAGGATGCCGGCGTCGGTCTCGTACCAGCCGAAGCCATGTTGATCGAGCAGCGCACGCACCTCGGATGCCTCATCCTCGGGCACGTTGCGCAGGGAAAACAGCAGCTTGGCCATGCGCGCATGATACGCGCCATCGCCGCGGCCGCCGTCGGCGGTTTACCCTTGCGTCCCCTCGAGGACCCGAAGTCATGCGTCTTTTCCTGCTTTCCGCCCTGCTCTGCTCCCTGCTGCTGGCCGCCTGCGGCCAGTCCGGCCCGCCGCCTGGCGGTTCGGTCGCGCAGCTGGAGCGCATCGACGAGGTGACCGGCCAGGGCGACCTTGCCACCCCCGGCAGCCGCGTCACCGTGCACTACACCGGCTGGCTGTACGACGAGCGCCTGCCGGAGAAGCGCAGCCGCAAGTTCGACAGCTCGCTGGACCGCGGCGAGCCTTTCACCTTCGTGCTCGGCGCCGGCCAGGTGATCCGCGGCTGGGACGACGGCGTGGCCGGCATGCGCGTCGGCGGCCGGCGCATCCTGATGATCCCGTCCGCGCAGGCCTATGGCGCACGCGGCGCCGGGCGCGCGATCCCGCCGAACGCCTCGCTGGTGTTCGAGGTCGAGCTGCTGGGCGTGGAAGCGCGCTGATCCATGCCTGCGGAGCTGACCACCCTGCCGGGCCTGGCGATCGTCGGCGGCGGCCCGGCTGGCCTGATGGCCGCCGAGGTCGCACGCGCGGCCGGCATCGAAGTCGACCTTTACGAAGCCAAGGGCTCGGTCGGGCGCAAGTTCCTGATTGCCGGCAAAGGCGGCCTCAACCTCACCCACGCCGAGCCCATGCCCGGCTTCGCCCGGCGCTACGGTGTCCGCGCGCCCCAGGTCGCCGCCTGGCTGGCCGACTTCGGACCGGGCGAGCTGCGGGACTGGGCACGCGGCCTCGGCGTGGAAACCTACGTGGGCAGCTCGGACCGCGTGTTCCCGCAGGACCGCAAGGCCGCGCCCCTGCTGCGCGGCTGGGTGCGCCGACTGAAGGAACAGGGCGTGCGCTTCCACGTGCTGCACCGCTGGGAAGGCTGGGACGATGACGGTGCCCTGCGCTTCCGCAACGGGGATGGCGAGCTGCGCGTGCGCGCCCCGGCCACGGTCCTGGCCATGGGCGGCGGCAGTTGGCCGCAGCTCGGTTCCGATGGCGCCTGGGTCGGGTCCGTGGCCGCCGCCGGCATCGAGGTCTCGCCGCTGGTGCCCTCCAACTGCGGCTTCGACGTGGGCTGGAGCGAATACTTCGCCGGGCGCCACGCCGGCGCCCCGCTCAAGCCCGTGGTCGCCCACTGGCNGGACCTGGACGGAACCCCGCGCTCGCTGCAGGGCGAATGCGTGGTCACCGCCACCGGTATCGAAGGCAGCCTGGTCTACGCGCTGTCGGTGCCGCTGCGCGAGGCGATCGCCCGCGACGGCCACGCCACCCTGCACCTGGACCTGGTGCCCGGCCGCGAGCTGGAACGCCTGCGCGCCGAGCTGGGCAGGCCGCGCAAGGGCCGCAGCNTGAGCGAACACCTGCGCCGCCAGGCCGGCGTCGACGGGGTCAAGGCGGCGCTGCTGCGCGAGGTGCTGGATCCACAGTCCATGGCCGACATGGAACGGGTCGCCACCACGCTCAAGCGCCTGCCGCTGGTGCTCAGGCGCCCGCGCCCGCTGGACGAGGCGATCAGCAGCGGCGGCGGCGTGCGCCTGGAGGCGCTGGACGCGGACCTGATGGCTCTCGCCCGGCCCGGCGTGTTCTGCGCCGGCGAAATGCTGGACTGGGAAGCGCCGACCGGCGGCTACCTGCTGACCGCCTGCTTCGCCAGTGGCCTGCGTGCCGGCCGCGCCGCGGCGCGCTGGCTGCAGGCTGCGGACAAGTCCTGACCCCGGCGCCTCAAGCCGCGGACAGCGGCCACTCTCCCAGCACGCGGTAGCGGGTTCCCGCACCGGTACGCAGGCTCTGCAGCAGGGCGAAGCGGTCCACCCGCCATTCCACCGGCGGCACCGGCTGCGGCGGGAAGCGCACGCTTGCCCGGCGTCGCACGGTCACGTGCGGCGCGAACGAAGGCCCTACCGGCACGCGCACCCGCCGGGCGGCCAGGGCCGCCGCCAGTGCCCGGTGCAGTTCCTCCAGCTGCCTGGGCGGCTGCGAGGGCCGGAGTACCCAGATCGATTCCGCGTGGCCGAAGCATTCGGCCTGGTCCAGGCGCAGTTCGAAGCCGGACAGCCGCATCCGTGCAGCCGCGGCGCAGGCATCGTCCACCAGCGCCTGCGGCAGCCGGGACCACTCGCCCAGCCAGTGCAGGGTCAGGTGCAGGCGTTCGTCGGGCACGCCACCGCCGCGCTGGGGCGCCAGGCCCCCCTCCAGCGCCTGGCGCGCGGCCTGGATGGCGGCCACCACCGGCGGCGCCGGCACCAGCGCGAAGAACAGGCTGTGGTGCTCGTCCGCGGCAGCGAACAGGTCGCCCATCACACGATCGCTCAGACCGCGGCGGTGACCACGATCTCGACCTTCCAGGNCGGATCGGCCAGNTTCGCCTGCACCGTGGCGCGGGCGGGGGTATGCCCCTGCGGCACCCACTCTTCCCAGGCCTTGTTCATGCCGGCGAAATCGCCGATGTCGGCGAGGAAGATCTCCGCGCGCAGGATCTTCGTCTTGTCGCTGCCGGCCTGGGCCAGCAGCGCATCGATCGCCTGCAGCACCTGCCGGGTCTGGCCGGTGATGTCCTGGCTGGTGTCCTCCGGGATCTGCCCGGCCAGGTAGGTCACGCCGTTGTGCACGGTCATTTCGGACATGCGCGGACCGGTTTCGAAACGCTGGATCATGGGGAAGCTTCCCTGGTTGCGGGTATGGGAGCCGCGCGCGCGGCAGCGGCGCAGGATACAACGCCGGCCAGCGGCCGGAGCGCAGGAAAACGTTGCCCGGGAAACGGCTGCCGCGCATGCCGGATGGGCCATCCGGGTCATTCCAGGGACGGCTGGCGGGCATACACTGGCGACAGCAGGCAGCGGGAGGTGGGTCATGTACGCAATGGCATTGGCAGCGGCCCTGGCCGCATCCCAGCCGGCGACGCCGCCGGCCGTTCCCCCGGCGGAGCAGGCCCCGCCGGCAGTGGCTGTCCAGCAGCCGCCGCATATCCCGGACCTGGCCGAGATCATGGCCATTCCGCCGGAACTGCGGGTGCTGCTGCAGGAGCGGGTGATCGCCCCCGGCGGCACCCGCCAGGAGCAGTTGGAGCGGCTTGTAGTACTGGTGTTCGACCAGACCGCACTGGCGATCGAATACGACAACGACCGCACCCGCACCGTGGCCGAGACCTGGCGCGACCGCAGGGCCAACTGCGTCTCCTACACCCTCCTGTTCGTTGCCCTCGCCCGCGCCGCCGGCATGGATGCCTACGTCCAGGAGGCCGGCGAGGTGCTGGCCTGGTACCGGGACGCGGGCGTGATCTACAGCGCCAGCCACGTCAACGCAGGCATCCGCAGCGGCATGCGGCAGCAGACGGTGGACGTGGACCGCAACATCCTGGCCACGCGCGGGCGGCCGCGCGGCGTCAGCGACGCCCGCGCCCTTGCCCATTTCTACAACAACCGCGGGGCGGAACTGATGGCCGACGGCGACCTGGCCGGCGCCCGCGCCCTGCTGGAAGCGGCGCTAATGGCCGACCGCAAGTTCGTGCCGGCCTGGAACAACATGGGCGTGCTGCAGCAACGGCTCGGCGACGAACGCAAGGCGCTGGAGGCCCTGCACACGGCGCGCCGGCTTGCCCCCGAGCACGCCTCGACCCTGTCCAACCTTGTGAACGCGTACCAGCGCAACGGCCAGCCCGAGCAGGCGGCGCGTTACGCCGCCAGGCTCGAAGAGATCCGCCGCACCGACCCCTTCGCCCAGTTCATGCTCGCGCTGGAATGCGAGGACGAGGGCGACTACGGATGCGCGATCGCACGCTACCAGCGCGCCATCCGCATCCAGGGCGGCGAGCACGCGTTCCATTTCGGACTGGCGCGGGCGTACTTCCTGGACGGCCAGCTGGAGCACGCGCAGCGCGAGATGGCCAAGGCCGCCAGCCTCGGCGATACCGAACGCGTGCGGAACGTCTACCGGCGCAAGCTGGAGAGCCTGGAGCGCTGGCGCATGGCGCAGGCCAGCCGGGCCCCGCGCGCGCGCTAGACTTCGCGGATGGAAACCATCGATTTCGAGCTCCAGGGCGAGCATGTGGAACTGAACCAGCTGCTCAAGCTGGTCGGCGTTTGCGACAGCGGCGGCGCCGGCAAGGCGCTGGTGGCCAGCGGCGTGGTCCGCGTCGATGGCACGCCGGAGCTGCGCAAGACCTGCAAGATCCGCGCGGGCCAGACCGTCACCGCGCCCGGCGTGCAGGTGCGGGTGCACGCGCCCTGACCGCCGCCGTCGCCCGCGCGGAGGCGTACACTCGGCGTGGCATGGACCGGGAGGCGGGTCATGTACGCACTGGCACTGGCAGCGGCACTGGCCGCAACCCCACAGGCCGGACCTGCGACCGGGTCCACGGCGCCGCCATCGGCGCCTCCCACCCTGCCGGCGATCCAGGCCCTGCGGCCTGTTCCCGGGATCGATGAGGTCCTGGAGATCCCTCCCCCGCTACGGGCGATGCTGCAGGAGCGCGTGATCGACCCGGGCGGCAGCCGCGAGGACCGGATCCAGCGGCTGGCGGCCATGGTCCTGGAACCTGACGGCCTCGGACTCGAATACGACAACGACCGCACCCGCACCGTGGCCGAGACCTGGCGCGACCGGCGCGCCAACTGCCTGTCGTTCACGCTGGTGTTCGTCGCCCTGGCGCGTGCGGCCGGGATGGACGCCCACGTGCAGGAAGTGGACGAGGTCCTGGCCTGGTACCGCGACGCGGGGGTCATCTACGGCGCCAGCCACGTCAATGCCGGAATCCGCGGCGGCCTGCGCCAGCACACGCTGGACGTCGAGCAGAACATCCTGGCCATGCGCAGCCGTCCGCGCGTCGTCGACGACGCCCGCGCCCTGGCCCATTTCCGCAACAACCGCGGCGCCGAACTGATGGCCAGCGGTGACCTGGCCGGCGCACGCGCGCAGCTGGAGGCGGCACTGGAAGCCGATCCGCGCTTCGTGCCGGCCTGGAACAACCTGGGTGTGCTGGAGCTGCGGGCGGGGCATTTCGAGGCCGCCGGCACCGCGCTGCGCGCCGCCTGGCGGTTGGCACCGAAGCACACAGCGACCCTGTCCAACCTGGTGAACCTTTACCAGCGCAGCGGCCAGGCCGGACTTGCCGCGGACTTCGTCGCCAGGCTGGAAAAGGTCCGACGCACCGATCCCTTCGCCCAGTTCGTGCTCGCCCTCGGCTGCGAGGACGCCGGCAACTACGCCTGCGCGGCCACCCATTACCGCAAGGCCATCCGCCTGGACGGCGGGCAGCATGCCTTCCACTTCGGCCTGGCCCGGGCGTACTTCCTGGCCGGCCAGCCGGAACTGGCCCGACACGAGATGGCGCGCGCGCTGAAGTTGGCGGATACCGACCGGGCGCGGGGGATGTACCGCCGCAAGCTCGACCATCTGGAACGCTGGCCCGGCGTCGAGGACGGCCACGCGCTGCATGCGCGCTAGCCCTGCCCCGATGCGCGCCACCTGCCGGAAGCCACGCATGGCTGGAGCCCCCCACTCGCCGGGGCAGCGGTACCGACGGCACCAGCCGCCGCACGGTTAGCGTCGCGGTTCCGGGGCGACTTAAGCGTCCAGCTGCAGCGATGCTGCAAGCATTGCAGCCATCCTGCGGATGCGATCCGATGCGCGGCGCGCGCGTCGGGGGCAGCGTCTCCTAGAATGAGAGGCGAAGCGGCCGGCGCGGCCGTATCCATGCCAAACGGATGAAGCAATACCTGCCCGCCTGGGTACAAGGCTGGCTGGGCACGGTCACGCCGATCGTCCAGGCCCTGCTGATCGTCCTGGCCGCCTGGCTGCTGCAGCAGCTGGTGCGCCGGATCGTGCACCGCCTCATGAACAAGCGCGGCGTTCCGCCGGAGATGGGCGTTGCACTGCACCGGGTCAGCGGCGGCCTGATCGGCTTCGGCGCCCTGCTGCTGGTGCTGGAACGACTGGGCGTATCGGGGACGGTGCTGTGGACTGCCTTCACCAGTTTCGCCGCGGTCGGCGCGGTGGCGTTCTTCGCTGCCTGGAGCGTGCTGTCCAACATCTTCTGCACGGTGCTGATCTTCACCACCCGCCCGTTCCGCCTGTACGACTACATCGAGGTGGTGGAGAACGGCGAGAAGCCCGGCCTCAAGGGCCGCGTGGTCGACGTCAACCTGATCTACACCACCCTGCAGGAAGTGGCGCGCGACCCGGCCCATGCCGGCAGCAGCCTGCAGGTCCCCAACAGCATGTTCTTCCAGCGCGTGGTGCGCCGCTGGCGCGGCAGCGAAGTGCCGGCAGCATGGCTGGAGCCGCCGGCCACCGAAAGCGCCCCGAAGTAACCGCCGGACTCAGCGCAGCTGGCTGTCCTTGCTGCCGCGCCGGTTGTAGCCGGCAAAGCTGGCTTCGTCCTCGTCGTGCGCGGACTGGCAGGCCACGCACAGGCGCACGCCGGGCACCGCGCGACGACGCGCCTCGGGGATGGGCGCGTCGCATTCCTCGCAGCGCTCCAGGCTCGGCCCCTTCGGCAGGCGCGNGCGGGCGCGCTCGATGCCGTCCTTCACGGTCGCGTCGATCTGGTCGTTGACGGCGTTGTCGCCGGCCCATCCGGTCGCCATGGAAACCTCCTCCTCGGCACTACAGATACAGGGTGCCTGCGGCGATGTGAATCCCCGGCAAGCGCATGCCATCAATGCGTATCCCCGCCCCCTCCGGAGGGGACAGGGGGGTGAGGGCCGGCTGCTTTGCGATGGCACTGCCGCGGTCGGCAGAGGCGATCGCGACCAGGCGGGCCGGATCGCAGCGAGCGTCGACCGCGCCGGCCGCCCTACCCTCTCCCCAGCCCCTCTCCCGATGGAAGAGGCGCGCTTCCGCAGCCACCCTCGAGGTCGTCGAGGATCGGGCAGTCCGGGCGGTCGTCGCCGTGGCACCGACCTGCCAGGGCTTCAAGCGTGCGCTGCATGGACTGCAACTGGGCGATGCGCTCGCCCAGCTCTGCCGCGTGCTCCAGCGCCAGCCGCTTGACCTCGGCGCTGGCGCGGGTGCGATCCGACCACAACGCCAGCAGCCGCTCGATCTGCTTCATCCCGAAGCCCAGCAAACGCGCGCGGTTGATGAAACGCAGGCGGTGCACATCGGCCTCGGCGTACAGGCGGTAGCCGGCAGCGGTGCGCGGCGGCGGCGGGACCAGGCCGATCCCCTCGTAATGTCGGATCATCTTGGCCGACACACCCGAATGCGCGGCCGCCTCGCCGATCGAGTACAAGCCCTTGTCCCGGGCGGCCTTCGCGGCTTCGTGCTTCATGGCGTCGTCCCCGCGCCGGCCGCGGGACGCCAGCGCCGCAGCAGCAGGGTATTGGCGACCACGCTCACCGAGGAGAACGCCATCGCCGCGCCGGCCAGCGCCGGGCTCAGCATGCCGGCGGCCGCCAGTGGAATGCCGATGACGTTGTACCCGAAGGCCCAGAACAGGTTCTGGTGGATCTTGCCGGTGGTGCGCCGCGAGACATCGATGGCATCGGCCACCAGCTGCGGCTCCGGCCGCATCAGGGTGATGGCCGCCGCATGCATGGCCACGTCGGTGCCCGAACCCATGGCGATGCCGACATCGGCCGCCGCCAGCGCCGGCGCGTCGTTGATGCCATCGCCGACCATCGCCACCACGCCACCGGACTTCAATGCCTCGATCGCGGCCACCTTCTGCTCCGGGCGCACCTCGGCCTGCACCTCGTCGATGCCCAGCGCCTCCGCCACCGTGCCGGCGGCGCCGCGGTTGTCGCCGGACAGCATCACCGTGCGCACGCCCATCGCGCGCAGGCGTTCGATCGCAATGCGCGCACCAGGGCGCGGCTGGTCGCGGAAGGCCAGCAGGCCGCGCAGCCGCGGCTTGCCGCCCTCCTCCACCGCCAGCCAGGACAGGGTGTGGCCGCTGGCTTCCAGCTCCTCCGCACGCCCCAGCAGTGCGTCCACGGCCACGCCGGCTTCCCGCATCAGGGCCAGGTTGCCGATCCAGGCCATGCGCCCGTCGACCCTGCCGCGCACGCCGCGGCCCGGCAGCGCCTGCAGCCCGCTCGCCGGGGCCGCGTCGACGCCTTCGCGCAACACCGCCAGCGCCAGCGGATGCGCGCTGTGCTGCTGCAGGGCCGCGGCCAGGGCCAGCAGCGCATCGCGGTCGCCGTCCACCGCAACCGCCTCCAGCAGGCGGGGCTCGCCCACGGTGAGCGTGCCCGTCTTGTCGAAGGCCACCACCTTGATCGAGCGCGCCAGCTCAAGCGCATGCGCATCCTTGACCAGGATGCCGGCGCGCGCGGCNACGCCGGTGCCGGCCATGATCGCCGTCGGCGTGGCCAGTCCCAGGGCGCAGGGACAGGCGATGACCAGCACCGACACCGCGTTGAGGATGGCGCGGTCCCAGTCGCCCGTGCCCAGGCCCCAGCCCAGCAGGGTCAGCAGGGCAAGGCCCAGGATCACCGGCACGAACACCGCGGCGACCCGGTCCACGGCGCGCTGGATCGGCGCCTTCACCGCCTGCGCGTCCTCCACCAGCCGGACGATGCGGGCAAGCGCGGTCTCCGCCCCCACCGCGGCGGTGCGCACCACGACCACGCCATCGGCGTTCACCGCGCCGGCGGTGACCCGGTCGCCCGGCGCCTTGGCCACGGGCACCGATTCGCCCGTCACGAGCGACTCGTCGGCATGGGTAAGTCCTTCCTCGACGATGCCGTCCACCGGGAAGCGTTCCCCGGGACGCACGACCACCCGGTCGCCCACCGCCACCTGGTCTACCGGCACCTCGGACTCGCCCTGGGCGGTGCGCAGGCGCGCGGTGGTCGGGCGCAGCGCCTGAAGGGCGCGGATCGCGGCGGTAGCCTGGCGCTTGGCGCGCCCCTCCAGGAACTTGCCCAGCAGCACGAGGGTGATGATCGCGGCCGAGCCTTCGAAATACAGCGGTGCATGCCCGCCCTCGCGCAGCAGGTGGAACAGGCTCAGGCCGTACGCCGTGCTGGTGCCCAGTGCGACCAGCAGGTCCATGTTGCCGGTGCCGGCCCGCAACGCGCCCCAGCCGGCGCGGTAGAACCTCGCGCCCAGCCAGAACTGCAGCGGCGTGGCCAGCAGCAGCTGGATCCAGCCCGGCAACATCCAGTGCCTGCCGAAGGGCATGCCAACCATCGGCAGGACCATCGGTGCGGCCAGCACGATCGCGATGACCAGGTGGCGGGCTTCCTTGGACAACCGCGGGTATGCAGCCGTAGCCAGCCCCGCCGGCTGCCCCGCAAGGGACGTTTGCGTTCCGGAAGGCAGCGCTGCCGCGGGCGCCTCCGGCGCCGCGATCCGGTAACCGGCCTTGCGTACGGCCTCTGCCAGGACGGCCGTATCAGCGGGACCAGCGGTACGTACCCGTGCCCGCTCGGTGGCCAGGTTGACCGAGGCCTCGACCACGCCCGGCACCGCGGCGAGGGCGCGCTCCACCCGGCCTACGCAGGAAGCGCAGTGCATGCCCTCGATCGCCAGCTCGGCCTCGCCCGCCGGCACGCGGTAGCCGGCCTTTTCCACTGCAACGACCAGGTCGGCCGCCGGTGGCAGCGCCGCGCCGCGGACCTCGGCGGTGGCGCTGACCACGTTGACGCTGGCCGACTCCACGCCCGGCAACGCCGCCAGGGCGCGTTCGACCCGCCCGGCGCAGGAGGCGCAGCTCATGCCCTCCACGGGCAGACGCAGGGCGGCGGGAGTTGTGCCGGCCGCGGGGACT
>Ga0065721_10050328_pt1 | contig 21144 bp, 15 predicted proteins | sample Mesricmetagenome_FD_59108 | JGI IMG/M metagenome (GOLD analysis project Ga0065721, IMG submission 59108) | Mesophilic microbial community from rice straw/compost enrichment Sample: eDNA_1 v2 (version 2) | ecosystem: Engineered > Solid waste > Grass > Composting > Bioreactor | place: USA: Davis... | reverse complement strand
CGCAAACGCTGGAGCCGTATATGCCTTGGTCGCAATCGTTGCCGAACACGTGCCGAATGCATCAGTCTTAATACTTAGCCTACGCCAGCTCCCACTGATCTCAAGGTGGGGGCTATTTGACGCTTACGGCAAAAGGGGCAGAGAACGATAAACCGCGCCGCCGGATCACTTACTTCGTATTACACATGGGCATGCAAGCCACGCTGGCCGGCTCTCTTGAAATATCTGCCTCAGTACGCTGCTCCCACATATGCTGGCCCTAACAAAAAGAGCCCCGCATTTTCCGGCGAAAATGCGAGACTTCTCTCTTAACCTCCGATGACGATGACGACGTTGCCCTTCTTGCGCCCCGTGTCCACATAGCGGTGGGCTTCTGCGGTCTGCTCCAGCGGATACCGGCGGTCGATGACCGGCCGGAGCGCTCCCGTGTCGCAGAGTTCGCTAATGTAAGCAAGGTTCTCCTTGTTCTGCATCAGCCCCGCGGTGGCGAAAATCGCCTTCCGACCGCCGGACGCAGCCGTTCGCAGCATGTTGAACAGAATGGACGCCGACGGGACCGTGGACAAATAAATGCCTTTGGGCGTCAATGCGCGCTTGCATTGCCCGTAGGTGCGTTTGCCGACTGCATCGAAAATAACATCATAGGTTTGACCGCTTGCGGTGAAATCCTCTTTGCCATAGTCGATGACCCGATCGGCCCCCATCGTCTTGACGAGTTCCGCATTGACCGCGCTGCACACTCCCGTAACCTCTGCTCCGTAGTGCTTGGCAAGCTGCACGGCGTAGATACCGACCGCTCCGGACGCGCCGTTGATCAGCACCCGCTGTCCGCTGCGGACTTTCGCCTTGTCGCGCAGAAAGGTCAGCGCGGTCAGAGCGCCGTCGCATACGGCGACCGCCTCTTCGTAAGTGAGCCCAGCCGGCTTGACGATAAGCGGAGCCGCCTCCGGCAAGCACATGTACTCGGCATAAACGCCGAACGTCTTCGCGCTTAAGCCGAATACCTGGTCTCCCGCTTTGAACGAGGCCACGCCGGCTCCGACCGACTCGACCTCCCCAGCCAGCTCCGCGCCCAGAATCGAATATTTAGGCTTCCTGAAACCGTAGATGAATCGGATCAGGAGGGGATCGCTTTTGCGGAAAGCGCAGTCCGACGGCCCCACTGTACCCGCGCGTACTTTAATCCTCACTTCGTTGCTCTTGGGGACCGGCTTCTCTACCTCTTGCAGCCGGAGAACTTCCGGCGTTCCATACTTCGTGCACACGATCGCTTTCAATCCCAACACCCCCGGCATCGAATAACTGCAATCGATTGTAGTATACCTGTCGGCAAAGAAGTCCGTGTAGCTACTTAAGTATCGTTTTCGGCTTTTCCGCTACAGCAGCCCCAGCTCCCGCGCGCGGGCGACCGCTTCGGTGCGTCTCTGAACCTGCAGTTTGTCGAAAATGTTCCGGTTATGCCCTTTCACGCTGCTGAGCGCGAGAAACAGCCGTTCGCTGATCTCCTGATTCGAGAGCCCTTGCGCCACAAGGCGAAGCACCTCCAGCTCCCGCTCGCTTAACGGCTCGATCAACGGCTGAGCCTTCGGGATATCGGACGGGAACGCCGCAAGCAGCTTGGCGACATACCCCCGCTTGATCCCCCGCTTCTGCGCTTCGGACAGCAGTCGCTTCATCGCTTCTCCCTCGTCGACGAAAATCCGCACGAAGCCTCCCGGCTCAGCCATCGCGAGCGCGTCCCGAAGCAGGCTCATCGCCAGCTCTCCGTCTCCGGCGCCTGCCCGGGCAAGCGCCTCGACAACCGTCGCTCTCAGCCGCTCGTCTTCCCAGCCCAGCTCCTTCATCCGCAGTCGCAGCGGCTCCAGCAAAGCCGCTGCCGCCGGCCAGTCTCCCTGCGCCAAGCATACGCGAGCCTGCCACAGGGGAAGCTCGTGCGACCGTGCAGACTCGGCAGCCGCCTTCAAGTCCCCCTCCCTTAGCGACAGCTCCGCGCGAGCGGCCGCGATCTCGGACAGACGATGCGAGAAACCGTGCTGCCCCGCCAGCAGCTCCGCTTTGGCCAAAGCGGCCGAAGCGCCCGCCTCGTCCCCCTGAGCCAGTTTCAGTCGGAAGAGAAACAGCTCGCACGCCAATGCTCTGTCCGTGCTCTCCAGCAGGGGCGCGAATCGGGCGCTCGCTTGCCAATGCCGCCAAGCCGCATCGAGTTCGTTCCGCTGGTAGCCGATGCGGGCGAGACCGAGATGGGCTTCGCAGAAGGCTGGCAGCGGGGCGTCTCCGGCCTTCTGCAGCACGCCGCGATACGTAACCTCGGCCAATTCCAGCCGATTGGCCTCCTCCTGTACGCTGCCCAATCCGATCCCCGACATGACGGCGACAATGTAATGGCCGATCTTCTCGCTGACCGCGAGCGCTTCGGCGTAGGCCCGGCCGGACGCTGCGCGGTCTCCGAGCAATTGATATGCGTAACCTAACGCCCAGGTCGTGGCGGTGCGGACAGGCAAGTTATCGGGATGCAGATGGTCCAGAGCGCGCCGGGACTGTTCCATAATGACGTCCGCCTGGTGCATCGCGACGGCTATGGTAGCCCGAATGGAGGCGATGTGCCCGATCAAATCTCGGCCGCGATCGTCCGGTTCCGTCAGTTGCAGGGCTGCTTCGGCGCTCTGCAGCCTCGCCTCCACGTCCGCCAACCGGCCGACGAACAGCATCGCCGAAGCGTACATGACTCCAAGCCCCGGTCGGGCGCTTAGCTCCGGTTCCGGCAGCGATTTCAGCCAGTCCAGCACCGGGACCGCCGCGCCGCGGAACAGCAGAGGCATGCCCCTGCCTTCGATCAAGCGCTCGGCGCGATCGACGTCCCCGGCCGCCGCGGCATGACGGAAAGCTTCCAGCTCGAAGCCTTCTTCTTCGTACCAGACGCTCGCGCGGCCATGCAATTCCGCCTCGCCGCCGACCTGCCGAAGGCGCCGCTGCAGCAATTCGGCGAACAGATGATGATAGCGATACCACCGGCGCTCGTCATCCAGAGGAACGACGAACAAGTTGGCCTGCTCCAGCGACCGCAATACCGTCTGCCCGGCCGGCTCCCCCTCCTTTCTGCCGAGAACCGCGTCGCACAGCGAACCGCACATGCGCTCGAGAACGGAAGTGCCCAGCAGAAACTTCTGCACGTTTTCCGGCTGCCTCTGCAATACTTCTTCTATTAAGTAGTCTACGACGTGCGGATGGTTGCCCGTAAAATCCCGAACAAAACCGTCCGCGTCCTGACGTCCCCGCGCCGATATCGCAGCCAATTGCAGTGCGGCAATCCACCCCTCGGTGCGAGCCTCAAGCAGAGCGACGCTTTCCGGAGACAGATCGAGATCCATCGCCCGATTGAGAAACAGCGACGCCTCCGCATGGTTGAACCTTAGATCCGACACCCTCAGTTCCGTCAACTGGTCTCGTACGCGCAGCTTGGACAGCGGGAAGCTCGGATCTTTGCGGGTGGCGACGACCAGGTGCCATCCAGGAGGCAGATGATCCAGCAGAAATAAGATCGCCTTGTGGATCGGCTCGGATTCGATCGCGTGATAATCGTCCAGAACGAGAATAAAAGGAGTGGCGAGAGCCGACATTTCGTTGATGAGCGGCGTCATGACCGCTTCGATCGGAGGCAGTTGGGGGGATTGCAGCACGCCAAGCACGCTTTCCCCTATATTCGGCGCAACCGTCCTTAAGGCCGCAACGAGATAGGCAAGAAAACGCGCCGGATCGTTGTCCCCCTCATCCAGAGACAGCCATGCAGCCGGCCGTCCGCAGCCGGCGAGCCACTGGCCGGCCAGCGTCGTCTTGCCGAAGCCGGCGGACGCGGAGATGAGCGTCAGCTTGCGGCTCAGCCCCGCGTCCAGCCGTTCGGTTAAACGCGGACGCCGAACCGCTTGCGACCGCGGAGAGGGAATATATAATTTCGTGGATAGAATAGGTATGGACATAGTTTTATTATAAAATCGGCCGCTTCAGGGCGTCAATCAATGCTTGGAGAGCAAGTAAAGAAAATACGGAGCGACCAGCACGGTGATGATGATGCCCGTCGGAACGTCCGCACCGAAGCTGACCGTTCTGCCGAGCGTATCCGCGAGCAAAATAATGATCGCGCCGACCAGTCCCGAGGCGGGCAGCATCGCTCGATGTCCCGAACCGACCAGCCTGCGGGCGATATGCGGACTGATCATGCCGACGAAGAAGAAGTTGCCGCCGAGCGCGACGCTGCCCGAGGAGAGCGCCACCGCCGCGAGCGACAGTCCGATAAACTCGCGCCTGATCGCTACGCCAAGCCCCGAGGCGGCATTGTTGCCCAGGTTCAGCGTATCGAGCGTACGGGATTTATAGAAAACGTAGAGACCAATCGCCACGATCCACGGCAGCAGCACGGAAATGTATTTCCAATCGTCGCCCCACAGGCTTCCCGCCTGCCAGCGCAGCGCGAATTCGTACTGTTTCTCGTCCAGCTTCAGCGTAATCGCCAGCGTAAGAGCGCCGTATCCGCTGCCTACGGCTACACCCGTCAAGATCAGACCGGTAGGCGAAATCTCCCTGCCTCGGCGGTAGGCCAACAGGAAGATCACCCCTGCCGCCGTAATGCCCCCGGCAAAAGCGAGCGCAGGCAAAATAAACGGCGCGAAGAAGCCTTTGACCGCAAAGAGCGTAATGTACAGCAGAACGAACAAGCCGGAGCCCGAGCTGATGCCGAGCGTTCCCGGGCTGGCCAAGTCGTTCTTCAGCAGCGTCTGCATAATCGCTCCCGCGACCGACATGCCGATGCCGACCAGGATGGCCAGCGTCATTCGAGGCAGGCGGAACTCGAACACGATCAGATTTTGCTTGTCCGTCCCTTGCCCCGCCAGCACGTTGAACACTTCCGCCGGGGTCAGGTTCATTTTGCCGACGTTCATGCTCACCAGCGCGATCGCAAGCAGCAGTCCCGTCAAGAGCAGCAGCATGCCAAGCGACCGGGCCGCTCCGTATTTGACGGATTCGGTTCCGTTCAAGAGAACTCCCTCCTTTGCTTGCGCACAAGGTACAGGAAGTAAGGAACGCCGATCAGCGCGAACACGATTCCGAGCGGCGTTTCATGGGGACGATTCATCATTCTGCCGAACAGATCCGCGCCCATCAGGAAGATCGCTCCGTACAGAGCCGAAGCCGGAACGATGTGCCTGTAATTGACCCCGATCATATACCTGACGATATGAGGGATGATCAAACCTACGAAGCCGACCGGTCCGACCACGATCACCGACAACCCCGTCAGTACCAGCACGATCACGGTCGCCGCTCCCATCACCCATTTGACGCGCAATCCGAGCCCTGCCGCCATTTCTTCGCCGAAGCTCAGTATCGTAATCGCCGGGGACAGCGCGATCGCGCCGATCATGCCCGCCGCGAACACCGGAGCAATGTACGCCAGCTCGATCCATTTAGCCCCTGCCGTGCCCCCGGCCGTCCAGTAATCGAGCGCTTGGCCGATGTTGTATTTGATCGCCAAATACGTGCTGAACGACCCGAACAGCATCGAGATCGAGATGCCGACCAGCACCAGCCGCTGCGGAGTCATTCCCCGCTTGCCTACGTAGGCCAAGTAATACGTGATCCCGGTAGCGAACGCCGCCCCGAGACAGGAATACAGCATCGTCTCCGCATAGGTACGGCCGGGCAGGAAAACCATGCACAACGCGATCGCAAACGTTGCCCCCGAGCTGATGCCCATCAATCCGGAGTCGGCCAGCGGGTTGCGGGTCGTCCCCTGCATGATGGCGCCGCATACCGCCAGGCTGCTGCCGACGATCATATCCGCCACCGTGCGAGGAAAACGGAACGTATGAATAATTTGGTGCTCGGTAATGCCGGGATCGAAGCGGAACACGGCTCCCCATGCCAGCCGCAGGCTCATCTCGGCGGCCCCGAACGTAATCGAGGCGGCCGAGACGAGCACGAGCAGGACGAGGCCGATCAGCATGAAGAGATTAAAGTTCATGATGCCGTTCCGATCTTGAGCGCTTGCTTTTGCCATGATCAGCCTCTTCGGTTTACTTGGACAGCGCCAGCAGCTTGTCCATAATATGATCCAGTTGAGCGGTCATGCTCGCTACGTCGGAATAGTAGAACAGGCCGATATACTCTCCCGGAATGTCGACGATATGTCCGTCGCGCACGGCCGGAATGCTCTTCCAGATTTCCGTCTGCGCGAATTCGGAGTCCTTGCCCTCCGTCAGGAACCAGAGCACATAATCTCCGAAGTATTGCGCGGCGACTTCATAGGACAGCGAATCGCGGCCCTTGCCCGAGCTGTCGACGAGCTGCTGCAGCTTCTCCGGCTTGTTGAGTCCCAGATATTCGTACAGCAGCGTGCCTCCGCGCGAGCCCGTCTCGTACATGACGCCGTAGGAATCGCCGCCCCAGTCCTGAAGAACGCTGAACGTCTTATCTCGGAAAATATCCGACGTCAGCTTCTTCTTCGCTTCCGCCAGCTTGCTCTCGAACGTCTGGATCGCGGCTCTCGCTTCCGCCGTCCGGCCGGTCGCCTCACCGAGGAACGCGAGCCGCTCCGTCGTCTTGACGTCGCCTTCGGGCACGACGATGACCGGGGCGATCTTGGACAGCTTATCGAAGTCTTGCGGATCGTAAGTAATGATCAGATCCGGATCGTACTTCAGCAGCTCCTCCGGCTCCCACTTCTCGATCGCCGGCACTCCCTCGAACTTGTCGAAGAACGGCATCGTCTTCTGCGCCCATCCGCTGTAGGCTGCCGGCTTAAGCCCGAGCGTGAACACGTCGCCGACATACCAGTTCACGATAATGCGCTGCGGATTCGCCGGCACTTCGACTTCCCCGAGCGCCGTCGACACTTTGCGCGTACCTCCAGATGCGGCCGCTTCCGCGCTTCCGCTCGGAGATGGCTCGGCTGCGGGGCTTGCTTGAGAGGCTTGAGGCGTATTGGAATTTGCCGGCGAGGCGCCGTTCGCGGAATTTCCCGAATTGCCGCAACCCGCCAACAAAACGAAGCTAGCAAGAATCATGCACAACATACTGCTAAACTTTCTGTTCATCGTAGACTCCCCCTTTTATGAAAATGATTCTCATTATCAATTACATGAACTATTCTAGTAAGTTTCCTTCGCTCTGTCAAACCGTAAATGCAAATCATCAAGAGAGCGTCAACATCGTGACGATGAACTTGGCGGGGAGACGGGGCGTTGATCGACCGCTATTGCGAAATAGCGGCCAAAGCAGACAGAGAAGCCACCCCCAAGCCGTCGCAACGGACTTGGGGATGGCCCCCGTCGATTAAATGCGGAATTTGCTTACCATGTCCTGCAGTTCCAGCGCCATGGAGGAGAGATGCGCAGCCGACGCCGTAATTTCTTCCATGGAGGCGAGCTGCTGCTCGCTGGCGCTCGAAATGCTCTCGGCTCCGTAAGCCGTATCCATGGACGCCTTCTTGATCATCTCCGACGCGCGTACCAATTGCTCCGTGCTTGCGGACATCTGCTGCGAAGCCGCGGATACTTCCTGGATCTGTCCGGATACGTCCTGAACGGACGACCGGATTCTCTGGAACGACTCATCCGCGTCGTTCACGATGCTCATCCCCGCGGCGACCTCCCGCGTTCCCAGTTCGATGGAGTCCACCGCCTGCCGGGTTTCTCCTATGATCGAAGCGATCAATTGAGAGATTTTGTCCGCGGAATGCGCGGATTGCTCGGCGAGCTTGCGAACCTCCTGAGCCACTACGGCAAAGCCGCGCCCGTGCTCTCCCGCCCTGGACGCCTCGATCGCCGCATTGAGGGCGAGCAGGTTTGTCTGCGAAGCAATGCCCGTTATCTCTCCTACGATCTGCCCGATTTCCCGCGAACGGTTGCCCAAGCCTTGAACAACTTCCGACACTTGAACGATCGTGCGATGAATGACGTTCATCTGCCGGACCGCGCTGCCCAGAGACTCGCTGCCTTCGGCCGCCAATTCCGACGATTGCTGCGCGGAGGCCGCGACGTGATACGAATTGTTCGAGATTTGCCGCACGCCCTGCGAAAATTGCTCAATCGATTGCTCGCCTTCCGCGACATGCCGAACCTGCGTCTCCGCGCTTTCCGCGACGTCCTGCACCGAATGGGCGATATGCTCCGCCGCCTGGCTCGTCTGGTGCGAGCTGGCCGACAGCTGTTCCGAGGATGCGGCGAGCTGATCGACCGTCTGACGAACTCCCAGGATGACGGCGGACAGCGAATCGGCCATCTGATTAAATCTTGCTCCCAGCTTGCCCATCTCATCGTTGGATCGCAATTCGATCCGTTCCGTCAGATCGCCTTCGCTTATTTTATCCGCGGCCCGCATAATCGCCCGAATCGGCCCCAGCAAAGAGAGAATGATCAGAACGATAACGGCCGCTCCGGCCAGCAGGGAAATGGTCACCACCACGAACGTAGTCTGGAAGATCGGCTGAACCTCCCGCTTGATTTCCGATTGAAACATCGTGCCGGCAATTTTCCACCCCGTCAACTCGTGCGTGACGAACTTCGTCAACGCCTCCTGTCCCCGGTCGCCATGCTCATATTGTCCCGACGCGCTTGCGTACAGAGGACCGTATAGTTCTCCTCCCGCTTGATCGCCGCTGCTTAGCGACGGGTGAGCGATCATTTTGCCCGACTGGTCCAATATATAGGCGAAGCCCTCCTTGCCTACTCTGTAGCTGTCCGTCAGCTCTCTCAGCTTGTTCAGACTCAGATCGAAGCCCACCACGCCGGATCCGTCCTCCAGCGCCTTGGCGATGGACACCACAATGCTGTGAGAGCCCGCGTCCTCGTAGGGGTCCGTAATGATCGGTTGACCTCCTGCGCTCATCGCCTCCTGATACCAATCCCGCTTTCTTGGATCGTAGCCCTCCGGGATCTGCGTGTCGGGAGCGGTTATGAATTCGCCGGACTCCGAACCGATGTAAGCCTGGAAAATCTCGGAGTGAAGCGCCTGATATTGCTCCAGCCGCTTTTTCGACTGCTGCAGCTCGTCGGGGTTCGCTTTCAGTTCTCTTGCAAAATAGCCGATTTGCTCGGTTTTCGGTTGGATCAACGACTCGATCGCATTGCTCAAGAAGCCGATAGTATTGTCCGCGCCGTGCAAAATTTCTTCCTTCACTTTGCCCTCCGCGCTCCGGTACGACAGCAGGCCGATCGTCAAGCTCGGCACCAGCAGCAAAATCGCAAAAGAGCCGATCAACTTGGTTTTGAACGTCGGGTTCAACCATTTCCTCATCATTTTTATCTTCCTTTGCGATAGGGATGTCGATTTCTTCCCCAGTATAGAAGAGCCGATTTAGGAAAGTTCGCGGCCAGCTATTAGAAAAGTATTGAAGAAACAAAAAAACATCCTCCCGCCTCCATGCGAGAAGATGCTGTAGTTCCTAACACTTTCCTTGCAATTTGCCTCAAATCGTCCGCATCGCTTACGCCGGAATCAAATGCCCAGATGCTCCCTCAGCGTCGAGCCCGTATATTCGCTTCTGAACAGGCCCCGCTCCGCCAGCTGCGGCATCAGCCGTTCGAAAAACAGCTCCATCGACCTTTCCGATCCGCCCGGAAGCGCGATAAACCCGTCGATCGCCCCCGCTTCGAAGCGCTGCAAAATATCGTTCAGCACGTCCTCGACCGTACCGACCGATACCCAATGCGCCGATCCGACCACCTCGGGTCTCGCCAGCACCTCCGACACCGTCGGCTCGTTGCGGGCGATATACCCGCGCAGCAGCTCGGCATGCGTTCGGCTGCGGACCGGCTGATCCGGATCGGGAAGATCGGCGGCGGTCACGCGATCGCTCGGTGCACGCCCGCTTAGATCAAGACCCAGCACGGATCGGAGCGACGCAAGCCTGCGTTCCGTACTGAAATGCGCATTTGCGGTCTCGAATAACGATTGGGCTTCCTCGCGGGTATCGGCCAAGAAAAAGTACAGCCCCGGCAGCACCTTGATCGAGTCCGGATGACGCCCCTGTTGCTCAGCCCTCTTCCTCAGATCGCCGCGCAGCTCCACGCCCGACTCGAGATCCGGCATCGCCGCGAAAATCGCATCCGCTAACGAAGAAGCGAAATCCCGACCGATGTCCGATGCGCCCGCCTGGAACAGAGGCGGAGTCCCCGATGAATGGGCAGGCAGCGTGAGCGGGCCCTTGACGCTGAAATACTCGCCCGAATGCTCGATCGGACGCACCCGCTCCGGATCGGAAAACTGGCCCGACTCGCGGTTGACCACTATCGCCTCGCGCGGAAAGCTGGCCCACAGCTTCCGCACGACGTCGGTGAACTCCCTTGCCCTCGCGTATCTCGCTTGCGGGGACGGCATAGGCGCATCGCCGAAGTTGTCCGCGCCTTCGATCGAAGTGACAATGTTCCAGCCGGCGCGTCCATTGCTGAGCCAGTGCAGAGACTGAAGCTGCCTGGCCGCGACATACGGCGGGTTAAACGTCGTGGACACCGTCGTCACCAATCCGATTCGCTCCGTCTCGCGGGCGATCGCCGCGAACAGGAGCGTAGGGTCGGGACTGCCGTAGTTGGCGGAATCGCCCAGCATTTGCGGACTCACGTAGAGATAGTCGGCCCTGAACAAAAAATCGAGCTTGGCCTTCTCCGCCAGCTTGGCCAACTCGATGTAATACTCGATCGAATCCATCCGTTCCACGCCGCTATCCGGATTGCGCCAGCCGTACCCTTTCATCCAAGTGGCCGATAAAGAAAATCCGATGCACAATTGCTTGTTCGCCTTCACTCGCAGCTACCTTCTCTCCACACCTAAGTAATAACGATAATCATTATCATTTACTAGTTTACCAAGCTTGGCTCGATATGCAAGCCGCACAACGCGGAAAAGCCGAATCTCCTCAGCGGAGTCGGCTTTCCTGGAAGATATATAGATTGTCCGAACGAAATGGAGAACCGGCGATCTTATTTACCGATCCAGCTCGGCATCCGCAAGCCCCGTCGGGAACGGAGCCGGTTTCCGGCAAGTGCTCTGCATCGCATAATGAGCGTGATTCGCGGAAGAGTCAAGAATGCCGAACATCGCATCGAGCACGTGATAGGCCAAGTCGCCGCTCGCACGGTGTTCGCGTCCCGTCGCAATCGCCTGCGCCATGTCCGCGGCCCCGATGCCCCGCGCGTTCTCGGACTTGCCGTGCGTGAGCGGAATCTCCGACCATTCCTGTTCGCCCGCCCGCTTCAGCTTCACCGGCCCGTCGAACGTATTCGGGTCCGGCACCAGCAGCGTCCCCTTGCTTCCGTACAGCTCGATCCGCGGCAGCACGGAACCGCCATTGATATCGAAGCTTGTCAGCAGCGTCGCCATCGGACCGGAGGCAAAATCGAGCAAGCCCCCGATGTGCGTCGGCGTCTCGACTTTGATCTTCTTCCCGTACAGCTTCTCGCTTGTGGCGACCCGTTCCGGGAACGAGATTTTCGCCGAGCCGGTCACCCTCGCGATCGGGCCGAGCAGCGCGATCAGCGCGGTCAAATAATATGGCCCCATATCGAACAGCGGTCCGCCGCCGGGCTGGTAGAAGAAGTCGGGATTCGGGTGCCAGGCTTCCGGCCCGCTGCCCATCATGAATGCGGTTGCGCCGATCGGCGTTCCGATCTCGCCGTCTTCGATCAGCTTAATGCACGTCTGGATGCCGCCGCCCAGGAAAGTATCCGGCGCGCCGCCGACTCGCAAGCCTTTGCTGCGCGCAGCTTCAAGAACGCGAAGTCCTTCCTCCCGCGTAGCGGCCAGCGGTTTCTCCGTGTAGACGTGCTTTCCCGCTTCCAGCGCCTGCAGCGCGACGGGCGCATGCGCTTGAGGGATCGTCAGGTTGATCACCATCTGAATGTCCGGGTCCGCGAGCAGTTCGTCCACCGAACCGCCGCGAACGCCGTATTGTTGTCCGACGGCTTTGGCCCGTTCCACGTCCAGGTCCGCGCATGCCACGACTTCCATTGACTCGAAACGTTTCCCGTTGTTGAAGTAAATGCCGCTAATGTTGCCCGTACCGATAATACCGACCTTTAATTTAGCCATGTCGAGCCCCCTCGCCCTCTTCAATCTTGTCTATAAGCCGAAGTATACACTGAACGGATATTTTATTCTTCACGCCTCTTCCTCCCCCATTGTATTCTCGCCATCAGATTAACCCCATTAGGCCGCCCGTTGAATAGCCGATTTGATGACTATTGACTTATTTGGCAAAATGTTATTTCGTAATAGGTGAGAAAATGCCGCTCGAATCCACTTGGCGCAGGAGGTAGACGAATTGGCGCAGCATTCGGTCAGATTGCACTCTGCCGGCTATTCCGTTCACCGCAAGCCTTTCCGCAGTCTGGAGAAAGGAGTTCCCTCCTATCTGCTCGTCCGGCTGCAGGTCAAGGGAAGCTGCCAGGCGACCATTAACGGCAAGCTGCTGGAAGTCGAAGCAGGCGATTTAATCGTCTCGAAGCCGGGTGAGAGCTATCAATTGTTCATAGACGCCGATCCCGAGCGAGAGAGCGCGGATTATTATTTTTTCTGCGATGGAGAATGGGTCTCGCATTGGCTTGAACGGTGCGGCTTTCCCGACAAAGCTCTGATCGAAATGAGCGACGATACTCTGTTTCTGTGGAAAAGATTGATCGAGGAGAAGCGGAACCTGCATGAGGACAATTCGGAACTAGTAGAACATCTGCTTAAAGCGCTATGTCTGACGCTTGAGCGGGCGGTGCGCCAGCAGACGGCGAACGCCAACCGGTCCGAGAAGTTTCTGCCCTACCGCATCAAGCGGTATATCGAGCAGCATGCGACGGATCAACTGGCCCTTGGGGAAATCGCCGAACGCTTCGGCGTCAGCGTCTCCACGGCCGTCCATCTGTTCAAGCGGACGTTTGCCCAATCCATGATCCGCTACGCGGTGGACGTACGCCTGTCCATCGCGGCCGAACGCATTCTTCACACTGACTTGCCGCTAGAAGAAATATCCGACGCTTGCGGATTTCACAGCTATCCTTATTTTTGCCGCGCCTTCCGTTCCCGCTACCAGCTTCCCCCCAGCCAATATCGGACGCGCTTTCGCGCACTGTGACGCCAACCGGGGCAAGGCCGCGAGAGCACTTGAGGGTGGGTGGACTCGGCGACAGTACCGGAAGTACAAGGATTCGGCGAGCGGTTGTCGAATTATGACATATGGACACTAGCGTATCTTTCTTCAGCAAATACAGAAATTTGTTGTTATGCATATTGTTGTTTGGTCTGCTGCTCGGTCTGCGATGGGCATGGTCCGAGGTGCTGTTCCCGGTGGACCGGAGCATGCAGAGTGAGAGCGGAGTGCTCGATCTGCGCGGACTGGATTGGGAGAAAAATGGACCGTTGATGCTGAACGGGGAATGGGAATGGTATCCGGGGCAATTGTTGTCCCACGAGGAGCTGCAATCGGAGGCTTTGCCGCGGCAAACCGCTTCTGTTCCCGGCAGCTGGAGGACACCGTCCGGCCTGGAACAGGAGGAAGCAGACAGCGCCTACGGATACGGCACATACCGGCTGCGGATTCTTATCGATCCGATGAAGCGGCCTGCTGCCTTCTCCATCAGCAGCGTCAAAAGCTCCTCCGAAGCCGAAATAAACGGCGAGACGGTTGGGGGCTCCGGGACGGTAACGGCCGAGCGGGAAACCTACAAACCCAATAACGTATCCTATACGGCGGCCTACTTTAAATCGAATATCACCGAGATTGAATTGCTGCTGCGCGTGGCCAATTACGATTCGCCGACGTCGGGCGGGCTTGTGCGTCCCGTGCTGTTTGGGCTGCAGTCGGACATAGAGTCGAACAGAACCTATTCGATCGATTTCCAACTGATGACGTTGCTGATCATGCTGCTGCACGGCCTGTACGCAAGCATCGTCTATGCGTATAAGCCGCAAAACCGCTCGCTTCTAATCAGCGCTCTTATCTATGTGTCGGTTGGCATTGTTGTAGCCTGCGGCCACGACAAGGTGTTAACGATGTGGATACCGCTCAATTACTCCTGGAGCATTAAAATACGGGTACTGGCAGTGATGCTGCAAAATTATTCGGTTCTGCTCATGTATCGAAAGTTCGCCGGCATTCAGAGAGGCGGCATCGGACTCCAGGCTTACACAGCCATCCTGCTGATCCTCGGCCTGGGCACCTTGTTCCTGCCGATATCGACGGTAAACCGGATGCTGGATTCCAGCGTTTATTTATTTGTCTTTCTGATCCCGCTTGTTTGGTTTGCAGGGGTGGTGGGAAAACTCGTATTCGGCAAAACGGATGATAAGGATATCCATTTTATTCTGATTTCCGCCGTGTGCATTATGTGCAATTTGATAGGGGCCAACCAGCTCGGATATGTGCAAGCGTCGAGCGTTTATTATCCGCTTGACCTCATTATCGCCGTTACCTCGTTCTCCGTGTACTGGTTCAAAAAATACATCCGGAACTCGGATGAAGTGGAGCGGTTGTACGAGCAGTTGAAGGTGGCCGACCGGATGAAGGATCAATTTCTGGCGAACACTTCGCATGAACTGAGAACGCCCCTGCACGGCATCATGAACTTGTCGAACAGCGTGTACGCGCGGGAGTTGAACAAGCTGGAGGATGACAGCCGGCAAGCTTTGGAACTGGTCGGAACGGTAAGCCGGCGCATGTCCAGACTCCTCGACGACTTGCTGGATCTGGCACAACTTCGCGAGCACCGCATTGTGCTCAATCCCGGTCCGCTCAATCTTCACGCCGTCGTGCCGGGCGTTGCCGGCATGCTCAACTACATGGCCGAGAGCAAACCCGTTCGGCTTCGCCTTGCGTTGGATAGCTCGTTGCCTCCCGTATGGGCGGACGAGAAAAGGTTTGTGCAGATTCTCTATAACCTGCTGCACAATGCGTTCAAATTTACCGAAGAAGGAGAAATCTCGGTTACGGCGGAGCTGCGAAGCGGGCAGATCGAGATCCGGATAGCGGACACAGGGGTCGGCATGGACCAAGAGACGTTGTCCAGCCTGTTCGTCCCTTACGCGCAAGGGACGAACAACAGAAGCGACGGCAGGGGCCTCGGCCTTGGCTTGAGCATTTGCAAGCAGTTGGTGGAATTGCACGGAAGCGACCTCAGCGTACAATCGGAGCCGGGGCGCGGCTCAACGTTTCTGTTCCGACTGCCTGCGGCGGACGCAATGGCGGAGACGGCGGCAGCCAGGGCAACGCACGAAGCGAATGCGCCGGAAGAAGCGGCAGCGGTCATGCCGATTGCCGAGGCCGAATACCGCTTCTTGGGCGATGCCGCCGGTGAAGAAAGCGCACGGTTCGCGTTGCCGGATTGGCTCCATTCGCCGGGCAGCCCGATCCGCGTCCTGATTGTCGACGACGATCCGGTTAATCTGAACGTGCTCGCAGGCATTCTGTCAACAGAGCCGTATAGCGTCACCAAGGCGTTGTCGGGCCATGAGGCACTGAAGCGGCTGGAGGAAGGCGATTGGGACTTGCTGGTTGCGGATGTGATGATGCCGGGCATGTCGGGATACGAGCTGACGGAGAAGGTCCGGGAGCGCCGTTCCGTCTCCGAGCTGCCGGTGCTGCTGTTGACGGCGCGCGGCCAACTAGCGGACAGGTATACCGGCTTTCTGGTTGGGGCCAACGACTATGTGACCAAGCCTGCGGATGCGACGGAGCTGAAATACCGCATCCGTTCGCTCATTGCATTGAAAAGGTCGCTGTCGGAGCGGCTTCGAATGGAAGCGGCCTATCTGCAAGCGCAGATCAAGCCTCATTTCCTGTTTAATACGATCAATTCCCTGATTGTCCTCGGCGAGATGGATACGGAGAAAATGCGCAAATTCGGCGAAGCCTTCACCTCCTTTCTGCGAATCAGCTTCGATTATTCGAATACGGGCGCAACGGTGGATCTGAAGCATGAGCTGGAGCTTGTGCGCGCTTACTTGTACATCGAGCAGGAGCGGTTCGGGGATAAGCTGTCGGTCGTTCAGGAGATCGAACCGGACATTCGCTTGTCTCTCCCGCCGCTATCGATTCAGCCGCTGGTAGAGAATGCCGTCCGGCACGGACTTTTGAAGAAGGCAAGAGGCGGTATGCTGCGGCTGAAAGTGGAGCGTACGGCTAGCGGCGTACTCGTCGAAGTCCAGGACGACGGTATCGGGATGCCGTTCGACCTGGTTGAACGGCTGCTGAACCGATCCGATCCGTCGCGCCCCGGAATCGGTATTGCCAATACGAACCGCCGTCTGATCCAGCTGTACGGCCGGGGTCTGTCCATCAAGAGCGTGCCGGGAGAAGGAACCGTCGTTTCCTTTATCATTCCGCATCAGCCGGGAGCGCTGCAGCGTCCGAACGAATCGTCATGACGCCTGCGCTCCCGCCTGACCTACAGCGGCAAGCGCACCGTAAACGTAGTGCCCTTGCCGACGACGCTGTCCGCATGGATCGTGCCACGGCCGGCTTTCACAATATTGTGAGCGATCGAGAGTCCCAGGCCGTGTCCGCCGGATTGCCGCGTCCTCGACTGATCCTGGCGGTAGAAGCGATCGAAGATGCGGGGAAGCGCTTCGGGCGCGATGCCGATTCCGCTGTCCTTGACCTCGACGGTCATCATCCGTTCCCCTTTTACCGTCCTATCGGCCAGCCTGACTTGTACGACTCCGTTTTCCGATGAATATTTCACAGCGTTATCGACAAGCAGAATAAGCAGCTGCGCGAATTTCTCTTCGTCCCACTCCACAATGAAGTCGGCCGGAGCGTCCAGCTCGATGGCGATGCGCTTGTTGTCTCCCAACGGACGGAGGCGATCGACGACGTTCTCTGCCGCCAAGCCGGCATGAAATGGCGAGCGGTTCAGCTCAAGCTCTCCGGAATCGGAGCGAGCAAGCTGCAGTAAATCGCCCGTCAGATTCGTAATCGATCTGACTTCCTGTTTCATGCCCGATAGGAGGTTATGGGCGAGAGGGATGTCTGCGGCGCTTTCTTCCAGCTCCAGTTGGAGCGCTTCAATCGAGGTTAGAAGCACGCTAATCGGCGTTCTTAGCTCGTGCGAAGCGTCCGCTGCAAATTCCTTCTGTCTCGCGTAGGAGCGAGCAATCGGGACCATCGCTTTGCGAGACATCCAATAACTGAACCATACAGCCAATAAAAAGAACAGAAGCGCCATTCCGACCAGCAGAATGAGCAGCCAGCGGAACAAATTGTATTGGAACGTCACTTCTTTCCCGATATATAACATGCTGCTCCGATCCCCGTTAAACGCCAATTCGCGGGCCGTAACCAGAAATTGCGCATCGCGGGCCGACGCGCCGCTGAAAGTCTGCAGCGATATTCGGGTATAATCGTCCCGCACGAATTGTCCTTGCGAGATCGCCCGCATCGCTTGCTCGCGCAGTTGGGACTGAATTTCGCCGCCCAGCTGGACATGCCCGCCATCGCCGATCAAATAATAGAACGACTGATCGTTGCTGATCGAGAAAGCATCCTCTACCTCGCGAGGGGGCGGACGGGTCGAATCGCCCCCTTGCTCGCTCCACTGCTTCAGCGCTTGAAATTCGCTGTCGGCGATTGCGCCCAGAGCGGATCGCTGCTCGCTCCAAATTACCCCGTACAGCAGCGCATACACGGCGATAATGAACAGGCTCAGAAATAAAATAAGCATGCCGCTGTATTGAAGCGTCAGCTTGTTGCGCGTCATGGCGAACAGGTCGCCGTTCGCTGCCGGCCTTCGGATTCCCCATTTAAGCTTCAACTCGATACCCAACGCCTCTCACGCTCATAATGAGTTCCTTCGAAGAAGATGACCCGAGCTTCTTGCGAATCAATTTGACGGTCGCATCGATCGTCTTCAAATTCACATCGGCGTCGATCCCCCATACTTTGTCCAATATCACTTCCCGCGCCAACGTAAGCCCCTTATTCTGTACGAGCAGGTCCAATATTTGAAACTCGCGGGGAGACAGTTTCATTTCCTCGCCGCCGCTCTTGACGATCTGGTTGTTTCTGTGCAGCTCCAGATCGCCGATGCGGATAACGTCCTCTTGAAGCGGGACGAACGTTCTGCGCGTCAATGCCCGCAGCCGGGCGAGCAACTCCTCGATCTCGAACGGCTTCACCAAATAATCGTCGGCCCCCGCATCGAGATCTTCAACGCGATCCTGCAACGTGTCTTTTGCAGTCAGCATCAGAATCGCCCCGGCATACCCGTTCTGGCGCAGCTTCGCGCAGATATCGCGGCCATTCCCATCCGGCATCATCCAATCGAGGACGACCACATCGTAGCTGGAAGCGGTCGCATAATCGTAAGCGTCGCGGCCCGTCGTCACCCAGTCCACCGTGCAGCCGGCTTTCTTCTTGATCATGTGCGCGGTCAACTCGCCTAACCGGACATCGTCTTCTGCCAGCAATATTTTCAAGGCGGTTCCCCCCCCCCTTTCCGAATCACTCTACTAAAAAAAAAGTATATTCGATAGGACACGCGCTTTCACTATATTTTCACCAAATCCAGGTAACATCGGGATCAAGCAAGAACAAACCTACTATGGAAAGGAAGAGGATGAGCATGAAGAAGACGGTAAAGTGGATGGCGGCTATATTGGCGGCAGCGGTAATCATCGGCGGGGGGACTGCGCTTGATCGTTCCAATCACACGATGGCGGCTCCTTCCGGACAGAACGATTGCGGTTCGGGAGGCACGGGCAAAACGCCGCCTCCGCCAAGCGGGGACGACAGGAAGAGCAATCAAGATCACCCTCGCCCGCCTAAAGGATCCGGAGCGGGAGCAGGAGTCCCGACCAACGTCCCTTCGTCCAGCAGCTTGACCACGGTCACTACAACCGAGGACGGCACCGTTTCCGTCACTGTCTCAGGGGGTTACGAGACCGACCCGCAAGATCATGGCCGGCCCGTCGTTCTCATCGCTGCCGCTCTCGGGGTTCCGACCGAAGTATTCCGCGAAGCGTTCAGCGGCGTAACGCCAGCCGAACTGAGCAGCGGCGGTCCGACCGCTCAGGAGGCGCAAAGCAACAAAGCGGCGCTGTTGAAGGTGCTGGCTCCTTACGGCATTACCAACGACAGATTGGACGAAGTATCCGACTACTATCGGTATAACGGACAGCACTCGCAAACCTGGAAGATCATCCCTGCAACCGCAGCCGCGATCGTGGAAAATGGCATCGTAACGGGAATCTCCATCACGAACCCCGGCTCCGGCTATTCTTCGGCGCCTACGATAACGATTAAAAGCCCGAACGGCACGACGACAGCACAGGCGACGGTTTCCTACTCCAAAGACTTTGCGAAAAACGGCACCCTCTCCTCCATTACGCTTCAATAGCCTTTTGGAATTGGACGGAGGACTATGGGAAAACAGTAGAAATAGCGGGCCGAGAGGCGATAGAGCGATGCGGAGGTCATATACAATGGAAAAAAAGTTTTTAGGGAAAGCGCTAATCGGAAAACAAGTGGCCCAAGACATTATGGATAAAAAAGGAATGCTTCTGATGAAATCGGGGACGGTGTTGACGGAGTCGAAAGTGGCATTGCTGCAAAAATATCATATCGTTCAAGTGTTCGTAAAAGAGTGATTCGAGCAGGCGGGGGCGTCTAGCCCCCATCTCTCACTTGGTGCAGATCTTCGTGACCTGCTCAGAAATCACTTCGCTTGCTTTCAGTAATCCTCTAAGAGGATTGGGTTGCCGCGGAATGATGCGCCGATTTTGCTTTCGGTTTGAACGTAAGCCCGAAGAAAGCCCACAGTGCCAGCAAGCTTGTCGTCAACAGAATAATTCCCATCGGTACCGCGGAGTTCTCCCCGGCAACCCCGACGAGCGGAGACGTGAACGCTCCCAGCACGAAAGGCAGCAGGCCAAGAAGCGCCGCCGCGCTTCCCGCTCTCTTGCTCTGCGACTCCATCGCCAGAACAAAAGATGCCGTCGACGTCATGCCGATCGACGCGACAAAGAAGAACAGCGGGATAACCAAAGCGATTAACGGACCGTGGAACAAAATGACCATCAAGGCCGAGAAGCTCGCCGTACAGGACAGCAGCAAGCCGAGGATCACGAATTTGCGCTCCGAGAACACTCCGCTGAAGCGTCCGACGACCTGGGAACCGATGATCAAGCTGATTCCGTTGGAGGCGAATAACAGCGCGAACAGCTGCGGCGAGGCTCCGTAGATATTCTGATAGACGAAAGGAGTTCCCGACACGTAAGCGAATACGCCCCCGATCATGATGCCCTGCGCAAGCGCGTAACCGAGAAACAACCGGTCTTTAAGCAGGGCCTGAATGCCGGAGAGCAGCTCGCCGAAGTTCGCGGATACCCGATTCTCGACGGGCAGCGTCTCTTTTAAGTTCTTCGTTGCCATGAGCACGAGCAGCAAACCGACCGCGCTCAGTACGAGAAACACGCCGGTCCACTTCGTAAAAGAAATCACGCCGCTGCCGGCCATCGGCGCAATCATCGGAAACAGATTATTGACAAGCATGAGCAGCGAGAAAAATTTCGTCAGTTCCGGTCCGCTGTACACATCCCGGACAACCGCCCTGGAGATGACGATTCCCGCGGAAGCGGCGAACCCTTGAATAAAGCGTGCGGCTATAAACCAATAGATATTCGGGGAAACCGCGCAGACGAACGAAGCTGCAAGATAGATCGTCAGCGAAACGATAATCGGCTTGCGTCTTCCATGAACGTCGCTTAAAGGCCCCATAATGATCTGGCCTAATCCTAAGCCGATGAGACAAGCGGTCAAACTAAGCTGAACGAGGGAAGCTTGCGTGCCGTAGTCGGCGGCAATCTGCGGGAAGGACGGCAAATACATATCGATCGTAAGCGGACCGAGCGCCGAAAAGGCGCCCAGCAGCAACACCAATCTTAAGCGATCATAATTTTTTATTGCGGACATCTTATCGTTTTCTCCTAACCTGTCTCGGAATCTCGTGATGATTTATGCAAAAAGCTCTTGAACTGTCGCAAGGACAAGTTCAAGAGCTTGTTCATTGTAAGGTGGTGCGGTCGAGAGGACTCGAACCTCCACGGGGGGTTAGCCCACACGGACCTGAACCGTGCGCGTCTGCCAATTCCGCCACGACCGCATAATGTTGTGAG
>Ga0065721_10005191_pt1 | contig 21145 bp, 5 predicted proteins | sample Mesricmetagenome_FD_59108 | JGI IMG/M metagenome (GOLD analysis project Ga0065721, IMG submission 59108) | Mesophilic microbial community from rice straw/compost enrichment Sample: eDNA_1 v2 (version 2) | ecosystem: Engineered > Solid waste > Grass > Composting > Bioreactor | place: USA: Davis... | reverse complement strand
AGTATTTTTGCGATGCTTAAATCGGTGATCACCGGCTCGAGCCAATGCGCGCAGTTGTGTCGCCAGATTGTTCTGTTTCTGGCGCTGTGCGGTTCAGTCTGGGCACAGGAGGAAAAATCGCCGGCGGTTTCCACGAATGGTCCCTTGCTGACGCGTTGGGCGAAGGAGGTGAACGCCACCAACGTGCATCCCGAATATCCGCGTCCGCATCTGGTGCGCGATGCGTGGCTGAATCTCAATGGTCTCTGGGATTACGCCATCACGTCGGATGCGGTCATGGCGCCGCCCCGGTATGACGGCAAAATTCTCGTGCCGTTTCCCATCGAATCCGTGCTCTCCGGTGTCAATCGGCGGGTGTATGAAACGAACACGCTCTGGTATCGCCGGCAGGTGGCGATTCCGGAATCGTGGCGCGGGCAACGCGTGCGATTGCATTTCGATGCGGTGGATTGGCAGACGCGTGTGTTGGTGAACGGGCGCGCGGTGGGGCAACATCGCGGCGGGTACGATCGGTTCACATTCGATATCACGGACCAACTCCGATGGGATGGGGCGGAAGAAATCGTGGTGGAAGTGGTCGATCCCACCGAAGGCGATCAGCCGCGCGGCAAACAATCGCGGAAACCCGAAGGTATTTTCTACACGCCCACCTCGGGCATCTGGCGCACGGTCTGGTTGGAACCAGTGGCGGAGGTCTGCATTGATCGGCTGAAGAACACGCCGGACGTGGAGGCGCGGGCGTTGCGCTTGCGAGTCAGCGCAAACACTTTTGCGGACGAATATCAGGTGGAAGCGGTGGCAACGGCGGGCGGACGCGAAGTGGGACGCGTGACGGGATTGCCGAATGCGGAACTGGTTTTGAAACTGAACGAGCTGCGGTTGTGGTCGCCGGACGATCCGTTTCTTTACGATTTGCGGGTAACGCTCAAGCGTGGCGGGCGGGTTGTGGATAGCGTTTCGAGTTATTTCGGAATGCGAAAAATTGCGTTGCGACAGGATGAGCAAGGCATCATGCGTATTGCGCTGAATGATAAATTTATTTTTCAGGTCGGCACATTGGATCAGGGGTTCTGGCCGGATGGACTTTACACCGCGCCGACAGATGCGGCGTTGCGTTCGGATATCGAATTTCTCAAGGAGTCGGGCTTCAACCTCACGCGCAAACACGTCAAGGTCGAGCCGGAGCGTTGGTATTATTGGTGTGATCGGCTCGGGTTGTTGGTCTGGCAGGACATGCCCAGCGCGAATAACGCGACGGTGGACGGGCGGCGCAATTTTGAAATCGAACTTCTCCGCATGGTGCGCGGATTGGAAAATCATCCGTCGGTTATTGTGTGGGTGTTGTTCAACGAAGGTTGGGGGCAATACGACACGGAGCGATTGACGCATTGGTTGAAGTCGGTTGACCCCTCGCGACTGGTGAACAATGCCAGCGGTTGGACGGACATGCGCGTCGGCGACATGGTGGACATTCACACGTATCCCGGGCCGGATTGTCCGACGCCGGAATCGCGGCGCGCAGCGGTGCTGGGTGAATTCGGCGGTCTGGGACTGGCGATGCCGGAACATTCGTGGTCACAGCGCTGCTGGGGTTATCTGGAATTTCCGGATGCAAAAACTTTAGAAGCGCGATACATGCGTGCGTTCAAACAGGTTTGGGCGCTGCATCATCTCCGCGGCTTGAGTGCGGCGGTTTACACACAGACCACGGACGTTGAAACCGAGTGCAACGGTTTGCTCACGTATGATCGCGCGGTTGCGAAGATGGATCCGTCAGTATTGTTGGCGGCGAACCGCGGCGATTTTCCCGGCACGCCAATGAAAATTGTTTTGGCCGACGCGATGGTGGGGCGAACGAAATGGCGTTACACGATTGAGCAACCGCCGGAGACCTGGTTTCAGCCGGATTTTGACGCGTCACACTGGGCGGAGGGTATCGGTGGATTCGGTAGCGAAGGCACGCCGGGGTCGTATCCGAACACGGCCTGGAAAACATCGGACATCTGGTTGCGCCGGGATTTCACGCTCGGGCCGGAAGATCTCTCCGGACTGAAGCTGCGAGTGTATCACGATGAAGACGTGGTGATTTATCTGAACGGCGTGTTGGCGCTGCACTTGAAGGGTTACATCACGGATTACGAAGAGTACGACATCCCTCCGGAAGCTGCGGCCGCGTTGCGTCCCGGCAATAACACGATTGCCGTGCATTGTCATCAGACCACCGGAGGTCAGGGCGTCGATGTGGGCATCCTTGTCCCGCAACCCGCAAAAGCCGCCAGTAACGACAAGTAACCCGGCGGATTAACGAAGGGCTTTCGGTTCCCGAAACGTGAATTTTATGAACATCACTCGAATTCGTCTGCGCCATCTCGGCGCTTTGTTTTTAGTTCTCACTTGCACGGTTGCATCAGCCGCCGTGCCGCGCCCGGAACATCCGCGTCCTGATGCGTTTCGGGAGAATTGGATGACTCTGAATGGGGAATGGGAATTTGAAATCGATCAAAGCGGTAACGGCGAAGCGCGCGGTTTGACGAGTGGAAAGAAATTGGAGACGAAAATTCTCGTACCGTTCAGTCCGGAAAGTTCATTGAGCGGCATCGGGCACTACGGGTTGATGAAGAACGTCTGGTATCGCCGTCATTTTGAAGTGCCGGTGAGCATGAAAGGTAAGCGAGTGCGATTGCATTTCGGCGGAGTGGATTATCAGACCTGGGTCTGGCTCAACGGCGAACTCGTGGGAACGCACGTCGGCGGCAATGTCGGTTTCAGTTTCGATATCACGCCGTTCTTGAAATCGGGCGCTAACGAACTGGTCGTGCGGGCGCATGATGACACGGCGAGCGGACGGCAACCGACGGGCAAACAGACGCACACCGTCAGCGAAGGTTGTGTTTACACCCGTACCACGGGCATCTGGCAACCCGTCTGGCTCGAAGCGGTCGGCACGACGTTTGTTGAGTCATTTTCCATCGTGCCCGATCCGGATCAGACGCGAGTGTTGATTGATGCGACGTTGAACGGTCCGACGACGGATTTGTTGCTGACGGTGGAAGCGTTTGCCGATGGCAAGAGCATGGGAAAAGAAACCACTCCGGCGGCGTGGCGCGACAATCGGCTCGTGCTGAAGCTGGCACAGAAGCGCTTGTGGGAAGTGGGCAAGCCGTTCCTCTACGATTTGAAGTTCACGCTGACGCGCAACAACGCGAAGGTGGACGAAGTGGCGAGCTATTTCGGATTGCGCAAAGTTTCCATCGAAGGCCGCGCCATTCTCATCAACGGCAAGCGCGTGTTTCAGCGGACGATTCTGGATCAGGGATTTTATCCCGATGGCATCTGGACCGCGCCGAGCGACGAAGCTTTGAAGCGTGATATTGAATTGAGCATGGCGGCGGGGTTCAACGGCGCGCGGCTGCATCAAAAAGTTTTCGAGCCGCGATTCCTATATTGGGCGGATAAGCTCGGCTATCTCGTCTGGGGTGAGTTTCCGAACTGGGGTTTCAACTTTGCGCCGGAGAATTATTCCAACGTCATCAATGAGTGGACGGAAATTTTGCAGCGCGACCGCAATCATCCGGCAATTATCGGCTGGTGTCCATTCAATGAAACGCCCGGAAATGCGGGTGAATTGCAGCGATTGGTCGTTGGTCAGACGCGCGTGATTGATCCGACGCGGCCGGTGTTGGAAACGAGTGGTTGGGTGCACACGATGGCCGATGCGGAAGTGCGCGATGACCACGATTACAATCAGGAACCGGCCAGTTTCAAACAGCGTTGGACGGAATTCTTTCAGAACAATCGCACGGCGGTGATGCCATCGCGTTACGCCAGTGGTGGCGCGCCGCGCAAAGACATTGGCGTGCCGTTCTGGGTGAGTGAATTCGGTGGCATCGGCTGGGCGGCGGAAGGCGGTTGGGGTTACGGCAACAATCCGAAGACCATCGAAGAGTTTTACACGCGTTACGAAGGACTCGTGAATGCGTTGTTGGATAATCCGAACATGTTCGGCTTTTGCTACACGCAGCTTACCGATGTGGAGCAGGAAAAGAACGGTCTGTATTTTTATGATCGCCGCCCGAAGTTTGATGTGGGGCGACTGCATAAAATCAACTCGCGCGTGGCCGCGTACGAGAAGACCGGTCCGACTGCGCCGCAACCGGATTCGCAACGTGATCAATCCTGGCAGGTATTGGTGGGCGCGGCGGCGGATGGCGAGTTGTGTTTGCCGTATCGTTACACGACGACGAAACCTGCAGCAGATTGGCTGAATGCGACTTTTGATGATTCTAATTGGCGGAGTGGTCGCGCGCCGTTCGGGACGATTGCGAATCCCCGGACGCCATGGAATTCGAGTGACATCTGGTTGCGGCGGACGTTTTCGTGGAACGGGAAAAATTTCAGTGCAGCGGCGCTAGTAATTTTTCATGATGAAGACACGGAGGTTTATGTGAACGGGGAGTTGATCTGGCGCGGTTCGGGTTACAAAACTGCGTATGAGATGTTCACCGTGACCGACACGTTGCGCCGCGCGTTGCGGTCGGGTGAGAACACCATCGCTGTTCATACGCATCAGACCGGTGGCGGACAATTTATTGATCTCGCCTTGTTAATTGCGCCTTGAACAGAATCGCGGTCGGACGGTCAAACGAAGCGCCGGGTGAGTTGAATATTTTACCTGAGTTGGCGCGTCAGAATCCGGCACGAGCTTTTATCGCGTAGCGATTTTTGAATGTAGCGTAACTTTTCAACCCTCCAAGGGTTGAAATAGGGGTGGTTGGGTATGGGAACCGGAGGCGTCCTCTGTGGGGGGGGACGCCTCCAACTTCTTCGGGGAATTACTAATTGCAATGACGTGTGGCCATTTCATGCCACGTGACGTCTGCGGAAACCGCCGTAAATTGACTAAGTCCCAGAAACGTCCGCACGAGCTAATGGGCTAGGAGGGAAGCTTAGCAGCGGCGGTCGCGCCAAGGGACACGCAAAACCCATCCATACCAAATGAAAAGTTCGAAGCAGGCGAAAAATGGAATGCTACCGCGCGTCGGGGCATTGACTCTTGCAACGTTGGCTTTAGTGCCAGCGCTTACGTTAAGTGCAGCGGACCGTTTCTGGTCCGGCGGCACTGGATCTTACAATAACCCGGCGGCCTGGGGCGGAACGGTTCCCGGCCTCGGTGACGTGGCTATCAACGACAGCGGTGCAGCCAACGCTGTTCAGATTAACCTTGGCGATCCGGACTGGATTCTTAATGGCATCTTCGCCGGGCGCAGCCTTGGCGACGGCTCTTTTGTTCAGAACGGCCAAACTGTTTACATCACCAACGCGGTGGGGCGTGGTGCGGTTCGTTTGGGGGTGGCTCCCGGGCGTTCCGGCAACTACACGATCAACGGTGGCAACCTCAATTACACGGGTGAATTTAACATTGGAGAACTGGGTTCTGCGTCGTTGACGGTCAATGGCGGTACCATCAGCGGTAGTGGCAATCTGGCCATCACGATCGGTAACTCACTGGATACGATTTCCGCAACGATGGCGGGGACGAACAAGGGTGATTATACGTGGTTTGAGCAGGGCTTTTATCAAGCTGAGCCTACTCGGGGAATTCCGCCCGCTGGCTCGCAGTTGGTAAGTGAGACGTTGCCGGATCACGTCTTTACGATGCCTGCCAGTTATTCGGCCCCTAACGCGTTTCAGGTATTCAACGGCATTAACAACGCTACGATTACCTTCAACTCGCCCACGGCCGCCTCGGCAATTTCCTTCCTTGGCAGTGCGGGCCTCGGCGACACCACGGTCGGTTACACCATTCATTTTGCTGACACGACTACGGAGTCGGGAACGATCCTTATTCGGGATTGGTTCTCGAATGATGGAAGTGTGGCGCATCGCGCCGGCGGTCGTATCTCGGCTAATGGACTGAATCTGGCAATCATCAATGACGGTCCGAATAAGCCTTACCTAATGTCCTTTGATATCGCGGTGGCCAACACGGCTATCCCGATTACAAAGGTGGATTTGTCCTACGTCTCGGGTGGCGTCGCGTCAGTGTTGGCTGTGAGCGCTTCGACAGGCGGCAACTTCACCCCGGTGGCGGTTTCGGGTTTCAATCAGGACATTGTCGTTGAGAGCAATGCGCAGATGTATATTGCCGATAATATCACCAATGTGTTGAACCAGGTCGCCGGTTCAATCAACGTCACTGGCGAAGTCTTCGTCGGTAACCGCGGTGCAGGTGTTTATAACATGAGTGGCGGCACAAATAACTTTGCCAACTGGTTTGTGCTGGGGCGAAGCGGTGGCCATGGCCGCATGACCATGACCGGCGGCCAGATTGATAAGACCGGCAGCGGCAACATCGCTCTCGGTACCGCCCACCAGAACTATCCGGGCGGTACGCCGAGCGCCGTGTTCTATCACAGTGGCGGTGTTATCAATTCCTCCGGGGAATTCATGATTCCCGAAAACTCCCCTGCCAGCGGTGAATACAACATCAGTGGTACGGCTGTGCTTAACGTCAACAACTGGATGCAGGTTGGACGAAGTGGCGGCACGGGTTTGATGAACATGACGGGCGGCACCGTGACAAAGACCGGCGGTGGTAATTTCATCGTTGGTGACAATGCCACCGGCGTTTTAAATCAGAGCGCTGGCTCAATTAATGTGAATAACGAAGCATGGGTCGGGCAGGGCGGTAGCGGTAACGGTACCTACAATCTCAGTGGTGGTTCTATCACGGTGGCTAACTGGATCGCCATCGGTCGCGCTGGTGGTATGGGTGTGGTGAATTTCACCAATGGCGTTATCAACAAAATCGGGGGCGGCAACTTTGCCATTGGTTCCGGCGGTAACGGTACGCTCAATCAATACGGCGGATACATTACCAATCAGGTCGGTTTCACCTATGTTGCGGAAGCTGGTGGGGTCGGCACGTGGAACATGTATGGCGGAACTGCCACTTTGGGCATCCTGCAATTCTGTCAGGGCGGCAATGGTAATGGCCTCATGTATTTCAATGGCGGTATCTTGAACGTCAATGAAATCAATTGTGGTGTTGCCAACGCGAACGGTGCGATTTTTCTGAATGGCGGCACGATTCGCGCCAATGGCGACAATGCTAACTTCTTCCACAGCCTCGGCAGCGCGTATGTCGATGTGGGCGGTGTGGTGATTGATTCTCAAGAATTCGATATCACGGTCGCTCAAACGCTCATCGATTATGGTGGGGGCGGTCTGACCAAACTTGGCTCGGGCACGCTCACGCTCACTGGATATAACAACTACAGTGGTGCGACGACGATCAGTGCCGGGAAACTCGCGGTGACTACTGATTCTCAAGCGAGCAGCACGGGTGGCTACACCGTGGCCAATGGTGCGACATGGGCTGTAAAAGTGCAGTATGCGGGAGCGCAATTGTACACGGCCAGCGCTACGTTCAACAGTGGCAACACGACGTTGGAAATGGACCTCGGCAACTTCGGTAATCCGACCGTCGCCCCAATCAGTCTGTTCGGCAATCTCGCCGTCAACGGCACGGTTACTATCAACCTGGATCACAACACGGCGCAATTGGGTCAATTCCCTCTGATTCAATACACGTCGCGCACCGGTTCGGGTAACTTCGTCATCGGCAGTCTGCCGAACGGCGTCGTTGCTACAGTGGTGACCAACGTGGTGAACAACTCCATCGATATCAATATCACCTCGGTGAACCTTCCGCGTTGGGACGGTCAGGATGGTGGTACTTGGGATGTGGGCGTGACGGAAAACTGGATCAACATTGGCAATGGTCTGCCGATCGTCTTCTCGCAAGGCAATGCGGTGTTGTTTGACGATCAGGCGCAGGGAACAACCTCGCCGAACCTCGTCACCACCGTGACTCCGAGCAGCGTGACGTTTAACAACGATGCGTTGAATTACACACTGACCGGCAGTGGTAAGATCAGTGGTAGCACCGGTTTGACCAAGCAAGGTGTGGCCACCACCACGATCGCCAACACCGGCGGCAATGATTACACCGGCCCGACCGTAATTGCGGGCGGCACGCTCAGCGTCTCGAGTCTTGCCAACGGCGGTTCGGCCAGCGCCATCGGCGCATCTTCGGCTGACCCGGCGAATCTCGTCATCTCGGGCGGCACGTTGGATTACACCGGTCCAGCGACGGCCATCAATCGTGGTTATTCTGTCGGTGGAACGAACAGCGCCATCAGCGTGAACAACAACCTGACGTTGAGTGGCGCCGTTACGGCAGCGCAGAACGCGAACTTCGTAAAGTTCGGCTTGGGTCAGCTCGCTTACACTGGCTCGGGAAGCAATCTCCTGACCGGCACTGGATCTTCCGGTTACTGGGTGCAGGATGGCTCAGTTCGGTTTGAAGGTGTCTCTGGTGCGCAAACCAACGTCATCCCGGGTGGCTTGAGTATCAACGGCACGACGACTACGGCGTCGGTGGTTCTGACGAATACGACCGTGATTAGCGGTGGTAACGTTGATCTCGGTAATGTGCCCTTCACTACCAGCAGCCTCACGGTGAACAGCAATTCTACATTGAACGTAGGAAGCTGGTTCATCCAGGGCGACGCGGGTGATAATACGTCCACCGTTAACCTCAACGGCGGAACGATTAACAACCTCAACGGTGCATTGCTGATGGGTGGCCGTCCAAACACCGTGAACATTCTTAACATCAACGGTGGTACGCTGAATCGAGCCGGCGACAACTTCATCATCGGCCCGGGTCAGTGGAATGGCGAAGGATACCGCACCGGTATCGTCAATCAGGTCGCGGGCACGGTGAATTCGACTCGGGAAATCTGGGTCGGTCAGTCGTATATCGGTTATGGTGAATACCACCTCAGCGGCGGTGTCATCAATCAGAGCAACTGGATGTCGATCGGACGCGAAGGTGCGACCGGTATTCTCAACATGACGGGTGGCGAATTGTACCGCAGGCAGGACGGCACGGCATTCATTGTGGCTGATCGTGACGCGAGCATCGGTACGTTCAATCAATCCGGAGGTATCTTCGATAGCACGAAGGAATTCTGGGTTGGTCACGGCCGACATGGCGAACGCGGTCCGTCCATCGGCGTTTACAATCTGAGTGCAGGATCGGCGTCAGTGCATGACTGGGTAGCGATTGGCCGCGAAGGCGGTAACGGTACCTTCAACATGACGGGTGGCACGTTCTTCAAGGACGGTAACGGTGACTTCCTGGTCGCCGACGGCAACGGCAGTGTCGGTACGCTGAATCACAGTGGCGGCACGATTACTTCTACGAAGTCGTTCTTGGTACCCCAGGACGGTGATCTTACAACGCTCGGCACCTACAACGTCAGTGGCTCTGCGGTCTTGACGTTGGGAAGCTGGTTCGCCGTGGGTCGCAACGGCGGTGTTGGCGTGATGAACATGACCAACGGACTTGTGGCCAAGATTGCTGATCCTGGTGCGGCGTTCATCATCGGTGCGAGCGGCCCGGGAACGTTCAACCAATACGGTGGCACGGTGAGCAACACGGTCAGCGCCACATGGATTGGTGAAGACAATTCCGCCACCTGGAATATGGAAGATGGTTTGGCGCAACTCGCATTCTTGCAAGTCGCGCGAAACGGAGCGTCGATTGCCGTTATCAACCAGAACGGTGGGGTGATTGAAGCGACTGAAATCGCAGGCGGTTCAGGTAACGCCACGATTAACTTCAATGGTGGCACAATTCGCGCCACGGCCAGCCCGACCAACTTCCTGTATAACCTCGACGCTGCCAATATTCTGGCCGGAGGTCTTACGTTGGATACGGGCGACAATGCTGTGGAAGTCGGTCAATCGCTGCTCAACGGTGGCGGTAACGGTGGTTTGATCAAGACCGGTACCGGTACGTTGCGTCTCAATGGCGTGAATACCTACACCGGAGCTACGGTTGTGAACGCAGGGGCGCTCGGTGGTGTCGGCACGATTGCCGGTCCGGTGAACGTTGCCAGCGGCGCGGGTCTCGCTCCGGGTGGTGCGGCGACACTGGGTACGTTGACCATCAATAACACGCTCACGCTCGCGGTGGGCAGCACGACGACCGTCAAGGTCAGCCTCGACAATGGTCCGGAAAGCGACCTCGTCACCGGAGTAACCAGTGTGACCTACAATGGTGCATTGGTGGTGCAAGCAGTGGGCGACGCCCCGCTGGTGGCTGGCTCGGTGTTCCAGGTGTTCAACGTGAGCGGCACGAAGAGCGGCAACTTCACTTCGGTGACGGTGCTGCCTTACGGCGCAGGCACGTTCAATCCTGCTACGGGTGAAGTCACCATCACAGTGGGAGCTCCGCCGGTGGTGAATCCGCCATACACGTCAGGTGGCAACATCGTGTTGACAGGTACCGGTGGTTCTCCGAATGGCAGCTATAGCTGGTTGACTTCAACCAACGTCACTGCGCCGGTGAGCGAGTGGACGACGAATAGCACAGGCGTGTTCAGTGAGACGGGCAGTTTCTCGAACGCCATTCCGGTGAATCCGTCCGAACCGGCACGTTTCTTCCGGTTGAAGACGCCGTAACAACGGCGAAGAATTGGGTAAGGGTGGTTGGGTTCAGGGGCGTCCTCTTGTGGGGGAGGACGCCCCTCTTATTTTGTCAATTTCACGCCCAAAAAATCGTGGCCAGTTCATGCCACATGACGAGGAACACATCTCCTACTAAGTTGCGATACGTCCATGAAGGCAAATTACAAATCCCGTTTCGAGCCGGAAACCCCGGCTGCGGCGACGGTGGCTCGAGACCGCCGGTCGCTGCGCAAACCATTTTCTCGTCGTGCATTCACGCTGATTGAATTGCTGGTGGTGATTGCCATTATCGCAATTCTGGCGGCGATGCTTTTACCGGCTTTGGCCAAGGCGAAGGCGAAGGCGAAGCAGACCGCGTGTTTAAACAACCTGCGACAAATCGGCATCGGGGCGGTGATGTACGTCAGTCAGTACGGCAAATATCCCGGCTGCATCAAAGTGCCAGAATTTTACTATGCGTGGCCGAATCGTATTTTTTCGCAGATGGGCACTAACCGTGCCGTATTCCACTGCCCAACTACCAAGCCGGAATATCGTTGGGAACGCACAGTCCTGAATCCGAATCGCCTTGGATCGAATACTGAGAATGGATTTGATCAAATGGCGATCAAAGCAGACGACAACGGGTCGTTTTTTTCGTATGGATACAACGACTGGGGCACAGGTGACCCGACGGAGTCCATCAGTGGACAACTGGGTTTAGGTGGTGATATCAATCCTCCGACGCAACCGGAATTGCCGGAAAGTCGCGTATTGCGGCCGGCTGATATGATCATGCTGGGGGATGCGCGTACTGATGGCTCGTGGGACGGCAACATGGACCCGAAACAAAAAACGCAATGGCCATCAAGCCGTCACTCTGGTCGCAGTACCTTGATGTTCTGTGACGGCCACGTTGAGACGGCGAAACGTGCTCAAGTGGTCGATCCGGCGAATCAGTATTGGGCACGACGTTGGAATAACGACAATGTTTACCGCAATTACTCCAATGGCGGCTCGGACGCCGAACGCAATGCCGTAGATCCGTATTGAGCAGCCTGACTCATTCTCAATGATGACTAACTCCATGAAACACCTGAACTATATCTATCGCCGCCTGACGGGGACCGCAGTCGCGGTTATTGCACTCGCTGCTACCGCGGCTCTGGCTGTCAACGATCTGCGTCCACCATCAGTACCACTGGTGGCCTGCGATCCTTACTTCAGCATCTGGTCGCCGGGCGATCGGTTGAATGATGTGGATACCGCGCATTGGACCGGCAAACCGCATCGGCTGATCAGTCGGGCGCAGATTGACGGCAAAACCTATCGCGTGATCGGCAAGGAAATGCCGGGCTTGCCGGCATTACCGCAAACGAAGTTGGAAGTGTTGCCTACGCGCACTATCTACACGTTCGAAGGTGAAGGCGTGCGCCTGAATCTCACGTTCATGACTCCCGCGTTGCCGGAAGACATCGATATTCTCTCGCGTCCGGTGACTTACGTAACGTGGGATTTCGAGGCGACGGATGGGAAAACGCATCTGGTTTCACTGATGTTCGAAGGCGATAAGGAAATCGCGGTGAACACGCGGGATCAAAAGACGACGACGACCAATTACACCGACGGCAAGTGGGTCATCACGAAGATCGGTTCAGTTGATCAGCCGGTGCTCGCCAAACGCGGTGATGATATCCGGATTGACTGGGGTTATTTCTATCAGGCCAAGCCGAAGGATTTCACCAAGGAATTCAAGGTGGGCAGCAAGCCGGTTTCGAAATGGATCATCCTCGCTTACGACGACGAGTATTCGATTCAGTACATGAAGAAGAATCTGCGTCCGTACTGGCGGCGTAATGGCGATGACGCGACGAAATTGCTCCGCAAATCGGCGGCAGAATATGAGAAGCTCAAGAAGCGCTGTGAAGCGTTTGATGCCGAATTGATGACTGACCTGCGCAATGCCGGTGGCGAAAAGTACGCGCGCATTGCGGCTTTGGCGTATCGCCAATGTTTCGCGGCCGGTAAGTTTGTGGCGGATGCGAATGGCCAGCCGATTTCATTCTGCAAAGAGAACCATTCCAACGGTTGCATCGGCACGTCGGACGTGTTTTATCCGATGTCACCACAATTCCTGTTGTTCGGTTCGTCAGTGGCCAAGTCGTTCCTCGTGCCGTTCATGGATTATGCCGCGAGCGAACGCTGGAAGTTCCCGTTTGCGCCGCATGACTTAGGCACGTATCCGCACGCGAACGGTCAGGTGTATGGTGGCGGTGAACGCAGCGAAGAGAATCAGATGCCGGTCGAAGAAAGCGGCAATCTGCTCATCCTCATGGCGGCGGTCGCCGAAATGGATGGCAACGCCAGTTTTGCCAGTCGTTATTGGCCGACGCTGACTCGTTGGGCGGAATATCTCAAGGACAAGGGTTTTGATCCGGAGAATCAATTGTGCACGGACGACTTTGCCGGGCACATGGCGCACAACGTGAACCTGAGCGTGAAGGCGATTTGCGGTTTGGCTTCGTATGCGAAGTTGTGCGAGATGCGCGGCGATAAGGCCACGGCTGCGAAATATTTCACCACGGCGCGTGAATTCGTGCAACGCTGGCTCAAGGAAGCTGATGATGGCGAGAAATATCGATTGGCATTTGATCGTCCCGGCACGTGGAGTCAGAAATACAATCTCATGTGGGATCGCGTTCTCGGCTTGAATCTGTTCCCGGCAGAAGTGGCGAAAAAGGAAATGGCGTTCTATCGGAAGATGCAGAACAAATACGGTCTGCCGCTCGACAATCGTGAGACTTACACCAAACTCGACTGGATTGTTTGGACAGCCACGTTGACGCAGGATCGGGCGGATTTCGAAGCGTTGATCGATCCGATTTACAAGTTCCTTAATGAGACGCCGGATCGTGCTCCGATGGGTGACTGGTATAAGACGAAGACCGCAAGGAAAGAAGGTTTCACCGCGCGTCCGGTCGTGGGCGCTGTGTTTGCGCCGCTGCTTTACGACAAGGCGGTTTGGCAGAAGTGGGCAAAGCGCGACAAAACCAAAGCCAAGAACTGGGCGCCGATTCCGAAATTGCCGACGGTGACAACCATCGTTCCGGCGGCGGATAAACAGGCAGCGAAATGGCGCTACACCACATCGCGTCCAGCGGACGGTTGGTTTAAAGCGGACTTCGACGTGTCTTCATGGAAAGAAGGTTGGAGTGGATTCGGTACCGCTGGCACACCTGGTTCGATTATCGGCACAACCTGGAATACGTCCGACATCTGGATTCGTCGCGAAGTGGAACTGCCAGCCGAGACGCTCGCGAAGCAGCAACTCTGGTTGCATCACGACGAAGATGTGGAGGTTTACATCAACGGCGTGTTGGCGTTCAAAACGGTAGGGTTTGTCGGAAGTTACGACGCCTTCCCGTTGACTCCGGAAGGACGCGCCGCGCTGAAGCCGGGCAAGAATCTGATTGCGATTCATTGCCGACAAACGACCGGCGGTCAATACATCGACGCCGGATTCGTCACGGTAAAAGCGGACTGAGTTATCTGATAATCGGTTGAGCTCACGAGCCTTGAGGCTTTCCTCAAGGCTCGTTTTTCTTTAACTACACGTTTCAATATTTCCATTTGAAATCCGCTTTATCCGGAATTGTCGCATATTTGTGCGACGGGATAATCAAGAGAATTTGTGTCACCGTGAAATCGAATACATTTCATTAGTCCCCCTTTCGTATCATCCCGGCTGAGGCCCGTGGAGACGAGTGGCGGCTTGCTGTTGTTTTAACTATGCGACTTTTCAAGAACTGGTCGAACTGGCTGAGCGGAATCGTAATTGTCATCCTCCTTGGGTTGAGCCGGGAAGCCGTCGCACAGCCGTACGGATTGAACCAGGCCGAGCCCTTCAACGCCTATCTCAATAATACCTTTCCAAACAAAGCGCCGAATACGACGACGACGTTCGATGTGGAAGTTGCCTTCACTAATCTGACGTTCAATCTTGCGATGCAGCTCATTCCGTATCCGAACACGAACCGGCTTGTGTTGGTCGAGAAATCGGGACGGATTCGCATGTTCGAGAATCGGCGGAACGTCACGCAGGGCGAGGTGGCGATGTTTCTCGATATCAGCGATCGCGTGTTCGATAACTCGGATTCCGGTGCGACGGGTATTGCATTTCATCCGGAGTTTGGTCAGCCGGGTTCAACCAATCGCGGCTTCGTTTACATCACTTACAAATGGCGGCCTTCCGGTCTCGGCGGAAATTCTGATTACGGTTACATCCGTTTGTCGCGTTTCACTGTACCCGATGGGCAGATGACGGCTGACCCGAGTTCCGAGCTGATTTTAATTCAGCAATTCGATCAACAACAATTTCACGACGCGGGGCATCTGGAATTCGGGGCGGATTCGTTTTTGTATTTTGGCATCGGGGACGAAGGCGGCGCGAATGACGAATACAACGTGACGCAAAAATTGAATGAGCGACTGCACGCGGGAATTTTTCGCATTGATGTAAATCAGAATCCGGCTTTGAGTCATCCGATCATCCGGCAGCCGTTTCATCATCCGAACATGCCGGCAAGTTGGCCCGAGAGTTTCACGGCGCATTACTATATTCCGAATTCCAATCCGTTCGTGAATCCGGATGGCTCAGTGCTGGAAGAGTATTATGCGTTAGGTCTGCGTAATCCTTATCGCTTCAGCCGCGATCCGGTTACCGGGTTGGTTTGGGTGGGCGATGTCGGGCAGGCAACAATGGAGGAAGTCAACATTTTGCAGCCGGGGCGGAATTATCAATGGGCTTATTTGGAAGGCACGGCCAATGGTCCGAAAGCCAAACCGGCGAGCAATGATTTGATTGGAATCGAGCAAGGTCCGCTTTGGGAATACGGTCGTTCCGAGGGCGGCTGTGTCATCGGCGGCTTTGTTTATCGCGGCGTAGAATTTCCATCGCTGACCGGAAAATACATTTGCGTGGACAACGTTTCCGGCGCGATCTGGGCATTGAGTTCTTCGAATGGCGTGGACCTCACTTCGGTGGAGCGGATTGCGACGATGCCGCCCGGTTCAGTTTATGGAGGGACTTCATCGTGCGGACGCGATGCGAATGGCGAGATTTATTTTCTCAAAGTCGGCGGCACCGGTGCGGGACGTATCTATAAACTGAAAGCGCAAACCACCATCATTTCGGATCCGCCAGCGCAACTTTCTCAACTCGGTGCCTTCACCAGTCTCGCGAGTTTAACGCCGGTAACCGGCTTTTATCCGTATGAAGTCAACACGCCGTTGTGGTCGGACAACGCGGGAAAACGTCGTTGGCTTGCAGTGCCGAACAACGGCACACACAACACACCCGGTGAACAGATTGCTTTTTCGCCGGATGATTCCTGGCGCTTTCCGGCTGGCATGGTGTTCATCAAACATTTTGATTTGCCGATCAACGACACGAATAGCGCTTTGGTGAAACGGCTCGAAACGCGGTTTCTCGTCATGGACGGAGAAGGCGGCGCGTATGGTTTGACTTACAAATGGCGTGATGACGAATCCGACGCCGATCTCCTGACTACGAGTGCCACGCAGGATTACGAGATCGTGAATGGGGATGGCACGATTCGCACGCAGACGTGGTACTTCCCGAGTCGATCGGACTGTATGAGTTGTCACACTGCCAATGCCGGTTACGTGTTGGGCGTGCGAACGCACCAGCTAAATTGTCCCACGACTTATCCGGCTACCGGCATCACCGACAATCAACTGCGCGCGTTGGGGCATATCGGTCTGTTGGGAACGAATTACAGCGAGGTGCAGCTACCGAATTATCTTAAGGCCTATTCCCTTACGAACGCCGCGGCGACATTGGAAGAGCGTGTACGTTCTTATCTCGATTCCAACTGTTCGCAATGTCATCGCCCGAACGGAGTGAACGCGTATTTCGATGCGCGTTACACAACGCCGTTGGCAGATCAGGGCATCATTCGCGGTCCAACGATTTTGTTCCTGAACAGTACGAATGACCGCGTGGTTGTGCCGCAGGACTTGGCGAGTTCGTTGTTGCACAATCGCGCGAATCGGGTCGGGCAATTTCAAATGCCGCCGCTTGCGAAGAACGTCGTGGACAGCAACGCGGTGGAGTTGATTGCTGCGTGGATTAACAGTTTGCCGATCGGACCGACGGCAACGTTGAGCGGTCCGGCCAATGTGAATGGTGCATTTTCGGTTATCGTGCAATTCAGTGCTGCGGTGACGGGTCTCACGGCAGGTGATTTTCAGGTGGAGAACGGTAGCGTGACGGGTTTCTCCGGTAGCGGCACAACGTACGCCGTCACGATTACACCGCTCGCGTATGGACCGGTGCGCGTGAAGTTACCGGCGAATCAAGCGCAGGACGGTTCGGCGCAAGGCAATTATGAATCGAATCTCCTGACGGTGAATTACAGCGATATTCCGGCCGGTCTCGTGCACCGTTGGAGTTTCAACGATGGAACGGATTCGATCGGTGGCGCGACGGCGAGCCTGACGGGTGCGGCTTCGATCAGTGGTGGAAAATTGCTGCTGCCGGGTGGTGGCGTCTTTATGGATTACGCGTCGGTCAACATCAGCAACACGTTGGCGACGAGTCCGACGATTTCCGTCGAAGCGTGGTTCCGCATGACGACGATTCAGAACTGGTCGAAACTCTGGATGTTCGGGCGCGACGCAGCAGGTGAGCCGGCTTTGTCTTACATCAATTTCACACCAAACACTGCGGGCGGTTATCCCAAATTGGATTTTGACACTGCGTTCGGTGGTGAATTGAACACAACGGCAGCGCCAAATCCGGGAGGGCTGAATGCAAACACTGATTATCATGTGGTCGCGGTGTTTGATTCCGGCTCGGACCTGATGTTGTTTTACATCAACGGAGAGTTGGTTGATTTGGCGTCGATGGGTGGCGGTGATATCACGCAGTTGAATGCTAATCTCGCGCGATTCGGAGCGGGCTTTTTCTGGGGTGACCCGGATCTGAGTGGTTCGATTGATGAACTCCGCATCTGGAATGTGGCGCTTTCCGATGAGACGATCGCCAACAGTTATGCCGCCGGGCCGGATAATCTTCCCGCGCCAGGACACGTCCCGCCGACGATTTCGAGCATTCCCAACCAGACGATCTTTACCAACACGTCAACCGGTCCGATTGCGTTTCAACTCACGCCCGGCAGTGTGCCGATTGAAAACGTCACGCTCAGCGGCAGTTCTTCCAGTCAAACGCTCGTGCCTGACGCCAACATCGTGATTGGCGGCAGCGGTTTGAATCGCACGGTCACCGTTACGCCTGCGCCGAATCAAAATGGGACGGTCACGATTACGATTTCTGCGTTCGATGGTGTGACTACGGTGCATCGCAATTTCCAACTCGCGGTGAACATCGTTCCGCCAGAGCCGGTGCTGTTGCATCGCTGGAGTTTCAACGGCAACACGAACGATGCGATCGGCAATGCGCACGCGTCGTTGCGCGGCGCTGCGACGATTTCCGGAAACGCATTGCAAATTCCCGGCGGGGCGCCGCGAGTCAACTGCGCTACGGTGGATCTTGCCAGCACGTTCGCGGCGAACGGCAGTGTCTCGATTGAGACATGGTTTACGGTCAATACGATGCAGGATTGGTCCAAGGTGTGGATGTTCGGTCGCAACACCGGCAGCCAGCCGTCGTTGTGCAACTTGAGTTTTACTCCGCGCATCGGGTCGGCAGGTAATTTTCCGAAGATTGAAATTGATCCCCCGACGTTGGGCGAAATCAGCACGGTCGGTGGTCCGTCCGATCCCGGCATGATGAGCGCGGGTGTTCTGTATCACGTGGTGACGGTGTATGACGCGTACAACGATACGATGTCGTTTTACATTAATGGCGTTTGGGCTGATGCCGCGAGCATGAGCGGATTCAATATCACCGATCTCAATATCAATGAGTGTTATTTTGGTGCGGCGGTTTTCTATAACGACCCGAATCTCAATGGCAGCATTGACGAAATGCGAATCTGGAACGGACCGTTGTCAGCGGAACGGATCGCGCAAAATTACGCGCTCGGACCGAACAGCATCGGTGGGCCGGGTTATGAACCGCCGACGCTTTCGGAGTTTGGTGATTTGATGACGACGCCCGGTGTGGTGACGTTGCCGCAGCCGTTCAACGTTACTCCAGGCTCGGTGCCAGCGGGTTCACTCAACATCAGCGCGGTGTCATCCAATCCAACGCTGATTCCGAACACAAACATCACGCTGGGCGGCAGCGGATTGAATCGTACGATCAGCGTGTTGCCGGTAGCGGGACAGCGGGGCACGGCGACGATTACGGTTTCGGTGAACGATGGTGTGGCGCAGGTGACTCGGAGTTTTTTGGTCGCGGTAACGGCGCCGCCGGTGGCGCATTATCGATTTGATGGTAATGCGCAGGACAGCAGCGGCAATGGCAATCACGGCACCGCGAATGGCGGTACGAGTTACACCGTCGGCAAAGTTGGTAGTCAGGCCATCTCGTTCAATGGTGTGAATGCTTACGTGGATATTCCGGTGGCGACGCGGACGAGCTTCTCAATTTTGTTCTGGGCGCGCACTACGGACACCGGTGCTACGGGCGGGTGGTTTGACGGCAAAGGTTTCGTGGATGGCGATGTTCCCGGCGCGACGACCGATTTCGGAACAGCGCTCGTGGGAGGGAAATTCGGCTTTGGTGTGGGTAATCCCAACACGACGATTACGTCCAGCACATCGGTCAACGATGGCCAATGGCATCTGCTCGCTGTGACGCGTTCATCAGCTTCCGGCGCAATGAACCTTTATGTGGATGGTCAGTTGGAAGCGACGGCGACTGGTCCGACGGGAACGCGCGCGGCACCAACGTTTTTACGCATCGGAGCAATCGCCAGCGGCGGTGGCACAAAATTTTTGAACGGCACGATGGATGATGTGCGGTTGTACGATTATGTGTTGTCGAGTGGAGAAATTGCCGCGCTGACAACTGTGCCGGAACCGCCGGTAATTACCGTTCCTCCTGCTAATCAATCGGTGGCGCTTGGCGGTGACGTTACTCTGGAAGTTACAGCGACCGGTAGCGCGCCGTTGAGTTATCAATGGCGGAAGAATGGAATCAATCTTGCCGGTGCAAACTTCGCTTCACTGGAGTTGAGCGAGGTGCAATTCAGTGACGCGGGTAATTACTCAGTGGTGGTCGCGAATAACGGCGGCAGTGTGACGAGCGTCGTTGCGATAGTGACAGTTTATAATCCACAAACTGTGCCGGGATTGTTGCATCGCTGGAGTTTCAATGATGGCACGGATTCCGTTGGCGGCGCTCACGCGGTATTGATCGGCAACGCAACTTATCTCAACGGCCAACTTCAACTGCCGAGCGGTGGCGTAGCAGCCGATTTCGCGACGGTCAATCTTGGCAGCACGCTGTCGAATTATCCGAGTGTTACGGTGGAAACCTGGTTCACGCTCAATCAACTCAATGATTGGAGCAAGGTGTGGATGTTCGGTCGCGACGCTGCCGCTCAGCCGGGTTTATCCTATATCAATTTCACGCCGCGTTCAGGCATTCCCGGCAATCCACCTAAGATTGATTTTGATCCGATTATGGATGGCGAACTCAATACGCTGGGCGGAGCGAATCCTCCGGCGTTGATCGCTGGATCGCCATATCACGTGGTCGCCGTCTTTGATGCAGCCAATGATCTGATGAGTTTTTATATCAATGGTGTACTCGCAGATTCCGCGGCGATGGGGGGTCGCAACATCACCAATTTGCAGGCGAACTTAGCGCGCTTCGGTGCGGGCTTCCACTATGCAGATCCGGATTTGAACGGCTCAATTGACGAACTGCGCATCTGGGCGGGTGCAATGAGCGCGGCGCAAGTGGCAACGAATTTTGCGAATGGACCGGAAATGATTTCGGCGATCGTGCCTCGACCGGCGATTGAAAGTTATGAATTGGTGGCCGGACCGGCGTTGCGACTGGGTGGCGCGGGTGTTGTGGGACAAACTTACGTGCTGCAGGCTGCAACGAGTCTGACGTCACCGATTCAATGGACTTCTATCGCTACGAATACGGTGGGAATCAGCGGGCAGTTCGAATTCCATGACTCGCAAGTCGCAAATCAGCCGCGACGGTTTTATCGAGTGGCGACGCAGTAGGAGCGTTGCTGCGAGAATCAATTCCAGCGCATGGCGGGACTGCGAAACACCGCCAAGGCTTCCTTGACGCCAAACGCTGTGCGCGCTGCCTCGTGCCAGATTTGCTGATAGCGTGCCCAGGCGTTTTTTTCCGCGTTGGTGGGCGTGTATGGCTTGGCGTGCGGAACGCGTTGGCCGATGAGCAGCGTCATGTAACCTTCCATGCCGAACGTGTTTGAGGAATGGATGAAACGCGTTGACGCGAGGTTGCTCGGGCCGTTCTCGCGGTAGTATTCCACAATCGGTTCGGCGCCGTGCAATTTCACTTCATGCCGACACGTCTGCCAGAACAACGTATCGAGGCGGGTGTTGAAGCGATAATGAATGGAAAGAAAATCGCGGATGCTGTCCCACGCGTTCGCGCCGTACGTGTTGTAGTGCGCAATCAACGAAGGAGGCGGCTCGCACAGAC
>Ga0065721_10005521_pt1 | contig 21155 bp, 21 predicted proteins | sample Mesricmetagenome_FD_59108 | JGI IMG/M metagenome (GOLD analysis project Ga0065721, IMG submission 59108) | Mesophilic microbial community from rice straw/compost enrichment Sample: eDNA_1 v2 (version 2) | ecosystem: Engineered > Solid waste > Grass > Composting > Bioreactor | place: USA: Davis... | reverse complement strand
GGGCCGAGCCGGCGTCGAGCCCGGTCAGCGGCTCGTCGAGAATGATGAGGCGCGGATCGTGCACCAGCGCGCCGGCTAGGGCCACCTTCTGCAGCATGCCCTTGGAGAAGCCGCCGCACAGCTCGTTGGCGTGCGGAGCGAGGCCGAGCCAGTCGACAAGCTCGTGAGCGGCACGGCGGGCCCGGGCAGGGTCCATCTGCCAGAGGCCGGCGACGAAATCGAGATATTCGAGCGGGGTCAGCCGGTCGTAGACCATGGGTTCGTCGGACACCCAGGCCATGACGCGCTTGGCCGCCACCGGGTCGCGGCGCGCGTCGATGCCGAAGACGGAAATCTCGCCCGCATCGGGTTCGAGCAGGCCGGCCACCATGCGCAATATGGTGGTCTTGCCGGCGCCGTTCGGGCCGAGCAGGGCATAGAATTCGCCGGCCTCGATGGTCAGGTCCACGCCCTTGACGACCGGGCGGTCGAAGGACTTGACGAGGCCGCTGAGGGCAAGGGCGGGGACGGTCATGGCGGCTCCAGCGCTTGGACGGGCCACGCTATCGTCCCCGCCCTTTCCGGCGGGTGAATGGCAATCGTTAACGAAGCACGCTCAGAGAACCGTGAGCGTGACCTCGATATTGCCGCGAGTGGCATTGGAATAGGGGCAGATCCGGTGCGCCTTCTCCACCAGCGACACGGCCTGGGCATGGTCTATGCCGGGCAGGGTGACGTCCAGGGCGACGGCCAGGGAGAAGCCGGGGCCATCGGCCTTCTCGCCGAAGCTGACGGCGGCGTCGATGGTGGCTTCGTCGGGGATCTGCACCTGCTCGCCGCGGGCGACGGCCTTGAGGGCGCCTAGGAAGCAGGCGGAGTAGCCGGCGGCGAAAAGCTGCTCGGGATTGGTGCCGGGGCCATCGTTGCCGCCCATGGCCCGCGGCGTGTCGAGCGTCACGGACAGGCGCCCGTCATCGGTGGCGCTGGTGCCGGTGCGGCCCCCGGTGGTGTGGGTGCGGGCAGTGTAGATCGCGGATTTGATCATTGAAGGTCTCCTTGGGTTGGCGAGCAGTGAATATCGCACAATTGAATTGTGCACAATATAATTTTGTGTGCTAGATGCTGGTACCGGCGAAAGGATAGAAAATGGCTGACAGCACGGCGATGCCGACGGTGGATTCCATGCTCTGCTTCGCGGTCTATGCGGCGGGCCACGCCTTCACGCGGTTCTACAAGCCGCGGCTCGAGGCACTGGACCTCACCTATCCGCAATATCTGGTGTTCCTGGTGCTCTGGGAGCGCGACGGCATCACGGTCAAGGCGTTGGGGGAGCGGCTGTTCCTCGATTCCGGCACCATCACGCCCCTGGTCAAGCGGCTCGAGGCGCGCGGCCTGGTCGAACGGCGGCGCGACGAGGACGACGAACGCCAGGTGCGGATCGTGCTGACCCAGGCAGGGCGGGCGATGCAGGCCAAGGCGATGGCGATCCCGCTGGCGGTCGGGCAGGGAACGGGGCTGACCCGGGAAGGCGCCGACGCGCTGAGAAACGAATTGCTGGCGCTGCGGGCGCGGCTCGACGGGGCGGTCGGCTGATCCTTCATGGAACCGTTCGGCCGGATGCGGCGTTCCCATGAGTCAAGCAGCGGGAGGAGACCATGCTGACAGCAGAACGGAAGGCGGCGCTGATGGCGCGGGCCCGGACGGCCATCATGCTGGTGGTCGGGCTGGTGGCCCTGGTGGCGTTCCTGGTGTTCGGGCCGCTGGGCCTGGGCTCGGATGCCGTGGTGGGCAGCTCGACCGAGAACGCCTGAGCCGGGGCAATGAAAGCGGGCGCCCCGGAGGGCGCCCGTGACCGTATGCGTCGAAATCAGAGCGCGATGCGATAGATGCCGAAGCCTTCGGCGTTGGTTTCGCCGGTCGGCTCGATGCTGATCGCAGTCACGTCCGCCACATGCTCGGCCGCCTTGGGCCCGGTGGCGAAGAGCACGGTTGTGTTCCCGATGGGAGCCAGCGACCAGTTGCTGTCGGCCTTCGGATCGATGGTGCCGTTCTCGATGATGTAGCGGACGATGATGTCGCGGTTGGTGTCGGGACCGATGAAGATGATCTTGTCCGGCCCGATGCCCGGGAAGGAGCCGCCCCCGCCGGCACGATAGTTGTTGGAGGCGACGACGAACTGCTGGGCCGGATCGATCGGCTGGCCGTTATATTGCAGGTCGACGATGCGGTTGGCGTCCGGGTTCTCCAGGGCGCCGCCATCGGCCGCGTATTTGGACGGCTGGGTGAGGTCGATCTTGTAGGTGACCCCGTCGATGACATCGAAGTTGTAGGAGGGGAAGGCGGGATTGATCAGCTCGGCGTCGGTCGCGCCGGGCTCGATCTGGTTGAAGATGCCGGCCGAGCGCTCCAGCCAGTTCTTCACGTCCTCGCCGGTAATCAAGAGTGCCTGGATGGTGTTGGGATAGAGATAGAGGTCGGCCACGTTCTTGATGGCGACCGGGCCCACGGGCACGTCGGTGTAGTAATCCGGGCCGCCGCGGCCGCCGGCCTTGAAGGGGGCGGCGGCGGAGAGGATGGGCAGGCCCTCCCACTCGGTGCCCCGCATCATCTGCTCGATATACCAGGACTGCGCCTGCGAGACGATCTGCACCGACGGATCGTCGGCGACGAGGGCGAAATAGGAGTGCAGCGGCGCCGCAGTCTCCCCGACCGGGCGACGGATATAGTCGAGTGTCTCCTGATGCTCGGCGGCGACGGCCGCTTCCACCTCGGGGACGGATTCGACGGTGGGCACGTTCTGGTTGTCCACCCGCTCGACGATGGGACGGGCCTCGGAGGTGTGCGAGACGACCGACCATTTGCCCTCGGCATCCACCTCCAGCAGCAGGTCCACCAGACCCATATGCGAGCCCCAGAAGCCCGGCATGACCGCCGGCTTGCCGTTCAGCGTGCCGGCCTCGGCGTCCACGCCCTCGATGCCTTCGTAATTGGGGCCGGGGAAGACGAGATGATGGTGGCCGGTGAGCACCACGTCGATGCCGTCCACCGCGGCCAGCTGCAGCGAGGCGTTTTCCATGCCCGGGACGTGCTCGCCGCCCTCGATGCCGGAATGGGAGAGGGCAACGATGATGTCGGCACCTTCCTCGCGCATCTTCGGCACATAGGCGGCGGCGGTCTCGACGATGTCGCGGACCGCGACCTTGCCGGTCAGGTGCGTCGCGTCCCAGGTGAGGATCTGCGGCGGCAGGAAGCCGATGACGCCGATGCGGATGGTGTGGGTGCCGCCGGCGCCGTCGGTCAGCTCCTTCTCGATGATGCGGTAGGGCTCGATATAGGTGTCGTCCGACAGGGGATCCTCGCCCAGCTCGGCCCCGCGCACCAGATTGGCGGAGACGAAGGGGAACTCGGCGCCTTCGAGCGCGCGGTCGAGGAACTCGAGGCCGTAGTTGAACTCGTGGTTGCCGAGGGTCGCGGCGTCGTAGCCCAGCGTGTTGAGCGCGGCGACGGCGGGGTGGACGTCGCCCTGGTTGAGGCCCTTCTCATAGGCCATGTAGTCGCCCATGGGGTTGCCCTGGATCAGGTCGCCATTGTCGAACAGCACGGCGTTGCCCGCCTCGGAACGGATCTGTTCGATAATGGCGGCGGTGCGGGCCAGGCCCATGGTGTCGTTGGGAGCGTCGGCATAATAGTCGTAGGGCAGGATGGCGACGTGGATGTCCGTCGTCTCGATGATGCGCAGATGCGCCTGATTGGCCTGGGCCAGAACGGCGAAAGGATGCATGGCGGCCATGGCACCTATGCTGGCCGAACCGGCGAGAAAGCTGCGCCGGGAAATCCTGGGTAGGAAGTTCATCGATCGTCTCCATGTGATGTGCCTGGCTCCGGGGGCGGGGCTCCCGGTGCAGCCGGCTTTCGGCCGGTTCTTGGCGCTCCCCCGTCGGGAGGCGAGCCCGCTCATGCCCCGTGGAGGTGACGCTGGCATGACGGCTGGACGGAGACGCTATGGAATTTTTACCAGGCGGTCAATTTATGACAGTGATGGCGGAAGGCGCCGGTTATTGCACCAGTGCCGGGTCCACCAGGGCGCCCTTGTGGCCGATGACGATGCCGGCGGTGCGGTGGGCGCGCTCGGCGGCTTCCCGCAGGCCCTTGCCGGAAAGGCGGGCGGCGAGATAGGCGCCGTTGAAGCTGTCGCCGGCGCCGGTGGCGTCGACCACCTCGGCGCCCGGCGGGGGCGCGACGCGGACGCGCTCGGCGGCGGTAGCGACCAGGGCGTCCCGGCTGCCGTCCTTGACCACCACTTCCTCGACGCCGAGCTCCAGATAGCGGTCGGCCGTCTCCTCGATGCTCCTGTCCCCGAACAGGGGGGCTTCGTCCGCATGGGTGGGCAGCACGATGTCGCAGAGGCTGGCCGCGGCGGTGAGCACGCCGGCCATGACGCGCTCGCTGGTCCATAGGGCCGGGCGCAGATTGGTGTCGAAAGCGATCCTTGCGCCGCTGTCGCGGGCCTTGACGATGGCGCCCAGCAGCCGCCCGCGGGCGCGCGGCGCCAGGATGGCGAGGGTGATGCCGGAGAAATAGACGAGCTCGGCCTGTTCCACCGCCGCGGCAAGGGCCGCCTTGTCGTCGGCCAGCAGCCTGGCCGCGGAGGTGTCGCGCCAATAGGTGAAATGGCGGTCGCCCTTTTCCTGGTGGATCAGGTAAAGGCCGGGGCGGCGATCGGGAACGGTGGCGATATGGCCGGTGCCGATGCCGTTGCCGTCGAGGAAGGCGCGGATGTCGGCGGAGTAGCGATCCTTGCCCAGCGCGGTGACGTAGTCCACCGCCCAGTCCCCGCCGAGCAGGGCGCGCAGATACCAGGCGGTATTGAGCGTGTCCCCCGCATAGCCCAGGCGATAACTGCGGTCCTCGCCGCCGCTCATCTCGATCATGCATTCCCCGATGCTGACGATGCGCCTGGCCGCCACGAGCGATCTCCCTCCGAAAGCGTTACGAGGCTTATGCCGATGCGGGCTTGCCCCCGCAAGGGCCTCACACTAAACAGGCTCCTACCGCGCGCCACACTTCCATACAAGATGGGGTGCCAAGGCGCATGGCGACCACGGGGGAGATCGACGTGACCAAGCCGCGCCTCAGCCAGAGCGTTCTCGCCAACCTTGCCGGCGGCACGAGAGTGCCGGCCTATGACCGGACGAAGGTGACGCCGGGCATCGTGCATCTGGGGATCGGCGCGTTCCACCGGGCCCATATGGCGGTCTATGTGGACGATCTGCTCGCCGCAGACCCGGGCTGGGGCATCATCGGGGCCAGCCTGCGCCGGCCCGACACCAAGGAGGCGCTGGAACCGCAGGACGGGCTCTATACCATCGCCGTGCGCGATGCGGCGGGCACGCATCCGCGGGTCATCGGCTCGATCCTCGAGGTGATGGACGCCAATAGCGAGCGTGAGGCCCTGTTGGCCCTGATGGCCGATCCGGCCATCCGCATCGTCTCGCTGACCGTCACCGAGAAGGGATATTGCCACGATCCCGCGACCGGCGAGCTCGACCGGAACCATCCGGACATCGTCCACGATCTCGCCCATCCTACCGCGCCGAAATCGGCGCCGGGCATGCTGGTGGAGGCGCTGGCGCGCCGCCGGGCGGCGGGCGTCATGCCGTTCACGGTGATGAGTTGCGACAATCTCCCGTCCAACGGAGAGACGGCCAAGCGGATCGTGACGCGCTTCGCGGCGCTGCGCGACCCCGATCTGGGGCGCTGGGTGGAAGGGGTGGCCTTCCCCTCGACCATGGTGGACCGCATCGTGCCCTCGACCACCGATGCCGACCGGGCGGAGGTGGCGGGGCTGATCGGGGCCGAGGATGCCTGGCCGATCATGACCGAGCCCTTCACCCAATGGGTGATCGAGGACCGTTTCCCGGCCGGCCGGCCGGCCTTCGAGACGGTGGGCGCGCAACTCGTCCGGGACGTGGAGCCCTTCGAGCATATGAAGCTCCGGATGCTCAACGGCGCGCATTCCACCATGGCCTATGCCGGCTATCTGGGCGGCTACGACTACATNGCCGAGGTCATGGGCGATCCGGCNTATGTGAAGCTGATCCACGGGCTNATGACCGAGGAAGTGATGCCGACGCTCGACATGCCGGGCGTCGATCTCGGCGCCTATCGCGACCANCTCCTGGAGCGNTTCCGCAACCCGGCGCTCAGGCACCGCACCTGGCAGATCGCCATGGACGGCAGCCAGAAGCTGCCCCAGCGCCTGCTCGGCACCATCCGCGACCGGCTGCGGGCCGGGCAGGGAATCGAGCGCCTCGCGCTGGGCGTTGCGGCCTGGATGCGCTACGTCACCGGCGTGGACGAGAAGGGCGGTGAGATCGACGTGCGCGATCCGCTGGCCTTGCGCATGCATGCCATCGCCGCCGATGCCGGCGACGACCCGGCCGCCCTGTTCGAGGGGCTCGTGGCGTTGAGCGAGGTGTTCGGCACCGACCTCGCCGGCCATGCGGCATTCCGCGAAGCGGTGCTGCGGCACCTCGAGAGCCTGTTCGACGAAGGCGCGCGGGCAACCGTGGCGAAGGTCGCGGGGTAGGGCGGGTTCAGCGTCGTTGACGGTCCGGCTCCCCATGGAAAGCCGGTCCAGGGGCGTGCGTGGAACCCGTTTTCTCGCCCGGCACTTACTGCTAGCGTCCGGGAGACCAGAGAGAGGCGTCGGCTATGAAGTGGCGTGGACGGGAGCGGAGCTCCAATATCGAGGACCGGCGCGGCCAGCGCCCCGGACTGGGCGGGCTCGGCGGCGGCTCGCTGGGGGGTGGCGGCATCCGCATCCCCACCGGCGGACGGGGAACCCGCGGCGGGCTGGGCGGGCTGCTGGGCGTGGTGGTCATCCTCGGCATCGTCTGGCTGGCCACCGGGCAGAATCCGCTCGACATGCTCACCACCGGCGGGATGGGCACCGGCGCGCCCAGCAGCGCCTCCTCGCGCCAGCTGCCGGCCGAAGGGGAGGACGAACTGGCCGATTTCGTCGGCGTGGTCATCAAGGAGACCGAGGATCTGTGGGGCGAGGTCTTCGCCAATTCCGGCCAGGACTATCCCGAGCCGACCGTGGTGCTGTTCACCGATCAGGTCAACTCGGCCTGCGGCCTGGCCGATTCGCGGGTCGGCCCCTTCTATTGCCCGGGCGATGCCCGGGTCTATATCGACCTCAGCTTCTACGACGAGCTGCATCGGCAGTTCGGCGCGCCGGGCGATTTCGCCCAGGCCTATGTGCTGGCGCACGAGGTGGGCCACCACATCCAGAACCTCACCGGAGTGCTGCCCGAATTCAACCGGCGGCGGCAGAGCATGAGCCAGGAGCAGGCCAATGCCTATTCCGTGCGGGTGGAGTTGCAGGCCGACTGCTATGCCGGCGTCTGGGCCAACTATGCGGGCCAGCAGAACCTGCTGGAGGAGGGCGACATCGAGGAAGCCCTCAACGCCGCCAACCAGATCGGCGACGACACGCTGCAGAAGCGCATGCAGGGTTATGCCGTGCCCAAGACCTTCAACCACGGCACCTCGGCGCAGAGGAAAAGCTGGTTCGAGCGCGGATATCGCTCTGGCAATCCGGCCGATTGTGATACCTTCTCGGGCGGCGTGTAACGATACAACTGCCCGAGAGCTGCGTGTTGAGAATTCCTGACAGCGTGATGCCGCATGTGCGGCGCTTCGGCTTTTCCGGCCTTGTCGCCGTGGGCATCGTGGTGGTGATGCTGTTCGGCATCAATCCGGTGACGATCCTCACCGGGCAGGTGGCGACGCCCAATCCCTATTCCATCCTCGAATCGCTGGAAGCCGTGGAGGCGCGGGGCGAGCCGCGCGAGGTGGTGATCGAGGCGGTGAACCGGGAAACCAACGGCTTCTGGGAGCGCGCCTTCCGCCAGGCGGCGATCCACTATCCGCCGGTCACGCTGACAAGCGTTGCCGACCGCAGCGGGATCGGCTGCGGGCTGGGCGGTTCGGCCATCGGCACCGTCTACTGTCCGGCCGATCACACCATCTATGTCGACATGGCCAACTACGCGGCGTTGGCGGAACGCCACCCGGGGATGGCCGACAAGGTGCAGGCCTATCTCATCGGCCGCGCCTATGGCCATCACGTCCAGGAAGCGCTCGGGCTGTTCGCCCAGCTCGCCGAGACACGGGCCAACGGCACTCCCGAGGAGATCGTCATGCTGGAGCAGCGGCTTTCGGCGCAGGCCGAATGCCATGCCGGCGCCTGGACCAAGTTCGCCGGGCTCGAAGTGCTGCCCGACGATCCGGCCTTCCTCGCCGCCCTGGCGGATGCCAGCCGGCCGCAGGAGGCGGCGGCGATGCCATCGCGCTCCGAGGCCATCGTGCCGGCGCTGCTGACCCCGGCGCCACCCGATTTCGCCCGGGAGTGGTTCGATGCGGGCTACGCCATCCCCGCGGGCGGCACCTGCCGGCTGGAAAAGATCGGCACGCCGGGCTGAACCCATTCGGCAGCCGGCGCGTTGGCCGTCCAGCAGCGGAGGTGTTCTTCATGATCGGCAATCTCAGCCGGGTGGCCGTCGTGTTCTTTGCCGACGATGGACAGTTTCCCAACAGCGTGCTGCCGGTGCTGATCTATCGGCAGGCCATCGGCGGCGCCGAGGTGTCGGCAGAAGCGCTCGAGGGGCTGTTCGACGGCAATGGCTGGCCCAGCCAGTGGCGGTCCGGCGTCTACGACTACCATCACTATCATTCCACCGCCCATGAATGCCTGGGCGTGGCGCGCGGCTCGGCGCAATTGCGGCTGGGCGGGCCGGAAGGACGGCTGTTCGACGTGGCGGCGGGGGACGTGCTGGTGCTGCCGGCAGGCACCGCCCATCAGCGGGTCTCCGCCAGCGGCGATTTTCTGGTGGTGGGCGCCTATCCGCCGGGACAGGACTGGGATCTGCTGCGCGGCGAGGAGGGCGAAAGACCCGCGGCCGACGAGCGCATCGCCAAGGTGCCTTTGCCAAAGACCGATCCCGTGGGCGGGCAGGGCGGCCCGGTCCTGGAGCGGTGGCGCTAGGGAATGGCGACGACGATCTTGCCGCGGCCATGGCCGGTGTCGAGGTCGAGGTGGGCAGCCACGATCTCCTCCAGCGGATAGACGCGCCGGACAGTGGCGAGGAGCCTGCCTTGGGCAGCGAGCTGCAACAGGCGGGTGAGGCGGACGCCATTGCGTTCACCCTCCACGCTGCGCAGGCCCAGCTCGGCCACGCGGCCGAGATCGCCGAGGCTGACGATGCGGTTGCGCGGCACGCCCAGTTCCAGCGACTGGTCGAGCACGGGACCGCCGACGCAATCGAGAATTGCCGTCAGCCCGTTTGGCGCCGCCCGGGCCAGGCGCTGCGCCAGGTCCAGCCCTGGGGCGAGCGGGATGGCGCCGAGCGTGGCGATGTAGTCGGTATTGGCGGGGCTGCCCGTGCTGATCACCGTCGCGCCGCGCAAGCGGGCGAGCTGCACGGCAAACGATCCGATGCCGCCGGCAGCGCCCTGGATCAGCAGCACGTCGTCCGGCCCGATGCCGAGGCTGTCTATGGCGGTGTCGGCAGTCTGCGCGGTGCCGCCGAGCGTCGCGGCCGCCGCGAAGTCGAGGCCGGCGGGGATTTCGGCGATGTCGGCGACCGGCACCGTCAGATATTCCGCCACCGCGCCGAAGAGCCGCCGCCCCGCGACACGGGTGCCGATGGCGGGACCTTCCGTTTCAGGGCCCAGCGTGTCCACCACGCCGGCGAACTCGTTGCCGGTGGTGATGGGAAAGCCGCTGCCGGTAGGAAGCTGGCCGGAGCGGACCCGCCGGTCGAAGGGCTGCAAGGCGGCCGCATGGACGCGGATGCGCGCCTCGCCCGCCTGCGGTTCGGGCACCGGAGCTTCCTCGACGCCGAGGACCTCGGGGCCGCCGAAGCGGGAGAACCGGGCGGCGCGCATGACGCCTCAGGCCGCCGCGCCGGGCGCCACGTGCTCCGGCTTTTCCGGCAGGCCCTTCTGCTTGCGCACATGGTTGAGGAAGCGGGTGAAGAGGTAGTGGCTGTCCCTGGGGCCGGGGCTGGCTTCGGGATGGTACTGCACCGAGAAGATCGGCTTGCCTTCGACGGCAAGGCCGGCATTGGAGCCGTCGAAGAGCGAGATATGGGTCTGGGTCACGCCGGCAGGCAGGCTGTCGGCATCCACGGCAAAGCCGTGGTTCATCGAGGTGATCTCGACCTTGCCGGTGGTGAGGTCCTTGACCGGATGGTTGGCCCCATGGTGCCCCTGATGCATCTTGGAAGTCCTGCCGCCGAGGGCGATGCCGAGGAGCTGGTGGCCGAGGCAGATGCCGAACATGGGCTTGCCGGTCTCCATGAGCTTCTGAATGGTCGGCACGGCATATTTGCCGGTGGCGGCCGGATCGCCGGGGCCGTTGGACAGGAAGATGGCGTCGGGCTGGTGCGCCAGCACGTCGGCGGCCGTAGCTGTTGCGGGCACGACCGTCACCTTGGCGCCCTGATCGGCGAGGCAGCGCAGGATGTTGCGCTTGGCGCCGAAGTCGATGGCGACCACGTGGAATTCCGGCTTTTCGAGCGTGCCGTAGCCTTCGCCCCATTTCCAGCCGGTCTGGTCCCAGTGATAGGTCTGGGCCGTGGTGACCTCCTTGGCGAGGTCGAGGCCTTCGAGGCCGGGAAAGGCCCTGAGCTCGGCCATGATCGAGCCTTCGTCGAACTGGCCGGTGGGCTCATGGGCGATGACCCCGTTGGGCATGCCGTGCTCGCGGATGCGGGCGGTGAGCGCGCGGGTGTCGATGCCGGCGATGCCCACGATGTTGCGCTTCTTCAGCCAGGCATCGAGCTTCTCGGCGGCGCGATAGTTCGAGGGGTTGGTGATGTCGGCCTTGAGGACGACGCCGCGCACGCCGGACAGCGCGGCCATGTTCACCGTCTCGATGTCCTCGTCATTGGTGCCGACATTGCCGATATGGGGGAAGGTGAAGGTGATGATCTGCCCGGCATAGGAGGGGTCGGTGAGCACTTCCTGATAGCCGGTCATGGCGGTGTTGAAGCAGACCTCCCCGGCGGCGTGGCCGATGGCGCCGATGCCGTGGCCTTCGAGGCGCGTGCCGTCCGCCAGGATCAGAACTGCGGTCGCGGGGGTCTGTTGCCAGCCGGTCACTTCGGGTCTCCAGGGCTCGGTTTCATGTGGTCGCGCGTCGAGAGCGGTTGCGGGAAGCCTCCCTACTGGCGCTGCGATGATGTCGGTTGAGGCCTCCTCATAGAAGGCCGGGACAGCCGGCGCAAGTGGCGTCCCCTGCGTTTCATGCCTATATGGGGACCCTCGATTGCATGACAAGGAGCCAGCGGAACATGCGCGAAGACATCAGCGAAGGGCTCAAGCAGGCGCTCAAGGCGCGCGACCAGCGGCGCACCGCGACGCTGCGCGCGATCAATTCGGCGATCAAGGACAGGGACATCGCCAATCGCGGCGAGGGCAAGGGTCCGGCCACCAACGACGAGATCCTGGCGCTGCTGCAAAAAATGGTGAAGCAGCGCGAGGAGAGCTTCGCCATCTATGCGCAGGCCGGCCGGGCCGACCTCGCCACGGTGGAGAAGGAGGAGATCGACATCCTCAACGAGTTCCTGCCCAAGCCGCTGACCGAGGCGGAGACCGCCGCCGCGATCACGGCCGCGATCGCGGCGACCAGCGCCGAGGGGCCCAAGGACATGGGCAAGGTGATCGCCCAGCTCAAGGCCGACTATCCGGGACGAATCGATTTCGGCAGGGTCAGCGGGCAGGTGCGGGCGGCCCTGAGCGCCTGAGGCCGCTCAGGCCACGAGGCGAAGGGCGGCGAGCTGGACCTGGTTGCGGCCGGCGCTCTTGGCCTTGTAGAGCGCGGCATCGGCCCGGCTCAGCACCGAGGCGAAGCTCTCGTCGCTGCCGCCGGTGGCGAGGCCGACGCTGACGGTGGCGATGAGCTCGTCCTTGCCGGTGGGAATGGCGAGATCGGCGAAGCCGGTGCGGATGCGTTCGGCCACCACCTTGGCCGCCTCGCCGCCCAGATTGGGCAGCAGCACGCAGAACTCCTCGCCGCCCAGGCGGGCGACGATGTCGTCGTCACGCAGGGCATCGCGCAGCACCCGGGCGAATTGCTGCAGCACCCGGTCGCCCTCGGCATGACCGCGGCGGTCGTTGATCTGCTTGAAGTGGTCGAGATCGAACATCAGCACAGCAAGGCCCGGCACGAGATCGCTTTCGCGGAACAGCGAGAACAGGGCGCGGCGGTTGAGCACGCCGGTCAGCGAATCGGTGTTGGCTTCCAGCCGGTGGCGGCGCGCGGCGCGGGCATGGTGCAGGGTCAGCGTCAGGGCGCCGATGCCGGTGAGGCCCACGAGCGACATGATGGAATTGAAATCCTCGGCCCAGTTGTCGGGAGGGCCGTCCAGCACCCAGCTGCCCTCGATGGCGAGCACGGCGGCGCAGGCGGCGAAGGAGATCGCGGTCAGCCCGTAGAGCGTGGCCGTGGCGACCATGGCATGCCGGCTTTCGGCCCTGGACAGCCAGAATTCGCGGGCGCAGAGCAGCATGATCACGGCGCTCATGGCATTGAGCATCAACGTGCCGAGGCCCGAAAGGCCGGCCAGCAGCGGAACGGCGGTGACGACGACCGAGACGGCGCCGACGATGACGGGCGGCAACAGGCTGGCCTGCCGGTTCCGGAACAGGCGGGCCGAGGAATAGATGCAGGAGAACCCGGCCTCGAGCACGGCGAAGGGCAGGAGCTGGTGGATCATGTCGTAGGCGCCGTTGCGCAGGCCCATGGCGGTGAGCGCCAGCACCACCAGCCCGACACCGGCGGCCCCGTGCACGAGATAGGATTCGTGGCGCGCGTTCAGCCACCCGATCAGCAGCGCGAGCACTAGGGATGCGCTGGAAAAGGCAATGGCGATCAGCAGCGAGGCATTGTCGATTGGCATGGCGTTCCCTGCCGCCATCGGGCGGTATTGGAATGCTCATAGCCGGCAAAGGTGCAACGGTCCCTTAAAGGGCGGGCTCAATTGTTCGTAAACGGCCGGAAGCCGATGGCCGCCTATTCGGCGGGGGCGGCCGCCGGAACGGGCGGGCGGGCGCCGCTGCGCCTTTCCATGACCAGAGAGAGCAGGGCCACGAAGGCGGCGAGGGTCAGGGCGACCGCGCCGACATAGGGCAGGCTTCGATATCCCCAGCCGGCTTCGAGCATGGCGCCGCCCAGGCCGGCGGCGATGGCGATGCCGAGATTGAAGCCCGCGGGAATGAGGGTGGAGGCGAGGTTGGGCGCGTCGGCGGCCCAGGCGAGTACCCGCGCCTGCACCGGCGAGCCGAAGGCGAAGGCCAGCCCACCCCAGACGATGACGATCACCGACATGGCGAGGGGATAGGGTGCCAGGAGGCTCAGCAGCAGATAGGTGGCCGCCAGCACCACCATGATGCCGATGAGCGAGGGCATGAGGTTCCAGTCGGCGAGGCGCCCGCCGATGAACACGCCGGCCGTGGAGCCGACGCCATAGAGCAGGAGCAGCCAGGGCACGGTATCGGGGGAGAGGCCGGTGACCTCGCGCAGGAGCGGCGAGATATAGGTGAAGAGGCTGTATTGGCCGATCATCGCCAGGACGACGATGACGAGCGCGGTGACGATCTGCTGGCGGCCGAGCACGCGGAACTCGCGGCGGAAGCTGCCGATGGTGGCGCCGGTGCCGGCCGTGGCGGGCAGGGCGAGGACCACGAGGACCGTGGCGGCAAGGCCTAGGGCGCCGACGCCCCAGAAGGTGGCCCGCCAGCCCCAGACATTGCCCAGGGCGGCGCCCAGCGGCACGCCGACGACATTGGACACGGTGAGGCCGGAGAGGATCAGCGCGACGGCAAAGCCTCGGCGCTCGGCCGGCACCAGGCTCACGGCCACCACCATGGCGATGCCGAAATAGGTGCCGTGAACCACGGCGACCAGCACGCGGGCGGCCATGAGGAACTCGAAGCTCGGCGCGACGGCGCAGAGGACCTGGCCGGCGGTGAACACGCTGCCCAGCAGCAGAATCAGCGCCTTGCGGGAGAGCTTCTTGGTGACGATGGCGAGGAGCGGACCCCCCAGGGTGATGCCGATGGCGTAGCCGGTGATGAGATAGCCCGCCACCGGAATGGTGACGCCCAGGCCCGTGGCGACATCGGGCAGGATGCCGGCGATGACGAACTCCGCCGTGCCGAAGGCAAAGGCGATGAGGAAAAGGGCGAGAAGGGACATGGTCATGGCAGGCCAACCGCGCGGACGCGGCCTCGATGGGTGCGATCTCATTCCACAGCCGGCGGGCCCGGGCAATGCACAATTTCCCCCGGCCGGTGTAGAAAAACTAAAGCCGTGGCGGGTATGGCGGCAAATGCTTGCGCGCGCTAGACTTCCTTGTGGTCGAAGGGCCGTCTGGCGGCCCGCAAGGAGGCTTTGATGGCTGTTTCTTCCCAAACCAAGCGACGTTTCGCACTGGCAACCGCGCTGCGCGGCCTGCTCATGCTGCTGGCCGGCATCTATGCGATCATCTGGCCGCTCGAGGCGCTGGCGGTGCTGGTGCTGCTGGGCGGCATCCTGCTGATCATCGACGGGGCGCTGGGGCTGTGGAGCCTCACCTTCGGCGGCGGCAAGAGCGGCAATTACTGGTTCGACGTCGTCGCCAATGCCGCCTCGCTCATCCTGGGCATCGTCATCCTCATCAGCCCGCTCCTGGCGACCATCTTCACCGTCACCTTCATGTCCACGCTGGTGGGCCTGGCGGCGCTGTTCGTGGGCGTGATGCAGATCGTGGTGGTGGTGCGCGAGCGCGAGAGCTATGCGCGCATATGGCCGGTGGTGCTGTCGGGCGCGGCCTATGTGCTGCTGGGGCTGGTCTTCCTGGTCTTCCCGCTGCTCAGCGCCACGGTGGGAATGGTCCTGGGCGGCCTCTTGCTGATCATCTTCGCCATCGGCCTGTTCGGCTGGGCCTGGCGGCTCTACCAGTCGAGCAAGGCGGCCTGACGGGCAATCGGCGGTTCGGGCGTTCCGCCGCCCGAACCGCTAGCGGTAGATGACCGCGACGCCGGCAACCACATCGTCCTGCCGGTAGATTTCCATGTCTTTCGGCAGGGTCAGCTCGATATTGCCATAGGCGTCCCAGCGCGGCTCCATATCCACTTCGGCGCCGACCGAGGCAAAGCTGGCGGCGTCGAAGGGCACCACCTCGCCCGGCGGCACCAGGGCGGCCTGCGTGTTGGGTTCGGTAGGGCCGCAGGCGCGGGAGAAGACGACCAGATCGAATTCCCCGTCCGGAGCGGTGAGGCGCTGGCGTTCCGTCACCACGCATTCGGGGATGAGATCGTTGGCGAACCACAGCGCCGCGCCGATGGCGATGGCGGGTCCGGCGGTGAAGGCCAGCAGGACCGGGAGCGGCATGCCGGTGCGGCGGGGCATGGGTGCGGATGCTCCTTCGGGCAGCGTGACGACCGGCGCAGGAAAAAGGTGCTCTTCCTGCATAGTCGATGACCGCGCGCGCGAAAAGGTGGCGGCGAGCGGGGATAAGTTCCCGAACTCGGGATGACTCCGGGCCGCATCGCGCCTATCTAGGGACCATGCGCTTCTCTGATCAGTTCCTGGACGAAATCCGCCAGCGCCTGCCGATCACGCAGGTGGTGGGCGAGCACGTGCTGTGGGACAAGCGCAAGAGCCAGCCGGGCAAGGGCGACATGTGGGCCTGCTGCCCCTTCCATGCCGAAAAGAGCCCGAGCTTTCACGCCGACGACCGGCGCGGCATCTATCACTGCTTCGGCTGCGGGGCGACGGGCGATCATTTCCGCTTCCTCACCGAAAAGGCCGGGATGAGCTTTCCCGAGGCGGTGGAGAAGCTGGCCGGCATGGCCGGGGTGCCGATGCCGGCGCGCGACGAGCGGGCGGAAAAGCGCGAGGCGGCGCACAAGAGCCTGCTCGAGGTGATGGAACTGGCCACGAAATATTTCGAGGCGGCCCTGGCGCACAATATCGGGGCGCGGGCGCGGGGCTATCTGTTCGAGCGCGGCGTCTCGGCGGCGAGCCAGACGCGGTTCCGGCTCGGCTTCGCGCCGGACAGCCGCAACGGGCTCAAGGAGCATCTGGCGGCCAACGGGGTCTCGGCGCAGGCCATGATCGATACGGGCCTGGTGACCAGCCGCGACGACGATCCCCTGACCTATGACCGCTTCCGCAACCGGGTGATGTTCCCGATCACCGATTTCCGGGGGCGGGTGATCGCCTTCGGCGGCCGGGCGATGAGCCCGGACGTGCCGGCGAAATACCTCAACTCGCCCGAGACCGAGCTGTTTCACAAGCGGCAGACGCTCTATAACGGCCACTCGGCGCGCGCGGCGGCGCGCGACGGCGCCACGGTGATCGTGGTGGAAGGCTATCTCGACGTGATCGCGGCCGTGTCGGCCGGCTTCGAGGGGACGGTCGCGCCGCTGGGCACGGCCATGACCGAGGAGCATGTGCACCTGCTGTGGCGCATGAGCGATGCGCCGGTGCTGTGCTTCGACGGCGACAAGGCCGGTCTGAAGGCGGCCGAGCGCGCGGCCGATCTCGTCCTGCCGCATCTCAAGCCCGGCAAGACGGTGAAGATCGCGACGCTGCCGGACGGACAGGACCCGGACGATCTCATCAAGGCGCATGGACGGGCGGCCTTTGCCGAGGTGATCGAGAAGGCGCGCAGCCTCTCGGACATGATCTGGAGCTTCGAGACCGGCGGGCTGGTGCCCGAGGCGCCGGAGGAGCGGGCGGCGCTGCAGGCCCGGCTGCGCGAGCGGGCGAACGCCATTCAGGATTCGACCGTGCGCTTCCACTACAACCAGGCGTTCGACGAGAAGCTCAAGGCCTTCTTCGCGCCCCTGCGGCAGGGCGGGCGGGACGGCTACCGCAGCGGCAGGCCGGCCTATGGGCAGAGCGGCGCCTATGGCTTTCCCGCTCGCGGCACGCCGCGGCTGGTGGTGTCCGACACGCTGCGCAATTCGCGGCTGCTGCGGGCCGGCGCGGTGGCCGAGGTCTCGCCGCGCGAGGCCACCATCATCCTGACGCTGGTCAACCATCCGGCGCTGGTCGAGGACAAGTTCGAGGTGCTGGCGGCGCTGGATTGCGAGACCCCGGTGGCGCAGAAGGTGCTGGGGGACATCCTGGCGCTGGCCGTGCGGCACCACGACATCACCGCAGACGATCTGCGCGCGGCGCTGGGGGTGCGGGGCCACGGCCCCGCCCTCGACCGCATGGCCGAAACGCTGAGCCGGCAGGGCGTGTGGCAGGTGGGGCCGGAAACGGCCCTGGCCGACGCGGAGACGGGATTGAGTCACGCACTGGCCTTGCATAACAAGAAAGTTCAGCTAAATAGGGAACTGAAGGCAGCCGAAGCCGCGCTGGGCGAAGACCCGAGCGAAGAAACCTTTGAGCGGCTGCGAGACATCAAGAACCAGATTACCACTGTCGATGGCACAGAGGCATTGATCGAAGGATTTGGTTCGCTATCGGGACGCGCAACTCGCAGTTTTTAGGGCCGGGCCCTGAAGGCTGGCGACGATGCGCGATTTTGCGTTATGGCGAATCACCGCCATAACCCCCGGGAGCGAACGGTTCCCTTGGCGCGTTAACGCCCTGGTTACCAGCCCTTTACCTTGTCTTGAGTTGTCACCACCTAAGACACAACCGGCACCCGACGCCCACGGGTCCCGAGGAGTAGCAGATGGCCACCAAGGCAGCGAACAAAGTCAGCAAGGACACTGAGAAGCCTGATTCCGGCGCACCGGAGACGTCCAACGACAGCCCGCTCATCGACCAGAACGATGCCGCGGTCAAAAAGCTGATCAAGGTCGCCAAGAAGCGCGGCTACGTCACCTATGAAGAGCTGAATGCCGTCCTGCCCTCCGACGAGGTGAGCTCGGAGCAGATCGAGGACTTCATGTCCATGTTCTCGGAGATGGGCATCAACGTCGTCGACGAGGACGAGGTCGAGGAGACCGAGGTCGACAAGGACGACGACGACACCGGCACCGATGTCGCCACCTCCGGCAGCACGGCGGTCGCCAGCAAGTCCAACACCCGCGAGGGCAGCGACCGCACCGATGACCCGGTGCGCATGTATCTGCGCGAGATGGGCTCGGTGGAGCTGCTCAGCCGCGAGGGCGAGATCGCCATCGCCAAGCGCATCGAGGCNGGCCGCGAGACCATGATCGAGGGTCTGTGCGAATCGCCGCTGACCTTCCAGGCNATCATCATCTGGCGCGACCAGCTCGCCCAGGGCGAAATCCTCTTGCGCGACATCATCGATCTCGAAGCCACCTATGCCGGCCCCGACGCCAAGCAGGCGGCGCCCGCCGTCGAGGTGGCGCCGAAGGCCGAGCCCGAACCGGTCAAGGAGAAGGCCAGGCCGGCGCCCAAGCGCGCGGCCGGTTCCGACGACGAGGACGACTACGTGCCCGAGGAGCCCGAGGCTCCGCAGGACCCGGTCGAGGAAGACGACGACGAGTTCGACAACGCCCTGTCGCTCTCGGCCATGGAGGCCGAGCTCAAGCCGCAGGTGGTGGAGACCTTCAACCGCATCGCCGAGGCCTATGGGCAGATGCGCGCGATGCAGGACCGCCATGCCGAGGACCGTTCGGCCACCGTTTCGGACGCCGAGACCGCCAAGCTCAGCGCGCTGCGCTCGGAGGTGATCGCGGACGTGAAGTCGCTGTCGCTGAACGCCAGCCGTATCGAAAGCCTGGTGGAGCAGCTCTACGATATCAACAAGCGCCTGGTGCGCCTCGAAGGCCGCCTGCTGCGGCTGGCCGAAAGCTACGGGGTCAAGCGCGAACAGTTCCTCGAGAACTATTACGGCCGCGAGCTCGACCCGAGCTGGGAGCGCTCGCTCGACAGCTTCGAGGGCAAGGGCTGGAGCGAGTTCGCCCGCCGCGAGGCCGACACCATCAAGGAAATCCGCAACGAGATCGCGACCCTCGCCACCGAGACGGGCCTCGACATCGCCGAATATCGCCGCATCGTGCACAAGGTGCAGAAGGGCGAGCGGGAAGCGGCCATCGCCAAGAAGGAGATGGTGGAGGCCAATCTCCGCCTCGTCATCTCCATCGCCAAGAAATACACCAATCGCGGCCTGCAGTTCCTCGACCTGATCCAGGAGGGGAACATCGGGCTGATGAAGGCGGTGGACAAGTTCGAGTATCGCCGCGGCTACAAGTTCTCGACCTATGCCACCTGGTGGATCCGGCAGGCCATCACCCGCTCGATCGCGGATCAGGCGCGGACCATCCGCATTCCGGTGCACATGATCGAGACGATCAACAAGATCGTCCGCACCAGCCGGCAGATGCTGCACGAGATCGGCCGCGAGCCGACGCCGGAGGAGCTCTCCGAAAAGCTGCAGATGCCGCTCGACAAGGTGCGCAAGGTGCTCAAGATCGCCAAGGAGCCGATCAGCCTCGAAACGCCGATCGGCGACGAGGAGGACAGCAATCTCGGCGATTTCATCCAGGACGTGAACGCGGTGCAGCCGATCGACGCGGCCATCCAGTCGAACCTGCGCGAGACCACGACCCGCGTGCTGGCGTCGCTCACCCCGCGCGAGGAACGCGTGCTGCGCATGCGCTTCGGCATCGGCATGAACACCGATCACACGCTGGAGGAGGTCGGCCAGCAGTTCTCGGTGACGCGCGAGCGTATCCGCCAGATCGAGGCCAAGGCCCTGCGCAAGCTCAAGCACCCGAGCCGCAGCCGCAAGCTGAGGAGCTTCCTGGACAATTAGGGGCAACCCGATGGCTGCTCCACGCCTCAAGGTCACCTCCGTACGGGCCGCCGTGCCGTTCAAGCTGGTGGTGACGTTTTCCGACGGCACGCATGGCGCGTTCAATGCGGCGCCCATGCTGGCCGAGCGGGGCGAGGGGACGGAGCCGTTGCGCGACCGGGCCTATTTCGCGCGGGTCGGGCTTGCCAACGGCGTGCCGACCTGGCCCAACTATTTTGACATCTCCCCGCAATGGCTGCAGGAGGAGATGGACAAGCGCGGCGAATTGCTGCGACCCCGCCCACCGCGCAGACCATAAGAACAAGGAGGCCCGATCATGTCTTTCTTCAAGAAGCTGTTCGGCGGCGGATCGGCCAGTGCCGAGCCCGCTGGCGACAAGGTGATGGGCGAGGAGAGCTACAAGGGCTTCCTCATCAAGGCCATCGAGATGAAGGCGGGCAGCGAATTGCAGCTTGCCGGCACGATCGAGAAGGAAATCGGGGGCGAGCTCAAGAGCTATCGCTTCATCCGCGCCGACCGCATGAGTTCCCGCGACGATCTGGTCGCCCTGGCTTTGGGCAAGGGCCGGCAGATCGTCGACGAGCAGGGCGAGCACATCTTCCGCTAGGCCCTATACACCCGAACCCGACGACGACCGCGAGCCCGCCGGCTCGCGGTCCGATTTTTTCACGGAGACCATCATGGCCAAGAAGCCAACCGCCCGCACCGAGTTCGTGCTGTTCGACGTCGTCTACGAGGACGGCTCGCAGCGTTCCAACCGCAAGGTGGATGCCAGCCTGCTGGGCGGCCTCGACGGCGACGAGCCGGCCAAGACCGCGATCATGGAGCAGGATCGCGCCATCTCGGAAAAATCCGGCGTGCCGCCGCTGGCCATCAAGTCGATCAAGCGGAGCGGGAAATAGGCCGAGCGCTCACCGCGCAGGCGGAATGGCCTTGTCGATGGCCGGCTTGACGATCGTGCCGTAGAGCTCGATCGCCTTCATGACCTTGTCGTGCGGCAGCGTGCCCACGCTCAACTGCAAGGCGAAGCGGTCGTGGCCGAACCATTCGTGCTGCATGAGGATCTTGTCGATCACCTCCTGCGGTGACCCCATGTAATAGGCGCCCTCCGGGGTGGCGCCGGCGTCGAACTGGGCGCGCGTGGTCGGCGGCCAGCCGCGTTCGGCGCCGATGCGGCTCATGGTGGCGCTATGGGCGGGGAAGGCGATGTCGCGGGCATCTTGGCTGTCCTCGGCGAGGAAGCCATGGCCGGAAATGCCGAGCTTCAGCCTCGTGGCGTCGTGACCGACCTTGGCGCCGGTCTGGCGGTAGAGCTGCGCCAATGGCTGGAACTGGCGAGGACGGCCGCCGATGATGGCGATCATCAGCGGCAGG
>Ga0065721_10005876_pt1 | contig 21157 bp, 18 predicted proteins | sample Mesricmetagenome_FD_59108 | JGI IMG/M metagenome (GOLD analysis project Ga0065721, IMG submission 59108) | Mesophilic microbial community from rice straw/compost enrichment Sample: eDNA_1 v2 (version 2) | ecosystem: Engineered > Solid waste > Grass > Composting > Bioreactor | place: USA: Davis... | reverse complement strand
GGCTTCTACCCGCAGGGCAACTGTGGCACCACGTACTTCTCGATTCAGTTCGAAGGGCGCAATGCGCAGGGCTTCGGCAACTATCCGGACGGCTTTTCACCGGGTGTTGCTGATTCCGGCAGTGTCGTGAAAGGTTGCTCGGTTGCAGATGACTTCACGCGTGCGCTGGGCGATCCGCTCGAAGCGCGCCTGTCCGCGGCGCTCGGCTTTCGCGCGAGCAACAATATGGTCTGTCCGGCGCCGACGGGCTTCTCTCCCGGTGGTGGCTTCAGCGCGAAGACGACGCTGGGCAGCACCGAGGGTGAGATGTACAAGTCGCCGGCCCGGACGAACCGGGTGCTGAGCGAGTAACGGCGTCATGCGCATTGTCGCGCTCAGTGCGTTGGTGATCTTGTCGGCCTGCGCTTCCGTGGCCGACCCTGCGCAGGAGGGGCCGGCCGTGCTGACGGAAGCGACGCCGGAAACACACCAGGAGTTGGTCAAGGCCGTGAGTGCGGCCTTGAATGTTCCAACCGTGACACTCGCCGCGGATGCGCTCACGACTGACAGCGAGTTGGTCATCGAGCGCGCTCCAGCCCGCGATGCTCAAGGCCGCCGGTTGCAGGGCAGGGAGCTGTCTCAGCCCGAGCACTTCCAATTGATCCAGGCCAACAATCGCTGCGTGTTGGTGCAGGTTCGCACCAACGCGCGGTACGAGCTGCCGGGCGCCCGGTGCAGGCTGAAGTAGCGCACCTACTTCAGCCGTCGCCTCAATCCGCGCGTTCCTTCTTCAACTTCCGCCACAGCGTCGTGCGACTGATCCCCAGTCGCTCGCTCGCTTTGGCGTACGAGCCGTCGCTCTCGTCGAGCACGCGCCGAATCAATTCGATCTCCGACTCGGCGCGATGCGCGGCGATGGAGGAGGTGAGTCTGCGGGGCCTTGCATCCGAGATTTCGGGCATCAGCTCGCGCAGCTGCATGTCGCTGAGCGTGGCATCGTTCGGGGTGGCCAGCATCGCCACTCGCTCCAGCAGATTCTCCAGCTCGCGCACGTTGCCGGGCCATTCGTAATTCCAGGCCACCTCCAGCAGCTTCTGCACGCGCGGATCATTGGCGATATCGATGCCGGTACGCATCGCGATCTTGCGCGCGAGATGAGCAACCAACGCGGGCAGATCCTCTCGACGATCGCGCAGGCCGGGCAACTCCAGACGCAGGATATTCAGTCGATAGTAGAGATCACGCCGGAAGTCGCCGGTGACGATGCGCTCGGTCAGGTCGCGATGCGTGGCCGCGATCACGCGCACGTCGACGCGTGTCGGTTCGATCGCACCGACCCGCAAAATCTCTCTCTCCTGCAACACGCGCAGCAAGCGCGTTTGCAGAGACACCGGCATCTCGCCGATCTCATCCAGAAAGATCGTGCCGGTGTGCGCGGCTTCGAACAGGCCCAGCTTGCCGCCGCGGCGTGCGCCGGTGAACGCGCCTTCCTCATAGCCGAACAACTCGCTTTCCAGCAGCGACTCCGGAAACGCGCCGCAATTGATGGCGATGAAAGGTTGATTCGCGCGTTTGCTCGCGGCGTGGATGCCTTGGGCCAGCAGCTCTTTGCCGGTGCCGCTTTCGCCGAAGATCAACACGGTCGCATCGCTGCGCGCGTATTGAGCCGCCAGCGATCGGGTATGAACGATGCCCGGCGTGGTGCCGACCAGATCGCTGAGTCGATAGCGAACATTCGCCGCTGGCTTGTGACGGCGGGCGCGCAGATCGCGGTCGACGCGTTGAATCGATTCCGGATCCTGGCAGGTGAGCACCGCGCCGGTCTGCGTGCCTTGCTCGGTGATGGGCAAGCGACTGGTGAGCACGGCCCGGGCGCCGAGTTTCTGCAATTCATCGATCTCGGCGCGCGGCTGACGCAGGGTGCGCGTGAGTGAAAGCTCTGGCGCCACCTCGCTGAGCTTGCGGCCAATGAGGTCGGTCGCGGGCTGTTCAAGGAGCCGAGCCATGGCCGGATTCAGGATTTCGATCCGCTCGTCCATATCGACCGCGACCACGCCGTCGCGCAGCTGGCCGAGAATCGTATTCAAACGTTCGCGCTTGGCGCCTTCCATGCGCGACAGGCGCGCCATCTCGACCGCATCGTCGAGCGCTTCGCGCACCGCGTCTTCGGAATACAGGAACACGCTCGCCATGCCGGCCGCTTCAGCGAGGTCCGCAACCAGGCCCGGCGCGACGACTACTTCGATACCGCGAGCGCGCAGCTCGAGCACGCAGTTTCTCGCATCGTCCGTGGTTCGATAACTTCGCTGCTCGATGCCCAGAGCGAACAACTCGTTGAAGCGCTCCAGCTCGGCGGGGAGGGCGCCGTGCGTCACCAACGCGATCCGGGATGAAATACTGCGGGCCCGGGCGAGCGCACTGAGGATGTCGAAGCCACCGACGCGAACCAGCACGACCGGCAGCTCGACGTGCTGGCGCAGATAGGCGCCGTTGGACCCGGCGGCCACGAGCACATCGATGGGCTGCGAGCGGCTCAACTCGTTGATGGTATCGACCGCCGTCTCGAACCCGCTGTCGAGCACCTCCACCCGGGCCACCTGGGCGTAAGTGGGGGCGAGGTCCCGGAACAGGTCCTTCAGCCGGTGCAGGCCAACGGCGACGATGCGGAGCGGTTCATTGGGGCGGCTGGCCTGGGCGTTCATGACAACAGTTTCATCATTGTTGCAGCGTGAAACTGTAATGTTTCGCGGATGAAACTGCCAGTGCCGATCCGTTCCGGCCGCCGACCCGCAACCTGCGCTGGATCAATGGCTTAGCTACGACTGTCGGTGCGCTTCGCATGGCATAAGTCTTGCTCTCCCTGCGCAACCGAAGCTGCAACCGCATTCTGAAGGAGACTCCCCATGGCATCCGCCGGATCCAACTTCCGTTCGGCCCTGGCCGCCGAGCAACCGCTGCAGATCGTGGGCGCGATCAACGCGAACCATGCGCTGCTCGCCAAGCGCGCCGGTTACCGTGCGATCTATCTCTCGGGCGGCGGTGTCGCGGCGGGTTCGCTGGGCATGCCCGACCTGGGCATCAACAACCTGGACGACGTGCTGACCGACATCCGTCGCATCACCGACGTGTGCGACCTGCCGCTGCTGGTCGACATCGACACCGGCTTCGGCCCGAGTGCGTTCAACATCGCGCGCACCGTCAAGAGCCTGATCAAGTTCGGCGCGGCCGCGTGCCACATCGAGGATCAGGTCGGCGCCAAGCGTTGCGGCCATCGTCCGGGCAAAGAGCTGGTGTCGACGGAAGAGATGGTGGATCGGGTCAAGGCCGCGGCCGATGCCAAAACCGATCCGGATTTCTATCTGATCGCTCGCACCGACGCGATCGCCTCGTTCGGCATCGATGCCGCCATCGAGCGTTCGGTGAAGTGCGTGGAGGCGGGGGCCGACGCGATTTTCGCCGAAGCGGCCTACGACCTGCCGACCTACCAGAAGTTCGTCGATGCGGTGAAGGTGCCGGTGCTCGCGAACATCACCGAATTCGGCAAGACCCCGCTGTTCTCCGTGCCCGAGCTGAAGAGCGTGGGCGTGGCGATGGTGCTCTACCCGCTGAGCGCCTTCCGTGCGATGAACAAGGCCGCGGAAAATGTTTACGAGGCGATCCGCCGTGACGGCCACCAGAAGAACGTGATCGACACCATGCAGACGCGCGAAGAACTGTATGAGCGCATCGGCTATCACGCTTACGAGCAGCATCTCGATGCGCTGTTCAAATCGAAGAAGTAAGCGAACCGACAACCGAGCGCTTTGAGTAACGACGACCAGGAGACCTTACATGACCGACGCTCCCGCCCAGACCGGGTTCAAGCCCAAGAAGTCAGTTGCACTGTCCGGCACCGTGGCCGGCAACACCGCGCTTTGCACGGTCGGTCGCAGCGGCAACGATCTGCACTATCGCGGCTATGACATTCTCGATCTCGCGGCGCAGTCCGAGTTCGAAGAAATCGCTCACCTGCTGGTGCACGGCAAGTTGCCCAACGTCGCCGAGCTGAAGGCGTACAAGACCAAGCTGAAGTCGCTGCGCGGCCTGCCGGCAGCGGTGAAGACGGCGCTGGAGCAGTTGCCGCCGTCGGCGCATCCCATGGACGTCATGCGCACCGGCGTTTCGGTGCTCGGCTGCGTGAATCCCGAGAAGGACGATCACAATCATGCAGGCGCGCGCGACATCGCCGATAAGCTGATGGCTTCGCTCGGCTCGATGCTGCTGTACTGGTATCACTACGCTCACAACGGCAAGCGCATCGAAACCGACTCGGATGAGGACTCCATCGGCGGCCACTTCCTGCACCTGTTGCATCAGCAGAAGCCGCCGCGCTCGTGGGTCAAGGCGATGCACACGTCGCTGATCCTGTACGCCGAGCACGAATTCAACGCGTCGACGTTCACCTCGCGCGTCGTCGCCGGCACCGGCTCCGATATGTATTCGGCGATCTGCGGCGGCATCGGCGCGCTGCGCGGTCCGAAGCACGGCGGTGCCAATGAAGTCGCCTTCGAGATCCAGAAGCGCTACGACACGCCGGACGAGGCGGAAGCGGACATTCGCGCCCGCGTCGAGCGCAAGGAAGTCGTGATCGGCTTCGGCCATCCCGTCTACACGATCTCCGATCCGCGCAACAAGGTGATCAAGCAGGTCGCGCTGGATCTGTCGAAGGAAGCCGGCAACACCAAGATGTACGACATCGCCGAGCGCCTGGAGTCGGTGATGTGGGAGATCAAGAAGATGTTCCCGAACCTGGACTGGTTCAGCGCCGTCAGCTATCACGTGATGGGCGTGCCGACCGCCATGTTCACGCCGCTGTTCGTGATCTCCCGCACCTCGGGCTGGAGCGCCCACATCATCGAGCAGCGCATCGACGGTAAGATCATCCGTCCGAGCGCGAACTACACCGGTCCGGAAGATCAGAAGTTCGTGCCGATCGACCAGCGCAAGTAACTGCCCACCGCCAACGCCTGACGGCTAGCCAATGAATACAGCCTATCGCAAACGCCTGCCCGGAACGCAGCTGGATTACTTCGACGCGCGTGAAGCCGTCGATGCGATCAAGCCGCACGCTTACGCCACATTGCCGTACACCTCGCGTGTGCATGCCGAAAACCTGGTGCGTCGCTGCGACCCAGCGACGCTCACCGCCTCGCTCGAGCAGTTGATCGAGCGCAAGCGGGACCTGGATTTCCCGTGGTTCCCGGCACGCGTGGTGTGCCACGACATCCTGGGTCAGACGGCCCTGGTCGACCTGGCAGGCTTGCGCGATGCCATCGCCGAGAAGGGCGGCGATCCTTCGCAGATCAATCCGGTCGTGCCGACGCAGCTGATCGTCGATCACTCGCTGGCGGTCGAGTACGGCGGCTACGACAAGGACGCGTTTGCGAAGAATCGGGCTGTGGAAGATCGTCGCAACGACGATCGTTTCCATTTCATCAACTGGACCAAGCTGGCGTTCCGGAACGTGGACGTGATTCCGCCGGGCAACGGCATCATGCACCAGATCAACCTGGAGCGGATGTCGCCGGTGATTCACGCGGTGGACGGCGTGGCGTTCCCGGACACGCTGGTCGGCACGGACAGTCACACTCCGCACGTCGATGCCCTTGGCGTCATCGCCATCGGCGTCGGCGGCCTGGAAGCGGAGAGCGTGATGCTGGGTCGCGCTTCCTGGATGCGCCTGCCGGACATCGTCGGCGTCGAGCTGACGGGCAAGCCGGGCCCGGGCATCACGGCCACCGACGTGGTGCTGGCGCTCACCGAATACCTGCGCAAGGAAAAGGTCGTCGGTGCGTACATCGAATTCTATGGCGACGGTGCCGCGGCGCTGACGCTCGGCGATCGCGCCACCATCTCCAACATGACGCCGGAGTTCGGCGCCACGGCGGCGATGTTCTTCATCGATCAGCAGACCATCGACTATCTCCGGCTCACCGGCCGCGACGAGGCGCAGGTGAAGCTGGTCGAGACTTACGCCAGACAAACCGGCCTGTGGGCCGACAGCATGAAGACGGCCGAATACGAGCGCACGCTCAGGTTCGATCTGTCGTCGGTGGTTCGCAACATGGCGGGCCCTTCGAATCCGCACAAGCGCCTGCCGGTGAGCGAGCTCGCCAAGCGCGGCATCGCCGGCAAGTGGGAAGAAGTCCCCGGCCAGATGCCCGACGGCGCCGTGATCATCGCAGCGATCACGAGCTGCACGAATACCAGCAATCCGCGAAACGTCATCGCCGCGGGATTGCTCGCGCGCAATGCCAATGCTCGCGGCCTCACTCGCAAGCCGTGGGTGAAATCTTCGCTCGCGCCGGGATCGAAGGCCGTGCAGCTGTATCTGGAAGACGCGAAGCTGCTGCCGGAGCTGGAACAACTGGGCTTCGGCATCGTCGCGTTCGCCTGCACGACCTGTAATGGCATGTCGGGCGCACTGGATCCGAAGATCCAGCAGGAAATCATCGATCGCGATCTGTACGCGACGGCGGTGCTGTCCGGCAACCGCAACTTCGATGGCCGCATCCATCCGTATGCGAAACAGGCGTTCCTCGCATCGCCGCCGCTGGTGGTCGCTTACGCCATCGCGGGCACGATCCGCTTCGACATCGAGAAGGACGTGCTGGGCCAGGACAGCGAAGGCAATCCGGTGTACCTGAAGGACATCTGGCCGAGCGACGAAGAGATCGACGCCATCGTTGCCAAGAGCGTCAAGCCCGAGCACTTCCGCACCGTCTATGAGCCGATGTTCGCGCCGAGCGCGGCGAGCGCGGTGAAGATCAGCCCGCTGTACAACTGGCGGCCGCAGAGCACGTACATTCGTCGTCCGCCGTATTGGGAAGGCGCGCTCGCGGGCGAGCGCACGTTGAAGGGCATGCGTCCTCTGGCGGTGCTGCCGGATAACATCACGACCGATCATCTGTCGCCGTCGAATGCGATCCTGCCGAACAGCGCCGCGGGTGAATATCTGGCGAAAATGGGCTTGCCGGAGGAAGACTTCAATTCCTACGCGACCCATCGTGGCGATCACCTGACCGCGCAGCGTGCGACCTTCGCGAATCCGCAGCTGGTGAATGAGATGGCCGTCGTCGATGGTCAGGTCAAGAAGGGCTCTCTCACGCGCCTCGAGCCGGACGGCAAGGTCATGCGCATGTGGGAAGCGATCGAGACCTACATGGAGCGCAAGCAGCCGCTGATCATCATCGCGGGTGCCGACTACGGTCAGGGCTCATCGCGTGACTGGGCCGCCAAGGGTGTGCGTCTCGCCGGCGTCGAAGCCATCGTCGCCGAAGGCTTCGAGCGCATCCATCGCACCAACCTGATCGGCATGGGCGTGCTGCCGCTGGAGTTCAAGCCGGGCGTGAATCGCAAGACGCTGAACATCGACGGCACGGAAACCTTCGATGTCGTCGGCGAGCGCAAGCCGCGCGCGGATCTGACGCTGGTGATTCATCGCAAGAGTGGCGAGCGCGTCGAAGTCCCCGTGACTTGCCGTCTCGACACCGCCGAAGAAGTGTCGATCTATGAAGCCGGCGGCGTGCTGCAACGGTTTGCGCAGGACTTCCTCGAATCGTCCAAGGTGGCTTGAGCATGGCGCACGCACCGCAAATCAAAATCCCCGCCACGTACATGCGTGGCGGCACGAGCAAGGGAGTGTTCTTCCGCCTGCAGGATCTGCCCGCGGCGGCTCAGGTGCCTGGCGCGGCACGCGACGCCTTGCTGCAGCGTGTGATCGGCAGCCCCGACCCTTACGGCAAGCAGATCGATGGCATGGGCGGTGCGACCTCCAGCACCAGCAAGACCGTGATCGTGTCCAGGAGCAGCAGAGCGGATCACGATATCGATTATCTGTTCGGCCAGGTGTCCATCGACAAACCGTTCGTCGATTGGAGCGGCAACTGCGGCAACCTGTCCGCGGCGGTCGGTCCGTTCGCCATCAGCAATGGCTTGATCGATGCCAGCCGCATTCCCAGCAATGGCACGGTCAGCGTGCGCGTCTGGCAGGCGAACATCGGCAAGACCATCGTTGCGCACGTGCCCATCACCGATGGCGTCGTGCAGGAGACAGGCGACTTCGAGCTGGACGGCGTCACGTTCCCGGCGGCTGAAGTGCAGCTGGAGTTCCTCGATCCCGCGGCCGATGAAGAAGGCGCGGGCGGCTCGATGTTTCCTACCGGAAACTTGATCGATGATCTCGAAGTGCCCGGCCTCGGCACGCTCGAGGCGACCTTGATCAACGCCGGCATCCCGACCATCTTCGTCAATGCCGATGCCATCGGCTACACCGGTATCGAGTTGCAGGAAGCGATCAACAGCGACGGCAAAGCGCTCGCGATGTTTGAAAACATTCGCGCGCACGGCGCCATTCGCATGGGGCTGATCAAAACGCTCGAAGAGGCCGCCAAGCGTCAGCACACGCCGAAAGTTGCATTCGTCGCGCCGCCCAAGAGCTATGTTTCTTCCAGCGGCAAGCACGTGCAGGCCAGCGACATCGATCTGCTGGTGCGCGCGCTGTCGATGGGCAAACTGCATCACGCGATGATGGGCACGGCCGCAGTTGCGATCGGCACGGCAGCCGCCATTCCCGGCACGCTGGTGAATCTCGCGGCGGGCGGAGGAGAGCGGAACACGGTCCGCTTCGGTCATCCGTCCGGCACGCTGCGGGTCGGCGCCGAAGCCAGCAAGGTCGACGGCGAATGGACGGTCACCAAGGCCATCATGAGCCGCAGCGCGCGTGTCCTGATGGAAGGCTGGGTGCGCATTCCCGGCGACTCTTATTGAATGAAGCACACGGCGCGGCAGCCAGCCGCGCCGATTTGTGACGGCGGTCACGAAAAATCCCCGGCCGTCGCCATTTAAGAACTCCGAACGACCCGCCGCCTTCAAGGACTGAGAGCGCGAGGAACTGATTGGTGTCGCGCTCAAGACGACAACCACCAGGAGTTCAACATGCTTTCGCTTCACACTAACGCTGCTGCGCTGTCTTCGCAGAATGCGGTCGGCAACACCCAGAAGTCCCTGACCACCTCTTTGACCCGCCTCGGCACCGGCTATCGCGTCAACAGCGCGATGGACGACGCCGCCGGCCTGCAGATCGCGACCCGTCTGGACGCCCAGACCCGCGGCATGGCCGTCGCTCAGCGCAACACCCAGAACGGCATCTCCATGATGCAGACCGCCGAAGGCGCGTTCTCGGAAATGACCAACGTGCTGCTGCGTATGAAGGATCTGGCGACCGAAGCGTACAACGCCTCGTCGACGACCGATGACGTGGCCGCGCTGCAGGCCGAATTCGACGCGCTGGGCCTGGAGTTGAGCAACATCTTCCGTACCACGTCGTTCGGCGGTCAGCGTCTGTTCTCGGACGGCACCAACACCGACGGTACCGGCGGCCTGTTGTCCACGGCGATCACGTTCCAGATCGGCGCCAGCGCCGACGAAACGATGGATGTCGACACCGAGACCAGCCTGGGCGATCTCGCCACTGCGCTCGCTGACGTGAGCGCGAACTATGCGGGCTTCGCCACTCCGTCGGATGGCACGGAATTGACGGGTGACAACGGCATCATCACCACGATCAACGATGCGTTGACGGAAGTGGGCACGGTGCGTGCGCAGCTCGGTGCTGCTTCGAACCGCCTCGAGCACGTGTACAACAACCTCGGCAACATGATCCAGAACACGACCGCTTCCAAGGGTCGCATCATGGACGTGGACTACGCCCTGGAAACGTCGAACTCGACCAGCAAGCAGCTGCTGTTGCAGGCTGGTACGTCGGCCCTCAAGCAGAGCAGCAGCCTGTCGCAGCTGGTGATGTCTCTGATGCAGTAATGGTGAGCGCGCCGTGGTCCTGATGGCACGGCACTCACGCGACACGGGAGCCAGTCCGTGAAAACGGCTGGCTCCTTTTGTTTATAACGAGATGGCTACCTGGGGACGAGATGGCTGTGGTTGAAAGAGTCGCCGCGATCGTACAGCCGCGAGTGACACAGCAGCGTACCGGCGAGCGCAAACAGCTGCCGACGCCCGGTGACACGCTGCTGCTGACACTGGCCGATGCCGCCGGCGACGATCTGCTCGTGACCATGGCCAACGGCACCGAGCTGCGCCTGGTGGGATTGAACAAGCTGGGCGAAGGGCTGCGGCCCGGCGATACCTTGCTGATGCAAGTGCTGGCCACCGAGCCGCAGCTGGAGCTGGCCTTTCGCGAAGCGCCGAATGGGAACGCGAACGGCAGCTCGGCACCGCCCCTGACTCAATACAAAGCGATGCAGCTGGATCAAGCCGTGCTGAAGCAGATCGCGTGGCAATTGCCCGACCCCGCGGTTCTGGCGACTTCATGGCGAGCGCTCGCGCAGGATCATTGGACCCGTCCGCCGGGTTACGCCAGCGCCGATCAGGCGGGCGCGCGAACAGGTACGGCTGCCTTGTTCCGCGAAACCATGTTCACACCGAACCCGACCGTACACGATCGCTGGTTGCTGCCGGTGTACGCGTGGGCGGGAATGCAGCTGATGTTACGTCTGGTCGTAGCCATCGATCGGGCGCGTCGCAAGCCAGTGCGTCGTGGTTTGCCGTTGGCGCTGCAGCTCGGACTCTCGCCACCGACGATGGGCGGCATCGTGCTGCACGTCCAATCCTCGGACGACGATGTGGAATTATTGGTCGCCTGCGAGCAGCGTCCCAGTCTGCTCGCGGTTCAGCAGGCGCTGCCCGGCATCGCTTCGGGGTTGAGCCGCGCCGGTCTGCGGCTGCGGCGAGCGCAGGTTACGCAGGGCAATGCGCTGCTCAGTGTCGTGAACGAAAACTCATCGAGCATGCTGCCGCCGCATCTCATCGTCGAGCTGCCGTCGGCGTCGCTGTTTCGAGCCGCGGCCGAAGCCGCGATCGTGATCCTGCAGCTGCGGCCGCGCGCCGAGCTCAACTCTCGTTGATCATCCCAGCGAACCGATGATGCTGATGTCCCTGTGCTCTGGAATCTCGTTATACGAAAGCACGGCCAGGCCGGGAGCAAACAACCGGGCGTATCGTGCGAGCAGCGGGCGAATCTGCGGCATCACGAGCAGCAGCGGAGGCACGCCTTGTTGCTTCATCTGCTCGCGCATCACCGGCATGTTGGTCTGCAGCTGCGACAGCAGATTCGGATCGACCGGATAATTGTCCAGGGCCACCTTGCCCGATTGGGTCGCTTGATTGAGCGAGCCCAGCAACATGTTNTCCAGCTCGCCGGTGAGATTGAACGCCTTCATCTGCGGCGATTTGCCCAGAATCGAGCTGACGATCTGCCGGCGCAGGGCGCAGCGCACCTCGGCGGCGAGCAGAATGGGATCCTTGGTGGTCTCCGAGCTTTCCAGCAGCGTCGTGGCGATCGGCACGATGTCTTTCAGCGAGACGTTCTCCGCCAGCAGCAGCCGGAACACTTTCAACAGCTGGCTATGCGTGAGTGCCTTCTCGACCGCGGCCGACAACTTCGGCGACAGCGCCCCCAGTCGTTCGAGCAGAGCAGGCACGTCCTCGTGACGAATCAGCTCCGACAGATGCTCGCGTACCAGCTTGGACACATGCGTCGCAATCACGCTGGCGCCATCGACGACCTGATAACCCAGGCCCAGCGCATTGGCGCGCTCGGACGCCGCGATCCAGATGACCGGCATGCCATAGGCCGGCTCGACACCCGGAATCCCGTCGATCGTGCCGTACACCTGCGCCGAAGCGATCGCCATCAGCTTGTCCGGCTGAATCTCCGCCTCGGCGATCACGCTGCCATTGAGCAGCACCGAATACTGAGTGGGCGGCAAGGTGAGATCGTCACGCACGCCGATGGGCGGCAGCAGCAGGCCCATGGATTCGCTGATCTGCTGACGAATGCCTTTGAGCCGGCCATCGAGCGGCGCGCCCTGACCCCGATCGATCAGATTCACCAGCTTGTAGCCGACGCTCACCGTGAGCGGCTCGACGAACGGCAGGCTGCGCCAGTCCAGCTCGGGCGCCGGCTGCGCGAGGATCGCGGCCTCGGCCGCTGCATTCTCATCGGGCTTGGCGATCGCATGCTTGGTCATCCGCCACGCGGCGAATGCCAGCACGGCCGCAAACGTCAGGAAGGTCAGCCAGGGCATGCCGGGGATCAAACCCAGCACCAGCATCATGCAGGCCGCGCCCCACAGCACGCTCGGCGACGCGAGCATCTGCGAGCCGACCTGCTGTTCGAAATCGCCCGAGTCGCTGATGCGCGTGACGATGATCGCCGCGGCGGCCGACAGCAGCAGCGCCGGGATCTGCGCGACCAGGCCGTCACCGATGGTGAGCAGGGCGTACAGCTTGAAGGCTTCGCCGAACGACAGACCGTGCATCAGCGAGCCGATGATCACGCCGCCGACCATGTTGATCAGCAGCACCAGGATGCCGGCGATGGCGTCGCCGCGCACGAACTTCGAGGCACCGTCCATGGAGCCGTAGAAGTCCGCTTCCATGGCGACTTCGCGACGCCGCTGCTGGGCTTTCTCCTGATTGATCAGGCCGGCGTTCAGGTCCGCGTCGATGGCCATCTGCTTGCCCGGCAGCGCGTCCAGCGTGAAGCGCGCCGACACTTCGGAGATGCGCTCGGCGCCCTTGGTCACGACCGCGAAGTTGATGATCATCAGAATGACGAACACCACCAGGCCGACCACGAAGTTGCCGCCGATCACCACATGACCGAACGCTTCGATGACGCTGCCGGCCGCGTGCGTACCTTCATGGCCATGCAGCAGGACGACGCGCGTGGAGGCGACGTTCAGTGCCAGTCGCATCAACGTCGTGGCGAGAATGATGGTCGGGAAGACCGTGAAATCCAGCGGGCGGCGCGCGGTGACGCTGACCAGCACCACGATCAATGCGAGCACGATGTTGAACGTGAACAGCACGTCCAGCAGCACCGGCGGCAGCGGCAGGATGATCATTGCCAGCAGCGCCATCAGGAACAGCGGCACGGCCGCGCGATGCTGGCGGAGCGAGTGGGCGGTGCGGCTCAGAAAACTGTCGGACGGGGCGCTCATGTCGGGCTACCCTTCGAAACGTGGGAATGAAAGATCGCTGGGCAGCGTCGGCAACGCGTTGCGACGGCCCTTGCGGAAAGCCTGGATCTGCAGCACGTACGCCAGCACGCTGGCGACGGCTTCGTACAACGCCGCCGGAATCTGCTGATTCACCTGGCTGGTGTTGTAGATGGCGCGCGCCAGCGGCGGCAACGTCACGACTTCGACGTCGTGCTGGATCGCGACAGCCTTGATGTACAACGCCATCTCGTCGACGCCCTTGGCGACGACGAACGGCGCCTGCGCGCGCTTCTCGTCGTACTTCACCGCGACGGCGTAATGCTCGGGATTCACGATGACCACATCCGCGGTCGGCACCGCTTTGCGGACGGCGCCGCGTGACATCTTCTGCTGGATCTGGCGGATGCGTTGTTTGATCTCGGGCCGGCCTTCGGCGGTCTTGTGCTCTTCCTTGACCTCGCGCTTGGTCATGCGCTGCTCACGCAGGAACACGAAGCTCTGGATGGGCAGGTCGATCAGAGCGAAGACGATGAACACCGCGCATAGCGACATGACACCGGCGAGCATCAGGTCCGCGGCGCCCTGGATCGCTTCGGGCAGGGGGCGGGTCTGCAGTTGCAGAAAGTCGGCGACGTTGCCGCGAGCCACCCACCACAAGGTCGCGATCAGCACCGCCGCCTTGAGCATCGAGGCGAGCGTCTCGATCAGATGGCGCTGACTGAACATGCGCTTGAAATAGGAGAGGGGATTGAGCTTGTCGAAGCGCGGCTTCAACGGCGTCAGGCTCAGCACCGGGCCGCCCGGAAACAACGAGCCGAGCGCCACCAGCAACGGCAGGATCAACAGCGGCAGCACCATCTTGAACAGCAGCGTCATGCAGGAGGAGAACAGCGTGGAGTTCGCATTCTCCAGATCCCCGGGCTGCGGCATCGCCACGAAGCTGCGCGCGAACAGCTGGCGAAAATCCTCCAGATAGCCGGGCAGCAGAAACACCGTCAGCTGCAGGCACAGAAAGATGCCGATCGCGGTGGTCCAGTCGCGCGAGCGTGCAACCTGACCCTTCTCGCGGGATTTCTTCAGCTTCTGCGCGGAGGCTTTTTCGCTCTTGTCGTCCTGTGGGGTTTCGGCCATGGCGTCAGCCCGTCTTCAGGCGCAGCAGTTCGAGCACCTGCTGCGTCAGCCGTAAATAATGACCGGGCAGCACTCGCGCCAGATAACCCAGCATGAACAGCCCGAAGATGATGATGGCCGAAAAGCCCAGCGAGTACAGGTTCAGCGCCGGCGCGATCCGGTTCAACAGGCCGAAGCCCATTTGCACCACCATGGTGGAGAACACGACCGGGATGGCGAGCAGCAAGGCCGCGGAGAACACCCAGGCGACGTTGTATGCGATGTCGCGCAATGTGTTGATATCCAGCGGTCCGCCCACCGGCCAGGTGTGGAAGCTGGCACCGATGACCTGCGCCAGCACCAGATGGCCATCGATGCTGAAGAACACCAGGATGCACAGCAGATACAGCAGCGTCGCGATCACGTCGGAAGACGTGCCGGTCATGGGGTCGTTCATGATGGCCATCGACAAGCCCATTTGCGAGGACACCACGAAGCCCAGCATCTGCATCACGGCCATGGTCAGATGAAAGGCGAGGCCGAGGCCGAATCCGATCAGTGCCTGATTGGCCGTGAGCACCAGTGCCTGCAACGAAAACGGATCGATCGGCGCGACCGGCTGCGCGACGGGAATGAAAATCACCGCCAGCACGACCGACAACAGCACGCGCACGGTGATCGGCACCATGTTCTCGCCGATGATGGGCGCGGCGTTGAGCATGCCGAGCACGCGGCAGAACGGCCACCAGACCGCGCTCAGCAGATTCGGAAGTTGTTGGAGCAGCACCGCTTCCATGGCGTGTGATCTCAGCCGGTCAGCTGCGTCGCGCCTTTGAACACCGCGACGCAGAAGTCCATCAGCCGTGCCGCCATCCAGTGACCGCTCAAGGCGATGGCCAGCAACGTGACCAGCAGGCGGGGCAGGAAGCTCAGCGTCTGTTCGTTGATCTGAGTGGCGGCCTGGAACAGGCCGATGACCAGGCCGACCAGCATGCCTGGCACGACCAGCACGCTGACCAGCAGCATCGTCAGGCGGAGCGCGGAGCTGACCAGGTCGGCGGCGATATCGGCAGTCATTCGGTGCGCCTCGCTAATACGCCTGAACACTGCCGACCAGCGTCTGTACCGTCAGCGTCCAGCCATCGACCAGGACGAACAGCAGCAGCTTCAGCGGCAGCGAGATGACCAGCGGCGAGAGCATCATCATGCCCATGGCCATGAGCACCGAAGAGACCACCAGGTCGATGATCAGAAACGGTACGAACAGCATGCAGCCGATCTGGAACGCGGTCTTGAGCTCGCTGAGCACGAAGGCCGACAGCTTCACCAGAAAGCCGTGCTGCGTCGGGTCGGTAATGTGCGATTCGCCGGCGAGCTGCGCCATCTGCGCGAGCGCGCCTTTGTGAGTCTGCGCCAGCATGAAGCGCGACAGCGGTGCCTGCGCATTGCCCAGCGCCTGCTGAAACGTGATCGTCTCATTGTCGAACGGCACCAGCGCTTCGGTGTAGATCTGCTCGCCGATGGGGCGCATCACCAGCAGCGTCAGAATCAGGGCCACGCCGGTGACGATCCGGTTCGGCAGACCTTGTTGCAGACCGAGCGCCTGGCGCAGCAGCGCCAGGATGATCACGAAGCGGGTGAAGCTGGTCATCATCAGCGCCAGCACGGGCAGCAGCCCGAGCAGGGTCATGATGATCAGGACCTGCGTCTTGACCGTGAATTCGGTGGAGCTGCCGTCGTCGCTGGTGCCGATGATCTCGATCGGCGCCGCACCCGCTGCCGAGCACAGGCCGAGCAGCAGCACGGCCGCTGCGATCAGGCGCGGCCAATTCCAGCGCAGGAGGGCCTGCGCTTGCGGGAACGTCATGACGTGAGCGTGTCCAGATTCAGATCGCTGAGCTCGACCACTTTGAGGCCGTAGTTCTCGCCGCTGACGACCACTTCGGCGCGGCCGATCGCCGTGCCGTTGACCTTGATGATCAGCGGTTCGCCGGCGAGCGAGTCCAGCTCGATGACGCTGTTGCGCTCGATCTCGGCGAGATCCTGCAAGGAGAGTTTCGCGGAGCCGACTTCGAGTGTCAGCGTTACCGGGATCCGGCGCATCATTGCCGCGAAGTTGCGCTTCGGCGGGGCGGGAGCGGGCGCGGCCGCGGCGGGAGCTTCGTCCTCCAGCACATCCTCGAGATCAGCGAGCAAATTGTCGTCGGAAGGAGTCGATGCGGTGTTCACGTTGGTCAATCCCTAGGTCAATCTACATCGGCTAACGAAGTGAGGCACAGCTTGCCGTGGTGCTCGGCGACGCTGGCGGTGAAGAGGCGCGAGTCGCCGATCAGGACATCGGCGTCGCCCATGCTGATCGGCAATACATCCCCCTGTCGTAGATCGAGCAGTGTCCCGAGCGACACTTCCTTCTCCAGCAGTCGGGCCCGCAAGGTCAGCTGCAGGCGCGCTGGAAACGGCTTCGTTGCCGTGATCTGTTTTTGTCTCGAACGTTCGCGGGCCGGCGCCAGCGCCTGCAGCAGGCGATTCATCCAGACCGCGGAAATCTTCAGCAGCAATTCCCCGCTGATGTTGCAGCGGGTTTCGCTGAGCGTGAGCCGCAACAACCACTCACCGTCGCTTGCGCCCTGCAGGGCAGCTTCGGCGAATGTCACTTCGGCGGGTGTGCCGGTTTGCAGGCGTTGCACCGATTCGATCCGGCGCACCGCCAGCTCGGCGAGTTGTTGACCCAGCATGATGCCGAGGCGCTCTTCGGTCGCCGTCTCGGGCTCGTCGATCACTGGAGTGAGCGGCGGCGTGGCGCTGTCGGTCGCTGCACTCGTTTCGGGCAGCGGCGAGCCATATCGATAGCGCAGCAGGCACAGCAGCAGCGGCCGCTCGATTGCAAAGTGGACGCGTCCGCCGTTCGCGCCGTCCGCCTCATTCGTAACGTAGCTCAACCAGCGTTGCGAGTCTGCCGGAGCCGCGACGAAGGAGATTGCATCAATCTGGAAGCTGGCCTTGTAGCGTCGATTGATTCGCGCACGCAGAAAGTCGGCAACGTCGTCGCGCAACTGATTTGCGAAGTTGCCGAGCAGGTGCACGGGACGGCCCATGGTGCGCGGATCGATGACGGTATAGGGACGGACGTTGGGCGCTTTGTCAGTCATCGTTGCCACGTCCACCTCGCGTCGTCGGGAAGAAAAATTGTGCATGTCTTCTGACAAGTCATGCGTCGAGGCGGTTATCGCGTGTGCACTCCGAATTCTTTAGTAAGCAATGCACGAAGCGTTGGCCACTTGTGAAGCGCGTCACGAGTCGACCGCGAAAGCTCAATCGCGAGCACAGTCCGGTCGCCAATCGTCCGTTGCAGGCGCAATAGCGTCTGCGATTCGCGTGCTGCGTGACACGCTCATCGTCGGTCTCACCCGCCGGTTAAGGGTTGGCCGTAAACGAGCGTGCGCAGATGCGCTGAATCTGGCGGGAAAAGTGTGCGTCGTGTAGCAAAAGGCCGTACGCGCGCTTAACTCGAAGCGAGGGCGCGTCGATGCTGCTGCTACGGACGGCTCAGCGCACCGCGGCGTACCTGAGCGACCAAGACGAGTGAAAGGATTAAGCGATGCCCGTAACGCAGTTTTCTCATAGCCCGATGGCGGCCGCGATCGAAGCAGTTCAATCGCGCATTGCTGAAGACGCCGCGTCACTTCAGCAGCTCGTTCCACAACCCGCCAGCGCACCGGCGACACGCACCGATGGTTTCGCCTCGTTTTTCGAGCGAGCCGTGCACAGCGTCGATGCGCAGGACCGCGACGCCGGCGCTCGAATGGCGGCGGTCGATGCCGGCCGCAGCGACGACCTGGTCGGCGCCATGCTGGCCAGCCAGCAGGCCAGCCTGTCGTTCTCGATGCTGATGCAGGCCCGAAACAAAATCGTCGGCGCCATGGAAGATCTGATCAAGCTGCCGCTGTAGGCCTGCCCCAGTGACGAATACGTTGAAAGCAACCGTGGCCAGGTTCTGGCCACGCAGCGGTGCTGCGCAAGACAGCGCGTCCATGGAATGGCCCGCGGTGCTACGTGGCCTGATGCCACTGGTGTTGCTGGCGACCGTCATCACCGCGGTGGTGCTGATGTTCGCGTGGCGTGATCAGTCTTCATTCAAGCCGCTGTTCGGTGCGCGCGAGAAGGTCGCCGCCGCGGACATGATGTCCGTGCTCGACGGCGCCAACATTTCATATCGCATCCATCCCGAGACCGGTCAGGTGCTCGTACCTGCCAACCGGCTCGGTGAAGTGCGCATGCTGCTGGCGTCCAAAGGCGTGGTGGCACAGCTGCCGGCCGGCCTCGAGCTGATGGATCGCAGCGACCCGCTCGGCGTCAGCCAGTTCGTCCAGGACGTGCGCTTCCGTCGCGGCCTGGAAGGCGAGCTCGCCCAGAGCATCATGACCATCGACGCCGTCGATACGGCGCGAGTGCATATCGCGATCGCCAAATCTTCGTCGTTCGTCGTCAACACCGCCGAGCCGAGCTCGGCTTCCGTGGTGCTCGGCCTCAAGCCGGGCCGCCAACTCTCCAACGAGCAGATTGCCGCCATCGTCAAAATGGTCGCGAGCAGCACCACCGGGCTCGATCCCACCAAGGTGACCCTGGTGGATCAGGCGGGCAACCTGCTGTCCGCGCGCGTCGATCTCAGCGAAGGCTTCGAGGCCACGCAGGTCAACGATGCGGCCGGTCATTACCGGGACGACACGCTGCGCAGCGCCCAGAATCTGCTCGCACCCATCGTCGGCAGCGACAATTTCAAGCTCAGCGTCACGGCGGACGTCGATAACGACAAAGTGCAGGAGACGCACGAGCAGTACGGCGACACTCCGAAAGTCACGAACGAAACGACGCGTGCCGAGCAGGACACCGAGCCGCTGGCGCTCGGCGTGCCGGGCTCGCTCAGCAATCGGCCGGTCGACATTGGCGCCGACACCGAGGCTCCCAAAGAGAGCAGCACGGTGCGCAACGCGGCCACCCGACAGTTCGCCTACGACCGCAGCGTCACGCAGATTCAGCGCAGTCCTGGCCGGCTGAAGAAGTTGAGCGTCGCGGTCGTGCTCAACGACGCAGCAGCGCCATCGGGCAACGCCTGGAGCGAAGCCGAGCTGGCCAACATCGACAAGATCCTGCGCAGCGGCCTCGGCATCGACACCACCCGCGGCGACAGCCTGGTTGTTTCTTCGCTCGGCTTCCCGAAACCGGCACCCGTGCCGGTGTGGTGGCAGCAGCCCGATCGCATGATCGAGATGGGGGTGTATGTGGCTTACGCCCTGGCTGCGTTGTTCGCCTATCTGCTCATCGTTCGACCGCTGTTGCGGATGCTCAAGCGGCGCTTGGAACTGCCGGCGCCGACGATTCAACAGATCGAGGCGACGCCGGCGCCCGCGGCCGCAACTGCGAGCGCTGCAGTGGCAACGGCGCTGCCGACAGCGAATGCCAACAAGGGACCGATCCCGGTCGGTCCGCTGCTGGAGGATTACGACCTGCCGCCGCCGGGCTCGCCGGTCGATGTGATGGTCGATCATCTGCGCGCGCTGGCGGCCAAGGAGCCGGAGCGTGTCGCTGAAGTCGTGAAGCAGTGGGTGCAGAAGAATGTCCGACGCGAATAATGCCGTCGCTCAAGTGGCCGCTTCGCCGTTGGAGCAGGCCGCCATCGTGTTGCTGAGCATGGGCGAAGAGCCGGCCGCGGCCGTGCTTCGCTGTCTGTCGCGCGACGAGCTGCTGGAAGTGACCCAGGTGATGTCGCGCATCAGCGGCATCAAGGTCGAGGCGGTCAAGCAGTCGCTGCAACGTTTCTTCGATGAGTATCGCCAGCAGAGCGGCGTGCACGGCGCGTCTCGCTCGTATCTGAAGCGCTCGCTGGATCTGGCGCTCGGCTCGGATATCGCGGACAGCGTTCTCAACAGCATTTATGGCGACGCCATTCGTCCCAAGCTGGCGCGCCTGCAATGGGCCTCGCCCAAGTGGCTGGCCGAGCGCATCAGTCAGGAACACGTGCGCATGCAGACCGTGTTCCTCGCATTCCTGCCGCCGGCACTTGCGGGCCAGGTCATCGGCGCGCTGCCGGCCGGCACTCGCGATCTGGTGCTCGTGAATCTGGCGCGCTTGAACGAAGTCGATCACGAGTTGCTGGTCGAGCTGGACGAGCTGGTCGAGCGCTGTCTTGCCAGCCTGGGCTTGCAGAGCACCAGCGTTGCCGGCGTTCGTCAGGTCGCCGAGATTCTCAATCGCTTGCCGGACAACCGCGCCAAGATGGTCGAAGTGCTGCGCAGTCACGATGCCGAAGTGGTCGCCGAGATCGAGCGCAGCATGTACGACTTCTTCATTCTTTCGCGTCAGACCGAGGCGACGCTGCTGCGAATCATGGAAGACGTGCCGGTCGAGCAGTGGGCGGTCGCGCTCAAGGGCGCGGAGCCGGCGGTGCGCGATGCCATCATTCGCGCCATGCCGCGTCGTCAGGCGCAAAGCTTCGAAGAAACGATGCGGCGCAGTGGTCCGTTGTCACGCAGCCGGGTCGAGCAGGCGCGCAACGACATCATGGCGCAGGTCAAGGCGCTCGCCGACGCTGGTGAGATCGAAGTCCAATTGTTTGCCGAGGCGGTGTTGGAATGAGCCGGGTCTGGCGCTCACATCGGTTCACGGCGCTCGCGCAGCTGGCGGATCCGAATGCGTGGTCCGGGCCGGGCACGATGCCATCGCAAGTCACATCGGCCATGCATGATGGTTATCAGCGCGGCATGGAGCGGGGGTATCGCGAAGGTCACGAAGCCGGCATGCGCACTGGCCTGGACACAGGGCGGGCCGAAGGTCGCGAAGAGGGCAAGCAGCAGGGCATCGAGGCCGGCAAGCAGGAAGCGCTGGCTCGCTTCGAGCGCCTGGCGGCGCCCGTCAGCACCGCGCTCGAAGAGCTGAAACAGATTCAGGCCGATTATCAGACGGCCCTGCGCAAGGAAGTGATCGAGCTGGTCGCTAAGGTGGCGCGCCAG
>Ga0065721_10050327_pt1 | contig 21158 bp, 22 predicted proteins | sample Mesricmetagenome_FD_59108 | JGI IMG/M metagenome (GOLD analysis project Ga0065721, IMG submission 59108) | Mesophilic microbial community from rice straw/compost enrichment Sample: eDNA_1 v2 (version 2) | ecosystem: Engineered > Solid waste > Grass > Composting > Bioreactor | place: USA: Davis... | reverse complement strand
TTTAGTCCAACAGGAAACCCTCCGGCTCTGCCGGAGGACTCCCGAAGTTTGACAGCTCCGGGAGTCGTTTCGGAGTCTGTCGTTCGTGAACTGCTCAAGGTTTACGAAAGGACAGACAGTGCATACATATGAAAGTCTGAAGCACACAACATGGGAATGCAAATATCACGTGGTGTTCATACCGAAATGCAGGCGCAAAGCGCTGTATGCGCAATTGCGTCGGGATTTGGGGGTGGTGTTCCGGGATCTGGCAGAGCAGAAGGAGTGCAAGGTGGAGGAGGGGCACCTGATGCCGGATCACGTGCACATGCTGCTGAGCGTGCCACCGAAGTATTCGGTATCGAGCGTGATGGGGTTCATCAAAGGCAAGAGCGCGATCCACATCGCGCGGGTCTATGCTGGCCGACGGCGGAACTTCGTAGGGCAGCATTTTTGGGCGCGCGGGTATTGGGTATCGACGGTCGGCAAGAACGAGGCTGCTGTGCGTCGATACATCCAAGACCAGGAGAAAGAAGACAAACGCCTCGAACAGATGGAGATGATGGCGCTTTGAGCGCCTCACAGTAACAACTAATCCGCTTTGAGCGGTTCACCCTCTTTCAAGCCTCCGGCTCTGCCGGAGGTTGCTGACTGACCAATTTCTCAGGTGCAGGACGAGGCCCGTTCGCGATTGATTGAAGGTGTGACGTCCCGACCGCGCTTGGTGATCTACTTTTCTGGGAAAGGATGGTGCGCGATACAGGTTTCGAACCTGTGACCCCTACCGTGTCAAGGTAGTGCTCTACCACTGAGCTAACCGCGCACTCTCTGCTGAAAGCCGTTTGAAAACGCTTGTTTTTCATAGGCTTTCGCTGCGTAAGCGAGGCAGGAATTTCGAGTATTTCAACCGTGGAGGCAAGTCGAAAAACGGCCCACGTGCGAAGTCACTGGCGGGTTGAAACCAGGGACAGTGGAGGCAAGCCGACGCTGGGACGTTGGCTTGCAGGATCTCAAAGAAGTCCGGTAAACCGTAGAGGCGCAGAGAAAATTTATTTCTTTTGCTCTGCGTCTCGAAGCGTCCGGGCGATGAGTTGTTTCTGAAAACAAAAAGGCGCAGAAGCTTTGCTCCCGCGCCTTGCGATTTTGAAATTGATCGATCCTTACATCCCCATGATCTGATAACCGCCGTCCACGTAGATCACCTGACCGGTGATGGCCGCGGCTCCCTGGCTTGCGAGAAACACGCCCGTGGCACCGAGTTCTTCCGGGAGCACATTGCGCTTCAGCGGCGCGTGCGCTTCGTAATGCTTGAGCATCTCGGTGAAACCGCTGATCCCGCGGGCGGCGAGCGTGTTCACCGGTCCGGCGCTGATGCAATTGACGCGGATTTTTTTGGAACCGAGATCGTACGCCAGATAGCGCGTGCTCGCTTCGAGTGACGCTTTCGCAACGCCCATCACGTTGTAATGCGGAACCACTTTCTCCGCGCCGTAATAGCTCATCGCAACGATGCTGCCGCCGTCTGTCATCAAAGGGGCGGCCGCGCGGGAAAGTGCCACGAGCGAATACGCGCTCACATCATGAGCGATGCGAAACGCTTCGCGGCTCGTGTTCACGAACTCGCCTTCAAGCGCATCCTTTGGTGCGAAGGCCACTGAATGCAGCATGAGATCGAGCTTCCCGAACTTTTCGCCGACGGTCTTGAAGACGTTGGCAATGTCCTCGTCCCTGGTGACGTCGCAGGGAAGAATCAACGTGTCGGCGCCGAAGGTTCCGGCGAGTTCCTCGACATTATCCTTGAGACGTTCGCCCTGATAGGTGAAGGCGAGTTTCGCGCCTTCCTTGTGCCAGGCCTGTGCGATGGCCCATGCAATCGATCGCTTGTTCGCGACTCCAAAGACGATACCGAGTTTGCCAGCAAGTAGAGACATAGTTTCTGTTCGTTAAACGTTAGCGTTCAAACGTGAACCGGGCGCAGAATGGCGTCAATTCGGAGCGTGATCAAGTTTTCTGGCGGCAGGCGCGGTGCCTTTGCAGCTGAGCCGGAGAATGATCAGCGCTGCGAGGCCCACCAGCAGCAGTGTGGAAACGGCAACGGTTCCACTGTTTGGGGAATTCGGAAAAAAGGTCAGTGCCGCCGCTCCGGCTGCCGGTCCGCCGAAGATGCCGAGTCCAATCGCCGCCTCGTGCAGTCCGCCATGCGCGCCTTTCTCATTGCCGGCATCCATCGAGTAGAACAGGGACGAATAGTAGATCAGCCCGATGGCAAAGCCGAAAACGACCTGGGCTGCGATCACAATCCAGAGCACTGGCGCAAGAAGCATTGTGGAAAATGAGAGCAGCAACCCAATCGCCGCGGCGAGCATCCAGCGGAACCGATAATGCCAGCCGGTCCATTTCCAAAGCAGGATGAACGCGCCAAAGCGCACGTAGAACCAGAGCGAGTTGAACACGCCCGATTCCGCCGGCGTGAGGTCGAACTTGGTCGCAAGCTGCGGAATGACTGCGCCGACCGTATTGATCGCAACGTAGGCGAACGGGCTGATCAACCACGCCATCTGAAGAAATCGTTTCGGCGGAACAGGCTGTTCCCAGGCGATTCGTTCCGGCTGATGGGAGAGTTCCTGAACTTTTATGGCCGGAACCTGCCTTGCTTTCTTTTCCAGCCAGAGCACAAAAGCGAACTGGAGCAGCATCAAGGCGATTGGAATTCCGAAGAGTCCATTGCGTCCGAACGTTTCCCAGAGCCAGCCGCCCATGCAAAACGCGACGGCGCTGGCGGAAGACCAGACCACGTTGTAGATGCCAACCTTCCTCGCGGTTCCGTGAAAGTCTTCTCCTTCCGTCACGAGCGCTTCAAGCGTCGGCCAGATGAGACAGAGAGGAATCGTCCAGGCAATGAGCGCGGTGATCTGGCCGGTAACTCCGGGAATGATCAGGCCCAACGACAATCCTGCCGCCATGCCGCCGTAGCCCAGTTTCAGCGCGTTGAAGTAACCGAATTGCTGCGCAAAGCGGCCGCCCTGCCACGACGCGAAGATGTAGATGAACCCGTGAATGGCCGCGAGGAACAGGTTTCCGCGATTGGTGAAGCCGAGTTCGTCGCGCGCGAGAAAGACGATGTAATAGATGTAATACGTCGCGGCGAAGCTGTTGATGGCTTCGAGTGTGAAATAGCCGAACTTGAGCCTGGAGCGGGTCATGCCGAATCCTGTCGCACGCAACCTGCGGGTCAGCGTCAGGATTGGCAATCGGCATTTTGCACCGGTGCAGCCGGGATTTCCTCAATTGCCTTGAGGCAATACCACTTCACTGCATTTGACATGGGAGGCGTAAGTTGATCCAGCTCTGCTGCTGAACACCAGCGAATATCGTGGTGTTCTTCCGCCGCAAGCGCCATTGTGCCGTTCTTGGGCCGCGCCCAGTAGATCATCCCGATGTGTTCGTGCGTGTCGTTGATGCGATGAATGTCGAGAAAGCGCGGGGCGATGAGGGCGCGCGTTCCCGGTTCTGTTGTTGGCGGACGTTCGCCGATCAGCTCAACTTCAAAGCCGCTTTCCTCCCGTGCTTCACGCAAGGCGGCCTGCTCGGGATCTTCATCCAGTTCGATGTGTCCGCCCAATGGCAGCCACTTGTCGAGTTTTCGATGGTGAATCAAAAGAACCTTCGCGTCCTGAACGACGAAGATCGCAACGGTGAAATCAATTTTTTCGTGAATGTGAGGCATGGGGGAGAAGGGGAGTGAATACGTGATGAGTGAATGCGCGAATGCGTGATTAAATCGTCGAGCGCTTTGAGACTGTGTTCACGTTTCACGCATCATTCGTCACGATCTCAGTAATCATAGAGTCCGCTGTCGCGTGTGTATCCGCCGCTTCTGCCGCCGCTGCGTTCGTCGCCCATGACGTCGCCGAGGAGATCGCCCATGTCTTCCTCGATCTTTTCAGGATCTTCGCCGGCTTCCAAACGTTTGATGGCGATGTCGAGTTCCTTCGGCATGGATCCGGGCGGCATGATCTCTTTCATCTTCCGCATCATGTGAGCCATGTGCTTCGGGTTGTTTTCGTCCATGCGCTCCAGATCGCGTTCCATTTCGGACATCGCGCGCGCGACGCGGGGATCATCGAGATCCGGCATTGAGCCGTCGTTCTCGCTGCCGTCATTCCCGGTGGCCGGTTCAGCTATTCCGCGGGTCATGGAGAATCTGCTGAGCTGCTTCTCCATCTTCTTGTTGCCGCACTTCGGACAGACTGGCAGCCGGTCCGGATTGATGCGCTTGGAAAGGAAATTGAAAATTCTGCGGCATTTCGGACATGCAAATTCATAAATCGGCATACGGATTTACCTTTCACAATTTCGGTTTCGCGTGCCAACAAAAAACACGAGCCCGGGATCGCTCCGCGGGCTCGTGATGGAAAGTCTGTTTGCGACAGCTTACTTCAGACGATCGAACGTCTTCTGCAGAATCTGCCAGTCCTTGAGGCCTTTGACCTTTTCCTGGTTGGCCCGGATGATCTCAGCCTCCTTGGCATTCTTGGTCGGCTTGGGGTTCTTGTAAAAGACGCCGAAGTAGCCGGGGAACGGATCGTTGGCGAGCTTGTAGGCCGCCATTTCGTCTGTCACATCATGATCCTTCGGCACTTCCTTGAACACGCCGCCTTTGCGCGGATTCGAGGCGTCGAACGCACCTTCATAAAATTCAACGCATTCGCTGAGGCATTCAATGAAGCTGAACCCGTCGTGGTCCATCGCGGCTTCCATCATCGCGAGAACGTGGTTCGGATTGGAGTGTGTCGTGCGGGCAACAAAAGTTGCGCCGGCGGCGAGCGCCTGCTTCATCGGATTGATCGGATAATCGATGGCGCCCCATTGGTCCGTCTTGCTCTTGAATCCGAGCGGTGATGTGGGCGAGGTCTGCTTCTTCGTGAGTCCGTAAACCCAGTTGTCCATGACAACGTAGGTGAGCTTCACGTTCTTGCGCGCGGTGTGATTGAAGTGATTTCCGCCGATGGAGAACGCGTCGCCGTCGCCACCGAACACGAACACGTGCAGGTCGGGGCGGGAGAGCGAAACGCCGGTTGCGAACGGAAGCGCGCGACCGTGAATGTAATGAGCGCCGTGCGCCTGGACGAAGTAGGGGAAGCGGCTTGAGCAGCCGATGCCGGCGATCGTGGTGATCTTCTCGTGCCAGAGCTTGCGCTTTTCAATCAGCTTGAAGTAGAGAGCGAGAACGGAGAAGTCGCCGCAGCCGGGACACCAGGTTGGATGATCGGCAGCGATTTCTTTTTTCGTCAGCCCTTTGCGCTCGGTCGTGGCTGGCGCGGCAACGATGTTGCCGGGCGTCGGGATTTCAGTCGTTGAAGAACTCATATTCGTAAGTCTTTGAAAGGTTAGGCGTTGACGGACTCGTTCTTGATGGCTTCGATCTTTGTTTTCACGGCGGCGAGGATTTCCTTCACCTTCCATGTGAGCCCGTCGGTCTTGTTGATGCCGCGGATCGCGGGATTGCAGTAGCGCGAACGCAGGAGGGCGGCAAGCTGTCCACCCTGGCTGTAAATGCCTTCGTCGTTGATTTCAACGACGAACACGTGATTGAAGCCGGAGAAGATGTTTTCCAGTCCGGGTGGAAGAGGGCTGATCGAGCGGATGTGAATCGAGGAAATGCTGTCACCGGCCGCGCGGGCGCGATCGACAGCTTCGCGAATCGGGCCTTCGGTTGAACCCCAGCCGACGAGGAGAACGTTTCCTTCGCTCGGACCGTAAATTTTCGGCGTCGGCAGCGTGGCAGCCAGAGTCTGGAACTTCTTCCGGCGTTTGGCGGTCATTTGCAGGTGAAGCTTGGGTGAACCGGTTGGATGTCCCATTTCATCGTGCTCGAGACCGGTCGCGATCGGATATTTGCCATTCAGAATGCGTGTTCCGGGAACAACGCGCTGAACCGTTCCATCTGCAGTGGAGAGGTCGTACGGCTTGTGTTCTGCCACTGGAGTCAAATCAGGCGTGATGTCCTGGCAAACCTTTTCCAGATCCGGTTCGGGAAAGGCTTCAATGCGTGTTGCAATTGCCTGGTCGCTCAGGATGTAAACCGGCGTGTTGTATTTCCGCGCAATGTTCACGGCCTCGATCGCCATGTAGAAACAGTCTTCCACATTCGCGGGCGCGAGAACCACGCGGGGGGAATCACCGTGACCGCCGAAAACCGCGATGTTCAGGTCCGACTGCTCGACGTTGGTCGGCATGCCCGTTGAAGGTCCACCGCGTTGAATATCGATGATGACAATCGGAACCTCCGCCATTCCGGCCCAGCCTGCGGCTTCAGCCTTGAGCGCAATTCCAGGTCCGCTGGAACCGGTGACTGCGACGCGCCCGGCGTAGCTGGCGCCAATGGCCATCGAGACGGAAGCGATTTCGTCTTCGCATTGAATGAATGTGCCGCCGTATTTCGGCAGCTCGCGGCGAAGCAGTTCCATGATGTCCGACCACGGTGTGATTGGATATCCGGCGCCGAATCGAACGCCCGCGGCGATCAATCCGTAAGCCAGCGCTTCGTTTCCGTTCATCACGACCTGATGACGGTCGCGTTTCTGGGAATCCATGAACTTGAACGTTTCGACGACATTCCCGAGCGAATAGCCGTAGCCGGCGTGGAAGGCGAGCAGCGCGTTTTTCACGACGCTCTCGTCTTTGCCTCCGAAGCGTTCTTGAATCAGCTTTTCGAGTTTCTGCAGGTTCAGGTCGAACATCCGCGCGATCAGGCCCAACGCGAAAATGTTTTTGCCCTTGTCCTTGGCTGTTCCGCCGATGGCTTCGATTGTCAGGCTGGAAATCTTAATGCCGACGTGGTGATAGGTGTCCTTCCACTCGGGCTTCGGTTCGACGTGATCGGCGTCGTAAAGGACAATTCCATTCTTCTTCAGCGAAGCAATGTGGCCTTCGTACGAATGCTGGTAAAAGGCGAGAAGAACATCCGCTTCATCACCGGCGCTCAGAACTTCACCGGAACCGATGCGCACCTGAAAGATTGAAGGGCCGCCGGAGATCGTGGACGGAATGGTCATGAAGGTCATGACTTCCTGCTCGCTGCGCCCGGCGAGGCGCGCGAGGAAACCGCCGATGGCCTGGATACCATCCTGCGAATTGCCCGCAATGCGGATTACAGCTTCAGAGACTTTCGAAAATTTCGGGGCATTGCCTGAAGACAATGCTGCCGTTGGCGTATCACTCATGAGAATAGTTAGTTCAAATCGACTTAGCGCGAACTCGCTGAAGAATAATTTGCTCAGTGAGCGCGAATTGCCATCCACACTAACACCCTACCCCTTTGTGTCAAATTCTTATCCAACACGAATCTTATTGTATATCAATGATTTGCGTTGACTGAGCCGATTATGCTGACCCCGAGCAAAATTGTTTATTAGTGCGACTGATTCCGCCTGCCCATTAAATCATGCGGCGTTCTCTTTACGCGGCGGCTCGATTCAGGCAGCGCGCCAAAACTTCCGCCACGCCGTATGCGCTGTGTTGTCCGCTGATAATTCCGCCGAATCGACGCAGTTGATCCTGCACGACGGCGATTGCATTGCTCGGTCCGGCCAGCCATTTCGCGTACTGCGGCTGAAGCATTGGGAGGTCATTCAGATGGTCGCCCGCCGCAAAAACCTGTTCCGCTGTAAGGCCCAATCGTCGTGTCAGCTCAGCCAGCGCAGTTCCTTTGTTGAAGGCCGCATGGCTGAACCGCACGTAAACATCGTTTCGCATCGGAACCAGATTCGGGATGGATCGGCAGTAGTCCTCCAGGTAACTCGTGATGACGTCGGCGTCGGAGTTGTTTCCGGCAATCAGACAGAACGGCGAGTAGGCGTCGGCGTAAACCGTGGCTTCGAAACGTTCGTTGATCCACTCGGTGATGCGGGGCACATCCTTTCGAACGCGGGCAAACAGTTCTTCATGCGCCCGCGTGCAGGCCATGTTCCATTCTTCAAGCGGCGCATAGCGAACGCCGTCATGCACCTGAATCTCCCGTTCGACGAGCACCAGGTAATCGGGTTGAACGGAAATCTTTGCGCGGGCGAGAGTTTCGAGAAGGCTGGATAGGTCGCGGCCTGTGTTGATTACCCATTTGGCCCCGCGCGATTGCAGGTCGCGGATCAGTTGCTGGAACTCCAGGGCGATTGGCGGATTTTCAAATTCCGCGAAGATGGTTCCATCGAAGTCGGTCGAAATCAGTTTAATCGGCAAAGACATCTTGGTCAGGTGTTCGTGCTGAATCCCAGCACATCGCGAGCAGCTTACGCTGTGATGACATGGCGGCGCAACCCACCCAAAGCACCACTTGCCCGCGGGTGATGGGCTGGGCTACGGTGAGCCCGATGTCTTTGCAGGACCGATACGACGACGCGATGTTCGATTTCAGCGCGGGCGAATACGACAGCGCGATTGAGAAGTTGCGTGCCATTCTCGCGGAAGATCCGGCGCATTTCGACGCGCAGTTGTCGATCGGCATGGCGTATTATCGCAAGGGCGACTTCGCAACGGCGATTGCCGAAGGACACAAGGCGCAGAAGCTTCGACCGAACGAACAGCTGGTGCATACCAATCTTTCGCTCTTCTACATGAAGGCGGGGGACAAGGCGACGGCGGAGCATCACGGCATGCAGGCGCGAATCGCTTCATGGAAAGCCGACAAAACAAAACCGGGTGAACGGCCGGCCGACGATCCGGATCTTCAGATGGCGAAGCCGCCAACACCGACCATTCCGCCGCCTGAAAAATTTCCCGAGATGCCGTGGAAGAAGAAGTGAAACGTGAAACGTGATGAGTAAGGCTGGACTGAAGTTTTGACATTCAAGATTAAACTTTTTCGAAAATGAAATCTGCTTACGAACTTGCAATGGAACGGCTGAACAAAACTTCGCCGACCGTGAAGCTGACCGACGAACAGAAGGCGCAGATCGCGGAACTGGACTCCAGATACGCCGCGAAAATCGCTGAACGCGAAATTTCAATGCGAGGTGAAATCGATAGGGCGGCTGCCGCCGGCGATGTGGAAACGATGGAACAGCTTCAACAGCAACTTGGACGCGAGCGCAAGGCGTTGCAGACCGAACTCGAAGAGAAGAAGGAACAGGTCCGAAACCGAAAGTGAGCTGCCTCAGTCGTTCGGCGAGGGATGCTTGCGATGAACGACCTGCAATGCGATCTGCCGATCACGCTTTCTTCAATCCACGCTTCCAGAGATCGAAGAATGACAGGGAAATGATGACGTATGGATGCGCGATCTTTCCCTCTGCCACGAGATGTGGAATTTCCGCGACCGGAATCAGCTTCGTGATCAGATCTTCGCCGTGGTCGAATTCAACCGGATGTACACAGCGACAGTTTTCGATCAGGATCGTGAAGCAGATGTTGTTCATGATCGCTGGATTCGCATAAACCTGCCCAAGGATTCGGGCGTTCTCTCCTTCGTAGCCGGTTTCCTCGCGCAGTTCGCGGGCTCCTGTCACTTCAGGTCGGAGATCACCGGGATCCATCATTCCTCCCGGTATCTCCAGTTCAACGGTGTTTGATCCATGACGGTATTGTTCCACCATCACCATCTGCTGCTCGGGTGTGATCGCCACGACGTTCACCCAGTTCACCGATTCGATGACGTAAAAATCGTGCTCCTTGCCGGTGCGCGGTGAAATTTTGCGATCGGATCGAACGCTGAACACACGATAGTCGGCAAGCTTCTGTGACCCGATTTTTTTCCAGGGCTGAATCATGGCATTTATGATTTACGAACTATGATTTACGATTTGATCCTGTTTTTGGCCGCCAGAGCAAATCGCACATCGTAACTCGCAAATCATAAATCCCTCAAACTCCCTTTTCCTTCGCCGCCCAGCCCTGGCGCATCAATGTGAGCAGATGCGTCATGGCGTCCTCGTAACTGCGATTTTTTTCCTCAGCCAGCTGCTTCGCACGCTTGTCGAGCTGCGCGGCCATCTCGGCTGATTTTTCCTGCGGACAGCCCAGGGCCACCAACACCGCGGCAAGCTGATTGAGGTCCATGAAATGAAGAAAAACGCGCGGGCCATTTTTGCAAACAGCCCGCGCGTGAAAGTTACTGCACGGATTCCTGGGGAACGATCTTCACGCTCTCGATGTTCATTCGCTTGAGAGGGCGATCTCCCGGAGCTGTGGCAGTTGTTGCGATCTTTTCCAGGACTTCATCGCCCTTGATCAACTTGCCGAACGCCGTGTACTGGCGGTCGAGGAAGCGCGGGTCGCCGTGGCAGATGAAGAACTGCGAGCCGGCGGAATTCGGATCCTGCGAACGGGCCATCGACAGCACGCCGCGGACGTGCGGCTTGTCGTTGAACTCGGCCTTGATCTGGTATCCCGGACCGCCTGTGCCCCAACGCGCTTTGCTGGCTTCGCCCTTGGTGAGAGGGTCGCCGCCCTGGATCATGAAACCCTTGATCACGCGGTGAAAACAGGTGCCGTCATAGAAGCCCTGATTGGCGAGCTTTTTGAAATTTTCGACATGGCCGGGCGCGACGTCTGGCCAGAATTCCAGCACCATTTCGCCTTCGGACGTTTTGATGATTGCGACTTCGCTCATAGTTCAGTTCGGATTGCGCGGACAGTTTCGGTTTACTTCAGAATGGTGGCGGATTTGATGTAGTCCAGGTTCGGAAAGGTTTTCTTCAGATATTCGTTGCCCTCTTGCTGGATGCGCCCCTGGTGCGGACCGCGGCCATTGGGAGCGCCCTCGCCATATTCGGCGTTGATCTTGTCCACGACGTCCATGCCTTCGACAACTTTTCCAAACGGAGAAAAGCCCATTCGATCCAGGCCAACGTTGTCCCCGAAATTGATGAAGAGTTGTGTCGTGCGAGTGTTCGGTCCGGCTGTGGCAAATGAAATCGTGCCGCGCGTGTTGCTGCCTTTGACCGGATCGTCCGGAATCGACGCTTCACGCCACGCAGCGCTCACCTTGGGATCACCATGGATGCCGAACTGGCACATGAAACCGGAAATCACGCGGAAGAAGGCGATGTCCTGGAAATAACCCGAGCGCACGAGATTGTAGAATCGATCGGCACCGTTGGGGGAAAGCGAGCGTGTCACTTCAATTGTGAAGGCGCCTTTCGTGGTTTCGAAGCGCACCTTGAACGTGTCCGGAGCTTTTTCGGTCAGCTTTGAAGGATTCTTGAAATCGGCCTTCACCTCCGCCTTTGGTTCTGAGGGCGTTTCAACCTTGTTGGTTTCTTCAGCGCTGAATGCATTGAAGCTCAGCGCAAGACAAAGCGTGCAGAAAGAAACGAATGATTTCATAGGCGCCGCAATCTTCCATGACCCGAATTCAATGTCACGCGGGAAAGCTGCCGGCCGCGCCGATGCCGGTCAAACAGCCTTGCGATGTCGGAGACGATCGATCGCGACGGCGATGATGATGATGCCGCCAATGACCATTTCCTGAACCCATTTGGGCCAGCCCATTTGCTGGCCTCCCATGTAGAGAATCGTGATGGTCAGGGCGCCGATCAAAGTGCCGATGATCGAACCTTCGCCTCCATTGAAACTCGCTCCGCCGATGATCACCGCCGCAATGACGAACAGTTCATACATGACTGCGGTGGTTGGCTGTCCGATGCCGCCGATGTAAGAGAACTGCATCAGGCCGGCGACCCCGCAGAAAAATCCGGATGCTGTATAAACGAAAAGTTTGGTCCGGTTGACCGGCACGCCACACAACCGGGCTGTTTCCTCATTCGATCCGACAGCAAAGATATGCCTTCCGCGCCTGGTGTATCTCAGCAGCAATGAAGCGACGACGACACCGAATATCACGATCCATACTCCGGTTGGCAGAATCTGCCAGTTATGGCCTGCGCGAGAGAGCGTGGGATCCATGATGGAATTGATCCACGTTTCCTCCGGCGGATAGATGTCGCGTTCCTCTGCGATTCCTTTTCCAAGGCCGCGGATCATTCCCATCGTGCCCAGGGTGACGATGAACGGAACGAGGCGAAGTCCCACAACCATGAGCCCATTTGCCAGTCCTGCAAGTGTGCTGGCGAGAATGCCGGCAAGGACTGCGATGAGCGGCGCGGCGGTAGGGTGGGCGAGGACAATGGAGAGAGGCTCCCCATCCGGTCCTGTCACGTTGATGTTCAGCACCCACGCAACCACAACGACGGACAGTGCAATGAGCGATCCGGCTGAAAGATCAATTCCGGCAGCGATGATGACCATCGTCATGCCGAGCCCGGCGGTGGCGTAAACGCAGCTCTGGCGAAGGATGTTTTCGAGATTTCGGACGGTGTAGAACTTCCCGTCCTCGACGAGTATGGCAAAAAAGGAGAATACGACGATCAGCGCAATGAATCGTCCCAGGATGTTGCCCCAGTTTGTATTCAGGAGGTTCGATTTCCTCGCCAGAGATGAATCAGCTTTTTCTGTCATGAATCCTGTCCAATTGCTGCGGCCATCAATCGTCGTTCGTCCCACTGGTCGCGATCCCGCGCCGGCCCCAGTCGGCCGCGGGACATCACGGCGATGCGATCACACGTTCCAAGTAGTTCGGGGATGTAGCTGCTGATCATGAGAACCGCCTTTCCTTGAGCGGCGAGGTCATCGATCAACTGATAAATCTGGGCTTTCGATCCGACGTCGATTCCCCGGGTCGGCTCGTCCAGCAGCAACACGTCCACGTCAGCATGCAACAGCCGCGCGATCGCCACCTTCTGCTGATTGCCACCGGAAAGGGCGCTGATGCGTTGGGCCGGGCTGTGGCATTTGATCGGGATTCTTTTGATCCATGGAACACAGGCCGCGCGCTGGCGCGATGGAAGAACGAAACGCCATGGTCCAAGCCCTGAAAGTTTCGACAGGGTGAGGTTTTCGGCGATGCTCAGGCCCAAAGCCAGTCCTTCCGTCTTTCGATCTTCACTGACCAGTCCGATTCCCTGAGCCCACCTTTTTCCCGGAGTTGCAGTTCCGCTGAAAGTCCCGACACGAATTTTGCCGCTGGCGACCGCATTCAAACCGAAAATGCAGCGGAGCAACTCGGTTCGTCCGGCGCCGACCAGTCCGGAGATGCCCAGGATTTCGCCGCGTCGAAGCTGCAGAGCGACCGAACTGGGTTTGGAAATTCCGCTCACATCTTCCAGTTCAAGGACAACAGCGCCCGGCGTTCGACTGGATCGCGGATACAGATCATCAACGTCGCGGCCCACCATCATCGCGATAATTTGTTCGTCAGGAACCTCCGTCGTTATGCCGGTTCCCACCGTTTCGCCGTCGCGCAATACCGTGAAACGATCCGAGATGGCGCGGACCTCCTCCAGAAAATGTGAGATGTAAATAATCGAGATGCCCTTGGCCTTGAGTCGCCGGATCAACGCGAACAGTTTTTCGATGTCACGCGCGGTCAGTGAACTTGTCGGTTCATCCAGAACCAGAACCCGGCATTCGAGTGCCACCGCGCGGGCAATTTCGACGAGTTGCTGCTGGGCAATGGAAAGGCGTCGCACGGGTGTTTCAGGTGCTACATGGTCGAGTCCGACTTCTTCGAGCGCTGCGACGGAACGGCTTCTCGTCTCCCGCCAGTTGATCAAAGGTCCACGCTTCGGTTCGATGCCGAGCATGATGTTTTCCATCACAGACAGATGCGGGGCGAGCGCGAGTTCCTGATAGATCATCGCGACGCCAGTCTTTCTGGCATGAAGCGGATTGGGAGGCAGATAAGGAGCTCCATCCAACCGCATTTCGCCGCTGTCCGGCGGGATGGCACCGGACAGGATCTTCATCAGCGTGCTTTTTCCCGCGCCATTTTCGCCGACAAGCGCCATTACCTCGCCGGGTTGCACGGACAGAGTGACACCGCGAAGCGCTTTGGTGGCTCCAAAGCTCCGCTGCACACCGAGCATTTCGAGGCGAAACCCCATCAGAGTCCCACGAGCTTCCTGACTTCCGGATCGTTCGAGATTTTTTCCTTCGTCACCAGAACGGTGCCTGTGTCCACTGAGGCCTCGAACTTCTGTTTCTTCACCACCTTGTAAAGCGTTTCGACCGCCAGATAACCCATGCGCTCGGGATTCTGCGCGACGAGCGCATCGATCTTTCCAGCCTGGACGTCATCGACGAGTTTCCTGGAAGTGTCGAAGCCGACGAACTTCACGTTCACCTTGATGCCGCTCTTTCTGAGATCGTCCAGCGCCGAGGCGACTCCGATGGTGGAATAGAGATTGGCGGCAAAAACGCCATCCAGTTCCAGCGTGCCGTTGCGGACAAACTTTTCAAATGTGTTCGCCGCGGCCGTTTTGCAGCCCTCGATTGTTCCAGTGTCCGGATAGGGATCCGCTGCGATGGTCAATCCAGAGGCCTTCGCTGTTTCGATGAATCCCGCGGCCCGCGCTTCAGTGCTGCCGGTGCCCTGCACGAATCGCATGCACATCACCTTGGCGTTTTTCTTGTCGCCAATGAGCCGGACCAGTTCCTTGGCGCCGAGCGCTCCGCCGTTCTTGTTGTCCGTTGCGATGAAGCTCGAATGCGCTTTGCCATCCACGGCGGAATCGAAAATGACCACGGGAATTCCGGCGTTCACCGCGTTTTCCACCTGACGGCGCATGGCCCGCTGATTCAAAGGGGCGAGAGCGATTCCATCGACTCCCAGGTTTACCATGTTCTCCAGAATCTTGTTCTGTTCGGCAATTTCTGTTTCGGTGACGGTCCCTTCCCATTTCAGATTCACGCCCAGATCCTGAGCCGCCTTGCGCGCGCCGAGGGCGACTGTCTCCCAGAATTCGCCGCCCGTGCTTTTGGGGATGGCGGCGAGCGTCAATTTTTTCTCCGCGGCGTGCGTCAGAGGAACCAGGGTGAGAAGCCCGCCGAACAGCAGGGCCGGAATCAGGTGTCGGGTCGTCATCATGATGCGGATTTGCTTTTGGGTTCGGAAACGCGAAGCGGAAAAGCTGTTGGCGTGACCGATGAACTCATAGACGACTGCACCATCTCAGCAAATCCGCCGGAGCGTCAAGATGAACGAAAGGCATATTTTTTCACAGACCGGTTGCCTTTCCTGTCGGGAGGTTTGGGGACGAACCCGGCGGCGAATAACTGTTTGCCCGCCGCGGTGAATTGACCTAGTTTCTGCGGCGTCACGCGCGAGTAGCTCAATTGGATAGAGCGTCGGCCTCCGGAGCCGAAGGTTGTGGGTTCGACCCCCGCCTCGCGCACCACTCGCCGGAAAGGATTTCAATGAAGCTGAACGTCGTTTTGCCGTGGATACTTGTGCTTGGACTCGGCGCTGCCGCTGCGTCTGTGTACGTTAAGAGTGCCGCCAAGGATTCTCAGATTTCCTCCCTCAAACAGCAGGTCGCCGATCTCGAATCGCTCCAGACTGAAGTTGAAGAACTGCGCGCCCGTGTCGCCATCAGCGAAGACCAGGTGCTCGTTCCGAAAAAGGATAAGGAGGAGCTGATCAAGCTGCGCGGCGAAATGGGACCCCTGCGCGACCGGGTCAATCAGCTGACGCGGGAAGCAGAACTCGCGAAACGAAATGCGGAAATGGCGAAGTCCGAAACTGCAAAGGTCTTGCAGGACTCCCAGAACAATGCGGCTGCGATCGCCACGATGCGGGCAGAAGCGCAGGCACAGCAAAACCAGCAGAGCATCAACATCTGTTTAAACAACCTTCGCCAGCTGGACCACGCCAAGCAGCAGTGGGCTCTGGAAAACAACACGACGGCACAGTCGGTTCCGCAACCTGAGGAGATCACGCATCACCTTCCGGGCAATGTGATTCCCACCTGTCCCGGCGGCGGGACCTACACATTGAATGATATGGGACACTTGCCGACCTGTTCGGTCCCTGCTCACAGGTTGCAATAGTTCAAACGTTCAAAAGCCAACGGCGCGAGATGTCTCCATCTCGCGCCGTTCATTCGTTTTGTCGAAATCTTTCAGTGCTTCGGCCGGAGCAGGATCGCCTTCTTGTCCGTGCCTTCCACTTCCACGCTGTAGGTTTCCACGCCGGGATCGTCCTTCAGCGCCTGATGAATGATGCGGCGATCGAACGCGCTGAGCGGTTCGAGTTCGACCACGTCGCCCCAGCGGCGAACTTTTTCCGCGGCGTCCCTGGCCTTCTTTACCAGCGCTTCACGGGCCTGGGCGCGATAGCCGCCGATATCGACCATCACTTTTGGCGCGGCGGCGTCCTGCTGGAACAGGAGGCGGTTGGTCAGATATTGAAGGTCGGAAAGCGTCTGTCCCTGGCGTCCGATCAGACGTCCGGAGTCCTCGGTTTTGACATCGAGCAGGATGCCATCTTCGAGCGTGTGTTCATCCACCGTGGCGTCGAAGCCGAGGAGTTGGAGCAGTTTCGCAAGTGTCTCTTTGGGTTGCGCGGGCATGGCGTGATGATTGGCTTTCGCTTTTAAATACCGCGGTTATTTCTTCTTTTTCTGCGGCCGCGTCAAGACGGGAGCCGGAGCAGGCGTGGCCGTGGCTGGCGTGTTCGTTCTGGTGAGCTTCGTTTGAAGAATCGTCAGCAGGTTGTTGACGGTCCAGTAAAGCGCGAGTCCCGAAGAATAGTTGTAGAGGAAGACCATGAACATGAGCGGCATGTACTTCATGATCTTCTGCTGCATGGGATCCATGCCGGGTGAAGGCGGCGTGAGGTGCGCCTGCCAGAGCATGGTGGCGCCCATCAGGATCGGGAGCAGGTTGAAGGGGAAATTGATTCCGGGAATGGTGAACAGCGTGTCAGGCTGCGAAAGGTCGGGCACCCAGAGGAATGTTGCGCCGCGCAGTTCGATCGCACTGCGGATCATGTAGAAGAAGCCGATGAACACCGGCATCTGGAGCAGCATCGGCAGACAGCCGCCGAGCGGGTTCACCTTGTTTTCCCGCATGAACTCCATCGTCTTCTGATTCCGCTTCACCGGATCGTCCTTGTATTTGTCGGCGATCGCCTTCATCTGCGGTTGCAACGCGGCCATGCGTTTCATGGAACGGGTGCTTGCGGCGGTGAGCGGCCAGAACAGCAGTTTGATGATGACCGTGATGGCGATGATGCACCAGCCGTAGGGAAGGCTGACCAGGTCGTGCAGGGCGTTCATGCTCAGGAGCAGAATCTTCGAGAAGAATCCGAAGAAGCCGCCGAACATGCCGCCGAAGCCCATGACGGTATCCACAATGTCATTGTGAGAACCGGCCACCAGGGAAAGCGTCTTGTATTCCTTCGGACCGGCATACAGCTCAAGTTTGCGTTCGATCGCCTGGCCTGGCGCGAGCTGGGTGGCCGCGTAAATGAGCGATGCTTCGTATCCTTTTGGTTCCTTAATGGCCCGTGAGTTCGTCGCGAGTTCCTCTGCACTTGGCGGCGGAAGATTCAGCGATCGCGCATAAAACTGATTCGCTGGAACGCTGGGCATCGCCACCATTGTGAAGAACTGGTTGTGTGCCGCAGCCCAGACGACATTGCTCTGGCCCTCGCGATATTCAAGACGGGGCGTTCCGGGGAAGCATCCAAGCGTTTTGTTCGCAAACCACCCGGCACTGATGTCCTCCGCATCGGAGCCATTCGACCAGAATACACCTTCCGAGAGACCGATGTCTCCCGACGAGAGCGGGGTGGCGGTTCCAATGATCAAACGCTGTTCCGGAACGAGGAGCGGTTGTTCGGAATGATTCTCCAGCCGGACGTTTACCGAAACGAGGTAGTTCGACGTGGGGATCAAATCCTTGATCACAACAAGGCCGCCGGGCAGCTGTTTGCTGGCGCGAACACCGGTGGCTGTCTCGGTCAGTTCAAAAACGCCACCGGCCTGCAGGTCGCCGCCGATCAATGTGAGTGCCGGAAGCGTGCCTGCGGTGTTCAAAACCGGGATCTTCCCGGATTTCTTTTCGCGTGGCGTTGCGACTCCGATGAGTTCCACCTGTTTCAAGGCGCCGCCATGCGAGGTGAAGGTGTAACGGGCGAGTGCGTTGGTGACCACCAGTGTTTGTTCCGGAACGTTCGTCTCGGTGACAACGGGTGGCGCGGCGCTCGCAGCGAGGCTGGGAGTGGTTGCGGCAGGCGAGACGGCGGACTCCTGAGATGCCGGTTCGGAGGCCTGTGTCACGGTGTTGGTTGTCTGCGGCGGCACGGGAACCTCCACCGGCGGGAAGAGTTTGTTGATGAGAACATTCCCGCCCACCAGAAGGGCAATGCAGGCAACGACAATGAGGATTGATTTGCGGTCCATGAAAACTATTTGGAATGCGCCGGGATGAACTCCGTCGCGGATGTGCCGCCGTTGCTGTCGCAGGAGCAACGTTGCGGCGAACGGGTGCGCGGCGGAACCGGATCGTGTCCGCAGCCGCCATAGGGGTTGCATCGGCCGATGCGTTTCAGCGCCAGCCAGCTTCCGCGGATTGCGCCATGCAGGCGGATCGCTTCAAGCGCGTATTGGGAGCAGCTCGGTTCGAAGCGACAGCTGCCGAGCGGGCCGAAGATGAAAGTCTTTGCAGGAGAAAGCGTGCAGCGATAGAGCCGCACGAGCAGGATCAGAATGTGTTGAGCCGGAGTCACCGGAATCAATTGTCCCCGTTGGTTTGCTTCAACAATCCCGCTTTGCGCAGGGTTGTCAAAAAGTCCTTTTCCACGCCGCCCAGGGCTTTCCCCACGATTGACTGCCGCGCCACGAGAACAAGGTCAACCGGAGCGATCAGGTCGTGCTGATGTTTCCGAAATGCCTCACGCATCAGGCGCCGCGCCCGGTTGCGGATCACTGCATTCCCGATCTTGCCGCTCGTAACGACTCCGAGCCGGCACGGGCTGTCGGGGGAAGTTTTCAACCAGTTGACGATGAGACAGCCGTGAACCAGGCGAAGCCCTTTCTGTCGGATGCGCGTAAAATCCCGGCCCTGCTTGATCCGCATGTCGCGGGTAAACTTCAGCGGCTTGGGAGCATCGGCGGCCATGGGCCGTGGATTGGAGATTAGACCGGGGTCAGGCGTTTCCGTCCGACGCGGCGGCGGTTGGCCAGAGTGGCGCGTCCGCTCTTGGTGCTCTTGCGAGCGAGGAAACCATGCTGGCGTTTGCGCCGGATTTTCGACGGTTGATACTGTCTCTTCATAAATTCAAATGCGTTTGCTGCCCGAAAATAAAATGTGCACCTGTGCACGCGGGAACAGCCCGGGAACCGGAACGCGGGAGAATACCAGCGAAGCACTTCGTGTCAAGCAACCCACCGAAAAAGAAAACGGCGGCAAATCCTGCAAAATTCCACGAAGCACGTGGGATGAACCATTAACACCGCGGCTTCAGCCCGTGGCTGAGTCGAGCCGATCGAAAAACCGTTTCAAACGGCTTTCACGGATCGGAAAGCCGTTGAAACGGCTGGATAGGATTACGCCAAGGAAACACCAGGTTGAAGCGGCGGTGTTGATGAGAACTTGAAACGTTCCGGCACAAAAGAAACGGCGCACTCGTTCGAGCGCGCCGTTTCTTTGAATGCCTGAAGCTTTGTTCCTTATTCGTCGCCCTGACTCAGCTTCGCGATGACGCTGAGATCTTCGAGCGTGGTGGTGTCGCCCTTGATCTCGCCGCCGGAGGCAATCTGTTTCAGCAACCGGCGCATGATTTTGCCCGAGCGGGTTTTCGGCAACGCTTCGGCAAACCGGATGTCATCCGGCTTCGCCACAGGGCCAATTTCTTTTCCGACATGCTGACGGATTTCCTCGCGCAGTTCGGCGGATGCCGTTACGCCGCTCTTCAAGGTGACGAAGGCCACGAGCGCCTGACCCTTGAGATCGTCGTTGCGACCGACGACCGCCGCTTCAGCCACCTTCGGATTGCTGACGATCGCACTTTCTACTTCGGCGGTTCCGATTCGGTGACCGGCGACATTGAGAACGTCGTCGATGCGGCCGACGATCCAGAAATAGCCGTCCTTGTCCTGACGGCAGCCATCGCCCGTGAAATAACTTCCGGGCACTTCGCTCCAGTAAACCTGTTTGAACCGTTCGGTATCGCCCCACAAGCCGCGCAGCATTGACGGCCACGGTTTGCGAATGACCAGTTTGCCGCCGGAATTTTTCGGAACTGCCTTGCCCTGGTCGTCCACGACCTCCGGCAGAACGCCAAAGAGCGGCAGTGTTGCAGAACCGGGTTTGGTGGGCGTGGCGCCGGGCAGGGGGGTGATCATGATGCCGCCGGTTTCGGTCTGCCACCAGGTATCGACGATAGGACAACGCTTCCGACCGATGTGCTCGTGATACCACATCCACGCTTCGGGATTGATCGGTTCACCGACGGAACCGAGAAGCCGGAGCGAACTGAGATCGTGTTTCTTCGGCCATTCCGTTCCCCACTTCATGAACGCGCGAATGGCGGTCGGCGCTGTGTAGAGAATCGTGACGCCGTATTTTGCGATGATGCGCCAGAACCGGTCGGGTTCGGGGAAGTTGGGCGCACCTTCGTACATCAGGCTGGTCGCGCCATTGGCCAGCGGGCCATAGACAACGTAGCTGTGGCCGGTCACCCAGCCGACATCCGCGGTGCACCAATAAACATCCTCGTCGCGCAGATCGAAAACGTATTTGCTCGTCATCTTCGCACCGAGCAGATAGCCGCCTGTGGTGTGGAGAATTCCCTTGGGTTTTCCGGTCGAACCGCTCGTGTAGAGAATGAAGAGCGGCGCTTCGCTGTCCATTTTCTCCGGCGGACAATGCGCGTCCACCTGCGCGATTTCATCGTGCCACCAGACATCGCGGTCATTTTCCATTTCAACGTCGTTTCCAGAGCGACGCAGAACGATGACTTTTTCGATGGTCTTCGTCAGCGAATTGCCCTGGGCGTCCTTGATGACGAGTGCGTCATCGACATTTTTCTTCAATGGAACAATCGCGCCGCGGCGATAACCGCCGTCTGAAGTGATGATCATCTTCGCCTGCGAATCCTGAACGCGATCCGCGACGCTCTGGGCGCTGAATCCGCCGAACACCACGGAATGAATCGCGCCGATGCGCGTGCAGGCGAGCATGGCGATCGCCGCCTCCGGAACCATGGGAAGATAAATGATGACGCGATCGCCCTTCTTGATTCCGTTCCGCTTCAACACATTTGCGAACAGGCAGACTTCGTGGTGCAGCTGTTTGTAGGTGAGCGTACGTTCCTCGCCGATCTTGCCCGGAGCGGCGGG
>Ga0065721_10050326_pt1 | contig 21168 bp, 21 predicted proteins | sample Mesricmetagenome_FD_59108 | JGI IMG/M metagenome (GOLD analysis project Ga0065721, IMG submission 59108) | Mesophilic microbial community from rice straw/compost enrichment Sample: eDNA_1 v2 (version 2) | ecosystem: Engineered > Solid waste > Grass > Composting > Bioreactor | place: USA: Davis... | reverse complement strand
GCCCTCGCCATACTGGCTTGGCAGAGGCCCAATCTGCTGGTGCTGGATGAACCGACCAACCACCTGGATCTGGAGGTGCGCCACGCTTTGACTCTTGCGTTACAGGCTTTTTCCGGTGCCATAGTGGTGGTGTCCCACGATCGCCATTTGCTGCGCAATACAGTGGACGAATTCTGGCTGATCGATGGCGGCAGGGTAGAGCCCTTCAACGGCGATCTCAGTGACTACCAGCGCTGGGTTGGCGAGTCCAGGACTCCTGCGGATTCAACCCCCAAGGCCCCCTCGGCGGGGGAGAAGAAATCCGACAAGAAAGAGCAGCGCCAGCTCTCCGCCGCCGAGCGCGAGCGTCTCAAACCGTTGACCCAGGCGTTGCGTCAACTGGAACAGCGCATAGAGCGCCTGCAGCAGAAGCGCCAGCAATTGGAAAGCGAACTGGCGGATCCGCAGCTCTACGAAGGTGCCAACCCGCGGCTCCAGGTGCTGTTGAAGGAGCAGTCCGCTGTGCAACTGGAATTGTCTGCTACGGAAGAGCAATGGTTGGAAAAGTCCGAAGAACTGGAACAAATCCAGAAGGCGCAGTCCTAATAGTCGGTTAAGACAACGGGTGGATTCAGCCAATGACCGGGAGCGGCGTAGGGTTTCTTTATGATGCGTAATTACATTCTGTCCCTCTGCTTGGCGGGGCTGGCCTGGGGCTCCTCAGTCCAGGCGGATCCGCAGCTCAAGACCCGCGGCCAGTGGCAGCAGGGGGGCATAGTGTTTGGGCAAGTGGCCCCGGGCAGCCATGTGCGATTTGCCGAGCGCGATGTGCGTGTCACTGATACCGGAGACTTTGTCATAGGACTGGGACCCGACGCGCCGGCCGAGGTGGTGCTGGAGGTGACGGATGGCGCAGGGCGGACGAAGCACCATTCTTTTGCCGTGGGTCAGCGGCAATATCAGACCCAGCATGTGAAGGGCGTGGACCAGAAGCATGTCACGCCTCCCCCCGAGCTGACTGAGCGTATAGCGCGTGAGGCGGAACTGGTGGCCAAGGTGCGCCACAGAGATGATCCCCGCACGGATTTTTTGCAGGATTTTATCTGGCCTCTGTCGGGCCCGATCACGGGTGTCTATGGGAGCCGGCGTGTGTACAATGGCACACCTCGCGCGCCGCATTATGGTCTGGACATTGCCGGACCCACGGGCGCCAAAGTTGTGGCGCCGGCGGCGGGCTTGGTGACTCTGGCGGAGGATGACCTGTTTTTCTCCGGTGGCACACTGATTGTCGATCACGGCCACGGCTTGTCATCCACCTTCATTCACCTGAGTAAAATCCTGGTCAAACCCGGAGACAGGGTGGCCCAGGGGCAGGCCATAGCTGAGGTGGGCGCCACGGGGCGGGTGACTGGGCCGCATCTGGATTGGCGAATGAACTGGTTTGACGTGCGCCTGGATCCGGCGCTGCTCATGACCGACAAACCCATGCGGGGCCGGAAGGCCGGCGCAGCGGAGGAATAGCAGCATGACCGAAACAATTGACAAGAAACTCCTCAGTATCCTGGTTTGTCCGGTGAGCAAGGCGCCTCTTTATTACGACAGAGAGGCTGCCGAACTGGTGTGCGTCGTCAGTGGTCTGGCCTATCCGATCCGCGATGGCATCCCTGTGATGCTGGAGTCGGAAGCGCGGCATATCTCCCTGGAAGAAAAAGAAAAATATTCATGAAGCCTTCCTCAACACCTGTTTGGCAGAACTCATATGACCATTTTCAGCAAGATCATCAACGGTGAAATTCCCACTGAATTCGTCTATCAGGACGATCTCTGTGTCTGCATTCGCGACATAGCCCCCCAGGCCCCCACGCACCTGCTGATCATCCCCCGCAAGCCCATTGGCAAACTCGCCGAAGCTCAGGCGGAAGATCAGGCGTTGCTGGGGCATTTGATGCTGGTGGCCGGTGAGATAGCGCGCAAAATCGGGGTGGAAGATGCGTTCCGCATCATCATCAACAGTGGTGCGGGCGCCGGTCAGACCGTGTTCCACCTGCATCTACACCTGTTGGCCAACAAGAAATTCCAGGAAGGTAACCTCGGCTTTTAAGCCGAGGACCTTTTCTCCTCGCCTCTCCCTATGATCCCGTCTGCACAGCCCTTATACTGAGCGCCATTTTTGGCCGGGGCTGGCGCAGTCCGCCCGTGCCCAGACTGTGTTCAAACTTCACCGGAATTTGTTCGAGTATGAAAAGCGCCGAGATTCGCGAAGCCTTTCTGTCTTACTTTGCGCAACAGGGACACACCATAGTGCCCAGCAGCTCGCTGGTGCCCGCCAATGACCCCACCTTGCTGTTCACCAACTCCGGCATGGTGCAGTTCAAGGATGTGTTCCTCGGCTCGGACAAGCGTCCGTACACGCGCGCCACCAGTGCTCAGCGCTGTGTCCGCGCCGGCGGCAAGCACAATGACCTGGAGAATGTCGGCTATACCGCGCGCCACCACACCTTCTTCGAAATGCTGGGCAACTTCAGCTTTGGCGACTATTTCAAGCGCGACGCCATCAAGTTTGCGTGGGAGTTCCTCACTGGCGTCCTGAAACTGCCCCCGGAGCGTTTGTGGGTGACCGTGCATATCAGCGACGACGAGGCGGCGGATATCTGGATCAAGGAAGTGGGCGTGGATCCGCAGCGTTTTTCGCGTCTGGACGCTGACAATTTCTGGCAGATGGGTGATACAGGCCCCTGCGGCCCCAGCTCCGAGATTTTCTATGATCATGGTCCCGATGTTCCCGGCGGTCCTCCGGGCAGCCCCGATGATGGGCTCGACCGCTATATCGAGGTCTGGAACCTGGTCTTTATGCAGTTCGAGCGTCAGACCAACGGGGAACTGGTGCCTCTGCCCAAGCCTTCCGTGGATACAGGTATGGGGTTGGAGCGTATCGCGGCGGTCCTGCAGGGCGTTCACAGCAACTATGAAATCGATCTGTTCCAGGCGCTGCTGCGTGCCGCCGCAGAGGTAACCGGCTGCGCGGATCTGGAAGAGAAATCCCTGCGGGTGATCGCAGACCATATTCGTTCCTGCTCCTTTCTGATTGCCGATGGCGTACTGCCCTCCAATGAGGGGCGGGGCTATGTGCTGCGCCGGATCATTCGCCGTGCCATACGCCACGGGCACAAACTCGGCCAGCAGAACCCGTTTTTTCATCGTCTGGTATCCGCCCTGGTGGAGCAGATGGGGCAGGCCTACCCGGATCTCGCCGCGCAGAAGGCTCAGATCGAAAAGGTCCTCCTGGCTGAAGAAGAACAATTTGCCAAAACCCTGGATAAAGGTCTGGGCGTCCTGGCCTCCAAGCTGGAAGGGTTGCAGGGCACGGTCATTCCTGGAGATGTGGTGTTCCTGCTGTACGACACCTATGGATTCCCGGTGGACCTCACCAATGACATAGCCAGAGAAAGGGGGCTGTCTCTGGATATGGCGGGTTACGAGGCACTGATGGAACAACAGCGCGATCGCGCGCGCTCCGCCGGCGCCTTCAAGATTGATTACACCGCCGGCCTGGATCTGGCGGGTGAAACCGGATTTCGCGGTTACGACGGTCTCAGCTGTGAGACCTCTGTCACCGCCCTGGTCAGGGGTAAGTTTCAGGTCGACCGCCTCTCCGAAGGAGAAGAGGGCGTTATCGTCTTGGCGGAGACGCCGTTTTATGCGGAATCCGGTGGCCAGGTGGGCGACTGCGGCTATATCGAAAGCGCCGCCGGCCGCTTTGAGGTCCTGGACTGTCAGAAGGACGGGGCGCATCACCTGCACATAGGCCGTGTCACCCGCGGGGAACTGGTGCTCAATACCCAGGTGACTGCTCAGGTGGATCCCAAAATCCGACAAGCCACTGCGCTCAACCACTCAGCCACCCACCTGCTGCACGCCGCATTGCGTAAGGTCCTGGGGACCCATGTGGTGCAGAAGGGTTCTCTGGTGGATTCCCAGCGCCTGCGTTTTGACTTCACCCATTTCGAAGCCATCTCTGCCGAGCAGCTGGAGCAGATCGAAGCACTGGTCAACGAGCAGATTCGCCTCAATACCGAGATTGCCACGGAAGTGTGCGATATAGATGAGGCCAAGAAAAAGGGCGCCATGGCGCTGTTTGGAGAAAAGTACGGCGATCGGGTCCGCGTTCTGACCATGGGCGGTGGATTTTCCGTTGAACTGTGCGGGGGTACCCACGCCAATCGCACCGGAGATATAGGCCTGTTGCGTATAGTCTCCGAATCCGGAATTGCAGCCGGGGTACGGCGTATAGAGGCAGTGACCGGAGAGGGGGCATTCGAATACCTGACTCAGGCGCAGAAGAGACTGGTCTCCGCTGCGCAGCTGCTCAAGACCTCGCCCGATGCACTGCTGGAAAAGTTGGAAGGCCTGCTCTCCCAGAATCGCCAGCTCGAAAAGGAGCTGGCTCTCGCCAAAAGCCAACTGGCCGCGGCATCCATCGATGAATGGCTGAGCGACGCCACAGAGGTCAAGGGTGTCAAATTGCTGCTCAAGCTGGTTCCGGGCAACGATGCCAAGTTACTGCGCGATCTGGTGGATCGCCTGCGCAATAAGCTGGGCTCTTCGGCCATTCTGCTGGCGGGTACCGACGGTGAGAAAGTCAGTCTTGTCGCGGGCGTCAGCAAAGACGCCACCAACTTGGTCAAGGCTGGCGACATGGTGCGAGTCGTGGCGGAGCAGATTGGCGCCAAGGGCGGCGGTCGCCCGGACATGGCTCAGGGGGGCGGCATGGATAACGGCCGCTTGCCCGATGCATTGGAAGTTTTGCGCCGCTGGGTTGTCGAGCACGCCTGACCGTCAAATTATTGCGCGTTGCCGGTCGATTTTTTTGCGCTGCCAGTTAACAAGGCGACCCGTTTGGTGTTTAATTGGCGCCCCTTGAAGCCGGGCGAATTTGTGAGAATCGCTGCGGTTGGCGTCTGGTTTGGGTGGTGATGGCAGAAATCTGCTTCACCGTTTGGATGATTCCTGTTGGATAAGCACAGCATGAGCTTGATTGTGCAAAAGTACGGTGGTACCTCGGTCGGTAGTGTCGAGCGTATCAAAGCGGTGGCCGCCAAGGTCTGCAAGTTTCGGCAGCAGGGCCACGATATAGTCGTGGTGGTTTCCGCTATGAGCGGCGAAACCAATCGATTGATCAGTCTGGCGAAGGAAATACAGAGCAACCCTGATCCGCGCGAGTTGGACGTATTGGTCTCCACCGGCGAGCAGGTGACTATCGCGCTCTTGTGTATGGCGCTGATGGAATTGGGTCAGGATGCACGCTCCTATACGGGAGCCCAGGTGCGTATTTTGACCGATGACGCATTTACCAAAGCCCGCATCCAGGAGATTGATGTCGAGCGCATGCGCGCAGATCTGAAGGCGGGGCGTGTGGTGGTGGTCGCTGGCTTCCAGGGTGTGGATGAGGCGGGGAATATCACGACTCTGGGGCGTGGCGGTTCCGATACCACCGGTGTGGCGCTGGCAGCAGCTTTAAAAGCGGACGAATGCCAGATTTACACGGATGTGGACGGCGTCTACACCACTGATCCCCGGGTGGTGGAACGCGCCCGGCGTCTGGACAGGATCACCTTCGAAGAAATGTTGGAAATGGCGAGCCTCGGCTCCAAGGTTTTGCAGATTCGCTCCGTGGAATTTGCGGGCAAATACAATGTTCCCCTGCGCGTTTTATCGACCTTCCAGGAAGGTCCCGGCACTTTGATTACCATCGATGAGGAATTCTCGGCTATGGAACAACCTGTAGTCTCCGGTATCGCATTCAATCGTGATGAAGCCAAGATCTCCGTGCGCGGCGTTCCGGATCAGCCGGGCGTGGCTTCCCGTCTGTTGGCTCCCATAGGGGAAGCCAATGTTGAGGTGGATGTAATCGTACAGAACCTGGCTGCTGATCAGACCACGGATATCACTTTTACCGTTCATCGCAACGACATGAACAAGGCGCGGCAGATCGCTCAAAAAGTGGCTGACGAGTTGGGTGCGAGAGAAGTGGTGGCCGATGATAGTGTTGTGAAAGTCTCGGTTGTCGGTGTGGGCATGCGCTCCCACGCAGGTGTAGCCAGCACCATGTTCAAGGCGTTGGCGGCGGACAATATCAATATTCAGATGATCACCACTTCGGAAATAAAAATTTCGGTCATCATCGATGAGAAATATCTGGAGCTGGCGGTACGCAGCTTACACACCGCATTTGGACTGGATAAAGCCCCGGTCTGACTATATGATGATTAGCGCGTCAGCTCCCTTTTTTCGTGTGTGGGGCGCGCAATTAAACGGGCTCTCTTGAGCTTTACTCACAGGTTTTCGTCTGGTTCCGGATGCATCTTAAGATGCATTTATTTACAACAATATTATTCGGGCTGGTTACGGAGACCGCCGGTGAATTGTTCTAATGATTTGCCGGTCTCACAGGATGATAGTAAGGAGAATTAAACGATGTTGATATTGACCCGCCGTATCGGCGAAACCCTGATGGTTGGTGATGATGTGACTGTCACCGTTCTCGGCGTAAAAGGCAATCAGGTGCGCATTGGTGTCAATGCTCCCAAAGAAATTGCGGTGCACCGCGAAGAGATCTATCAGCGTATTCAGCGCGAAAAGCAGCAGCAACACCCCGAGACAGAGCCGGGCAACTCTCTGTAATTGTGGATGCTGAGCCTGTATCCACCAGGTGCCGGCTCATCTATTGTTCGCACAGAAGTAACTGCACAAATCGCGTATTTCAGATAATCGTGTCTTAACTATTTGAATTCCGTCGAATTGTTGTTATTATGCCGCTCCTTCTGCACCAGGGTTGAATGAACCGGTGTGATTTGATGGGATTGTGCTGGTTACACAGAGCTGTGCGCTATCTCGTGTTTTTGGAAGTTTTTCTCAGGAAAAATTTCTCTGCTGGAGAGGTGGCCGAGTGGCCGAAGGCGCTCCCCTGCTAAGGGAGTATACCCTAACCCGGTATCGGGGGTTCGAATCCCCCCCTCTCCGCCATCCTTGATGTTCTTTTCTTTTTGTTCTCTCCAATATCTTTCTCAATTGCTTTTATTCTCCGCTTTCCCGATCCAGTGGCCCTATGTCCAGGATGGGGGATGCATCGATTTCCTCCGCGCCCATCATGGTTGCCAGTCGCTGCAGGCTGCTGAGAATCATGTTTTGCTCCCAGTTTTCCAGTTGGTCGAAGCGCTCTACGAATTGTTCGTGTAGTGGTGTGGGCGCGCGATCCAAAGTTTTGTTCCCTTCCGTGGTCAGGTGTAGCCATACATAGCGTTTGTCGCTCTGTGATCTCTGGCGTGTGATCAGTCCTCGGCTTTCCAGTCTTCCAATGATGTTGTTGACCGTTGCTTGGCTTAGGCTGATTTGATTTGCCAGCGTTCCTATTGTCGAGTCGTGTTGATTGTTGCGAATCGCTTGCATAAGCAAGAGCTGCGGCGCTGTCAGTCCGACGGTTTTGCTTAGGCGTTTGGAATGAATGTCGGCGGCGCGTATCACGCGCCTCAGGGCGGTCAGTACCTCGTTGATCTGACTCATGGTGCTCCCTCAGAGGTTTATTGTTCCCGCATTATCCGGCGTCCCTGGTGTTTGCGAAATGGGGGAGAGATATAAATGCGCCAACCAAATACTTATATATCTAAATATATTTATAGTTTATTAGTAATAAAAATTTTATTTTTATAAAATAAAATTGTTAAAAACAGGATTTTGTTGAACTTAATTCATCAAAATGAAAGAATGCGAATTAATTAATACTTTCAGTACAAAATATTATGAATGATAAGTTGGATGAAAGAGTATCGATTGGAGCCAGTTTGCCCCCTGGATGGGAGTCGGATATCTCCTTTCGTCTGAGAAAACCAACCGCAGTCGATGCTCGGCACATATATGAGTTGATCAATGACTGCCCGCCGTTGGACGTGAATTCTCTGTACTGCAATCTGCTGCAGTGTTCGCATTTTGCGGACTACTGTGTGCTGGCTGAGAAAGACGGGGAGCTGGCTGCCTTTTTATCGGCGTATTGCAAACCGAGTGAGCCTGAGACGCTGTTTGTTTGGCAGATTGCGGTGGCGCGCCCTTATCGTGGTTTGGGGTTGGCAAATCGTATGCTCGATGAGCTTTTGCGGCGACCTGTTGCGCATCAGGTGAATTATCTGGAGACGACGATTACTCCCTCCAATCGATCCTCGGCCGCGTTATTTGCACGTTTTGCGCAGAAACATGCCGCCCGTCTCACCAAAACCTTACTGTTCTCAAAATCGGATCATTTTGCTGGGACACATGAGGATGAAGTGTTATTTCGCATAGGTCCTTTCCCTCCACCTGATCAAACACCGGGTGCATCGCGGTAATCCAGGCTCAAGAATCCAAAAATCCCAAACGAGAGTGTCATGTCAATTTTTCACGAGACAGAATCCAATGTAATGGTTTATGCGCGCGCTTTTCCGGTCACCTTTACCAGGGCTTCAGGCGCTTTTATTTATGATGAGGATGGACAGGCCTATCTTGATTTTCTTGCTGGGGCCGGTTCCCTCAATTACGGGCACAACAACCCGGCGTTGAAGTCGGCCCTGCTGGAATATATCCAAGGCGATGGCATCACGCACGGACTGGATATGCATACGCAGGCCAAAGCGCACTTTCTGGATCGGTTTCGCCGTTACATTCTGCAACCACGCATGCTGGATTATCGGTTGCAATTCACTGGCCCGACAGGAACCAATGCGGTGGAGGCTGCACTCAAGCTCGCGCGCAAGGTGAAAAAGCGCCAGAACGTGGTGGCGTTTACCAATGGATTTCATGGGGTGTCTCTGGGAGCTGTGGCGGCTACCGGTAACCGCCTGCATCGGGGGGGAGCGGGTGTAGCACTTGGCAATGTCACCCGCATGCCTTTTTGCGGTTACTACGGACAGGATGTAGATACGCTGAGAATTTTTGAGCAGCAGTTGAATGATCCATCAAGCGGCTTGGACTTGCCGGCGGCCGTAATCGTTGAAGTCATCCAGGGTGAAGGCGGTCTCAATGTCGCTATAGATGCCTGGTTGCGAGGTCTGGAAAAAATATGTCGAAAATTCGACATATTGTTGATCGTGGACGATATCCAGGCCGGTTGTGGCCGCTCCGGGCAGTTTTTCAGTTTTGAAAGCAGCGGCATCAAGCCGGACATGGTGACCTTGTCCAAGTCCTTGAGCGGATTTGGATTGCCCATGGCAGTCGTTCTATTGTCTCCAGCGTTGGATCAATGGCAGCCGGGTGAGCACAACGGCACCTTTCGTGGAAACAATCATGCTTTTGTCACGGCAGCTGCAGCCTTGGAAAAATATTGGTGTGACGATCATTTTGCCTCGCAGGTGCAGCGCAAGGCGGATTTGATGCACAAGTCCTTGAAGTCCATCGCCGATCGCTTTGGCAATATTCAATTGCGGCCGCGCGGGCGCGGCTTTATGCAGGGTTTGGTCTGTCCTTCGGGAGAGATTGCCACAAAAATCAGCCGCGCGGCCTTTGCGCGCAAGTTGATTATAGAAACTTCCGGAAATCGCGGTCAGGTGGTCAAGTGCTTGTGTCCTCTGACCATCAGTGAGGAACACTTGCGGGAGGGATTGGCGCGCTTGGCGGAAAGTGTAGAGGTTGTACTCAAGGCCCCCGTATCAGCGGCGTCATAAGGAGATTTGATCATGATTGTGAGAAATTTGCAGAGCGCCGAAAAAACGGCAAGAAGAGTGGTCAGTGAGGGCTGGGAAAGCACCCGTCTATTGTTGAGCAATGACAATATGGGATTTTCCTTTCACATCACCACTATCTATGCGGGAGCGGATCTGCTGATGCACTACCAGAATCATCTGGAATCCGTGTATTGCATCAGTGGTGAAGGTGAGGTGGAGGATCTGGCGACCGGTGAAATACATCCTATTTCACCGGGTGTTATTTACATATTGGATCAGCATGATCGCCACCGTCTGCGGGCCAGAACCCCAATGCAAATGGCGTGTGTGTTTAACCCGCCTCTGCATGGAAAGGAGGTGCACGATGGCTCGGGTGCATACCCTCTGACGGCTGAGATCATCAGTGACTGAAGCGGGCTGACAAAATACTGGAGGATGCGCGTATGAGTCATACCGTTGAAAAAATTGGCGGTACATCCATGAGCCAATATGAATCCGTCAGAGATAACATCATTCTGGGATGCAATGCCGGTTCGCGGACCATGGGCCGCATTATGGTGGTATCCGCCTATGGTGGCATTACCGATTTATTGTTGGAGCACAAAAAATCCGGCTATCTGGGAGTCTATGGATTGTTTTCCGCCAACGAAGACGGGAAATCCTGGCGTGCAGCTATGGACGTGGTGCGCCAGGAAATGTTGGCGATCAATCGGCATTTATTTACCGATGCCGACAGTTGTCGACAGGCGGATGAATTTATTGGTGAGCGACTGGATACTACTTTGCGTTGTCTGGAAGATCTGCAGCGTCTGTGTGAACACGGGCATTTTTCATTACATGGTCATTTGCAGACAGTGCGGGAAATGCTGGCCAGTCTGGGTGAAGCCCACAGTGCTTGGAATCTGGCGCGAAAACTGAATGAGGATGGTATCCCCGCTCGTTTTGTCGACCTGACCGGCTGGAATTCTGCGGAAATGTATTCGCTGGATGAACACATTCGCAGAAGTATGCAGGATATCGATGTATCCCGGGAGCTGGCGATCGTCACTGGATATGCGCATTGTGAAAACGGACTCATGGCGACTTTCGACCGGGGCTACAGTGAGATGACTTTCAGCCGAATTGCGGTGCTGACGGGCGCGCGCGAAGCCTTGATTCACAAGGAATATCACCTAAGCAGTGCGGACCCGCGCCTCGTGGGTGAGGATAAGGTGGTGCCCATAGGCCGCACGAATTACGATGTGGCGGACCAACTCGCCAACTTGGGCATGGAGGCTATACATCCCCGGGCCGCCAAGGGTCTGCGACAGAGTGGGATTCCCCTGCGGGTGAAAAATACCTTCGAGCCTGAGCACGACGGCACCCTGTTGACCGGTGATTACGTCAGCGAAAAGCCCTGTGTTGAAATTATCGCAGGCAGGAAGAACGTCATAGCGCTGGAGCTTTTTGACCAGGATATGGTGGGCGATTTTTTTCGTTATGAGCTGGTGATGCTGGAAACCTGCATGCGCTTCAAGGCCGGGGTTATCACCAAGGACGTGAATGCCAACACCATTACCTATTATCTGGTGGCAAACATCAAGAATATGAAGCGCATAGAACAGGAGCTGTCGGCGAAATTCCCGGATTCTGAAATCAAGACGCGCAAGGTGGCCATTGTCTCCGCCATAGGTAGTGATATGAAGGTGCCAGGTATTCTCGCCAAGACGGTTACAGCGCTGGCGGATGCCGGAATCAGTATTCTGGCTGTACATCAGTCCATGCGTCAGGTGGACATGCAATTTGTGGTCGATGAACATGACTACACACTGGCAGTACGCAGCCTGCATAAATGCTTGATCGAAGTCCACAATCACGGCGCCGCCATATGCGCTGCCTGAAGGTGGGATGCCTGGGGGTGCTATTGCTGCTGAGCTTGAATCTCGGCGCGCAGCCCCAAGCGACACAGAAGCCCGCAAGCTCACCCATTACGGAAGATGAATTGAATCCCTTAACCGAGCCACTATACAGCCCTTTTATCGAGCGTTATATCCTTGATGAACTGAAGCAGTTGCGCATGGAGTTGGCGGCCCAAAAAGTGGAGATGACCGAAAAAATTCTCGACCGCGATTTAATGGTGAGCGATAAGGCTATGAGCTATGCCACCAGTACGGTCACCTACTTTTTTTATCTCATCGCTGCGGTTAGTTCCATTTTGGTGATTGTGGGTTGGACTTCCATCCGTGACATTCGCGACAAGGTGCACAGTGTGGCGGACAAGGAAGTGCAAAAACTGGTGGAGGCCTACGAAAAGCGTCTGCATGCCATTGAGAAGCAATTGATGCAGAAGGCCCGGCACATAGACGAAAACCGTCAGCAGATCGAGCGCACTCAAGAGGTCCACTCTCTCTGGCTGCGGGCCGCCCAGGAGCACTCCGTACAGGGCAAAATCGCCATCTACGATGAAATTCTCAAACTGCGTCCCAGCGATGCGGAAGCGCTTACCTATAAAGCGGATATGGTGTTGGAACTGGGGGAGCCGCAATGGGCAAAAAATCTTTGCGTGCGGGCAGTCGAAATTGATCCCCAATACGGTTATGCGCATTATCAATTGGCTTGTGCCAACGTGGCCTTGAATGATTTTGACGAGGCTGTTGCAGGGCTTACACGGGCCATTCAGTGCAGTGACGCCATCATGGAGGATATTCGCAGCGATCATGCGCTGGCGCCACTGCGCGAATATCCCGCTTTTAAGGCACTTTTTGAAAACCCGGTTGTAGTGCGCAAACCGGGTGTCAGCTGAGCAGCGGAAATGTCTGTGATTCTCGCCAGCTTTCTTTTGTTCTTGGCCGGATTTACGTTGATTGGGCTTTGGTCATTTCGCGCCAGCCGCGCTACTCAAAAGGATTATTACCTGGCGGACAACAGTGTGTCTCCCTGGTTGGCGGGTTTGTCCGCCATGGCCACCAACAACAGCGGCTATATGTTCATCGGCGTGATCGGCTACACCTACACCACCGGGCTGGCGGCTGTCTGGTTGATGGTCGGTTGGATTCTGGGGGATTTTCTCGGCTCTCTATTTATTCATCGGCAATTGCACCAGGCCACCTTGCGCACGGATGAGCACAGTTTTCTCGGAGTGCTCAGTCATTGGCAGGGCAGATCAATGCCTATATTGCGGATGGTGGGGTCATTGCTAGCCTTACTGTTTCTCATGGCATACGCCAGCGCACAACTGGTGGCCGGCAGCAAGGCTCTGTGGGCGCTGCTGGAATGGCCTCAATACGCTGGCGCTCTGGTGGGAGCGGTGATCGTTGCGGCCTATTGCATGGCCGGCGGTATTCGAGCGTCCATCTGGACCGATGCCGCTCAGGCTTTCGTCATGGTGGGTGCCATGGGTGTTTTACTGTGGGCAGCGGTAGGGGAGGTCGGGGGCGTGAGTGCGGCACTGCAGGCGTTGCATCAGATTCCAGGGTATATGGCTGTGGCGCCTGAGCAAGCATTTTTGCCCGGTTGGAGTGGGGCCGCTCTGCTGTTTGTGGGTTGGTTGTTCGCCGGCATTTCAGTAGTGGGTCAACCCCATGTCATGGTGCGCTTCATGGCGTTGCGGCGGGATGGGGACATGCTGCAGGCGAGGCTGTGGTATTACCTCTGGTTCGCGATGTTTTATTGTCTGGCCACCGCCGTCGGTCTTTTGACCCGGGTGTTGTTGCCGGATAGTGCAAGTTTTGATGCCGAGCTGGCGTTGCCTACTTTGGCGTTGGCGCTGCTGCCTCCAGTATTGGTGGGATTGATTCTCGCGGGGATTTTTGCCGCCACCATTTCCACTGCCGACTCGCTGGTTCTGGCATGTTCATCGATTGTCGTGTGTGACTTGAAGCGGGACAGGAGCCATCTGCGACTGGCCAAAGTGGCAACTCTATTGACCGTGCTCGGGGCACTCTGTTGGGCGCTGTTGAATCAGCAGAGTGTGTTCAACTTGGTGGTAATGGCGTGGTCCACGCTTGCCGCAGCATTTGCACCTCTGCTGGTCCTGTTGGCGCTGGGCCGTAGGGTGTCCGAAAAAGCCGCCGTCCTGATGATGCTTCTGGGCGTCGGGACGGCTCTTGGTTGGCGTTTCGCTGGGTTGCATCAGAGCTTGTACGAAGGTTTACCCGCCATTTGTCTAGCGTTGTTGTTTTACCCAGTGTTCAACCGATGGCTCCCCTGGATGGCTATAACAGGAACACGCTCGCCAGTGTAATCAACACCGCTCCCATCAGATTCAGCGCCAGTCCGGCGCGCGCCATATCCTGGACCCGCAGTTTGCCGGAGGCAAAGACAATGGCATTGGGCGGTGTGGCCACGGGTAGCATAAAGGCGCAACTGGCACTGAGGGCGGCCGGCAGCATCAGCAGGGCAGGTTCCACCTGTATAGCGATCGCTGTGGCAGCGAGTATTGGCATCAGCAGGGTAGCGGTAGCCGTATTGCTGGTGACCTCTGTGAGGAATGTGACCCCCAGGCTGATGCACAGCACCGTCAGCCAAATAGGCAAATGGGCAAGTCCCGCCAGTTGTTGCCCTATGGCATCGCTCAGGCCGGAACTGACGAATGCCTTGGCCAGTGCAATGCCTCCGGCGAACAGCAGCAATACCCCCCACTCGATTTGCCGGGCCTGCTCCCAATTCAGCAGGCGCTCCCCGGCTTTCCCAGCAGGCAAAAGAAACAGGCTGAGTGCCCCCAAGAGCGCAACAGAGCCGTAGTTGGCATTGTGGAGCTGCAGCCAGCTCTGCCAGCCGCCGAAGGGTTCTTCCATGATCATCCACGCCAGAGCGGTGAGGCCAAACACTAAAAGCACCCTTTTCTCCGCTGCCTGCCAGGCCCCGGCGGCGGGAAGTACCACGGGTTCCATGCGGCCCAGTCCTCGGGTCAACCACAGTCCGGTCAGCACCAGGAGTGCCGCTGCCAAGGGCATCATCAGTAACATCCAGTTCAGAAAGCTGATGGTGTCACCGGTGGTGTCGTGATAGACCTTGAGAAAAATGATATTGGGCGGCGTGCCTATGGGAGTGGCCAAGCCGCCGATACTGCAACCGTAAGCGACCGCCAGGAGCAGGGGGATGGCCAGTCTGGTGTCTGCGCGGTCCACCACCGCCATGGCCACCGGCAGCAGCATCAGAGCCGTGGCCGTGTTCGACACCCACATGGACAGGAGTGCCGCCGCCAGCAGGAACCCCAGTACCAGGCGCTTGCTGTTGCCGCCACCGAGAATGTTGATGAGGCCGAGGGCTATGCGTCTGTGGGCGCCGCTGTGCTCCACGCCTTTGGATAAAAACGCCCCTCCCATCATCAACAGGATCATGGGATCGCCGTAAGCCTGTGCGATAGCGCTGCCATCCAGCACGCCCAGCAGTGGCAAGCCGGCCAGCGGCAGCAGGGCTGTGGCGGGAATCGGGAGTGGCTCCAGCACCCACCAGATGGCGCACCAAGTGGTCAATGCCGCTGTGGCGGCCATGGGAAAGGGAAGTCCGCCGAGGTTGTATATAAGGATAAATACTCCAGCGAAACCCACGGGACCACCCCAGAGGGCTAAGCGTTGCAGGCGTGTCATAAAGTTTGAAAGTTGGCTGATGGGAATAGGCGATGGCATTAATGTAACAAATTCAGAAGCCACCCCTCGGTTTTAGATCAAAGCCGGCGGCTGATGAGTCCCTAAAGTTTCCCTGTTCTGTGCCGATAGCCTTGGAGTCCAACGTTCACTCACACTGGAGAGGCGTCACGTGAATCCCCAAGCCGCTTTGAAGTCCTACGCAAAAGTGCAGTACAGAGCCAATGTTGAGATCGCGTCTCCTCATAGGTTGATCGACATGCTGTATGAGGGCGCTATGGAGCGCATCGCTCAGGCCAAGGGTGCCATGGAGTACGGCAATATCGAAATGAAAGGCGCCAAAATCAATAGCGCCATCAGCATAGTCGGTGGATTGCGGGAGAGCCTGAATGTGGATGAGGGCGGCGAACTCGCTATGAACCTGGACAATCTCTACCTCTACATCCAAAGTCTGTTGAGCACAGCGCACAGCCGCAATGATGCCGCCAAACTGGACGAGGCCATTACCCTGCTGGGGGATCTGCGCAGCGCTTGGAAACAAATCGGCTGAGCCACCGGCCATCTTTGATTTAATAATTTGGCATTTTCCCTGCATTAACTCCTGTGAACCCAGATCAGCGGCAATTATTTGCCGCTTTACCGGAAATTCCAGGAGACATTTATGGCCGTCGCGCAAACCAAAGCCGCTTCCTATATCCAAGAACACACTGAAGAGATTTCTTCCCATCAGATTATTTCCCTGTTGATGGATGGCGCGCTGGAGCGCATCGATCAGGCGGTGCAGGCGCACGGAAATCATCTGCGCGCGGATTTCGATTTGTTGCAGCAAAAGCTGGTAGCGATTATCAACGGGTTGCGCAACAGCCTTAATTTATCTGCGGGCGATATAGCCGAAAATCTTGATGCACTTTATGAATATATGGTGGATAGAATCACGAGTGCTTCCTACGAGGATGCGGTTGGCGCGCTGCAGGAAGTGCGCAATCTGATTGCGGAAATCAAACTCGGATGGGATCAGATGGATTATCAAGTGCCTTCTGTTCCTGAAGTCGCGGTCTGACGCTCATTATTTCTTCATTTTCCATCCCGGCAATGATGATTGTCGGGGTGGTCCCTCCGCAATTTTTCAAGTCCCAACCAGTTCTGCAGTAGTCATTAAAGTTTTTTATTTGTGTGCCGCTAACTTCTATATCTGAAGTGCATCGTGACCGAGGAGCCGCACATGAATCTCGTCCCTGTTTCCCAATTGAATCTTGTTCGCGCGCGACGTGAAATGGAAAAGGCTTATCAGGCCGGTGACTGGCAGGGCGTGCAGGACTGGGATCAGATGGTGGCCCTGCAACTCAATCAGGCTTTTGACGATCCTGATCGCGATCACAAAATGCTGGTTTCGGAATTGGAAAAAATATTGCTGCTTTATTCGCAAATGGTGCGCAGTCTTCCAGAAACTCTGGCTGAAGGCTGGTTGCGGCCCGAATTGGTGAATTAGAGGCGCGCCGTCAGCAACGGCAGCGGATTGCACATGATCAAGAAAATTTCTCTTTATCAGGAAGTGGAACTGCAATCCCGGGTGGCAGGAGCCTCACCTCATCGTCTGGTGCAGTTGCTTTATGAGGCGGCGCTGGTCAACCTGCAGTTGGCTCAGCAGCTGTTACAGCTCACGGCGCCGGATGGATCTCAGATAGCCTTGCTGGAACGCAGTCTGGTCAAGGCGCTCCATATAGTCATGGAGCTGCGCGATTCCCTCGACTTCGAAGTCACCTCTGATCTTCCGCATAATTTGGATTCGCTATATGACTACATACAGCGCCGCCTGCTACATGCGCGACTCAAGAAGGACGCCGCGGCGGTTGCGGAATGCACATCTTTGCTGGAAACCCTGAAATCCGGTTGGGATGCCATAGGCGAAACCACCTCCGAATGACCCGTTCTATTCAGTCCCTGCGTCAAAATTAGCTCCACCGATTTCCCCCATCCCTCGACAGACTCCGCCGATCGACAGAAATTTGACCCCCGGCAGACCTTTGACTATTACTTAGTTTGGCGAGCCAGCCCCGCGGAAAATGTCAAAAACGAAACGGGGCTGCGATCCATGGCGAGGCCAGGTACAGGGCTCAATTCCGAGTAGCACATTTTTCGACTAGAGCCAGGTTTTATGAGGCATATCAACAATGTTGGATGACAAGCGCATTCTTGTGGTAGAGGACAATGCGTCCGTCAAACACGATCTGCTGGTGATCCTGAATTTTATGCGGGAAAACGCACTGGCCGTGGATTTTGCCGAGTGGCGACTGTTTCCCGACACACTGCGCCGCAGTACTGCGGATATTGGAGTGGTGATCCTCGGCCACAGCGCCACAGGCAGTGATCTGCAAGCCGAACTCAAATCTGTGCGTGAACGTTTCGGCACCATGCCGGTAATCACGTTGGGGCAACAATACCCGGAGCTTCCTGCGGAGTGGGACAGCTCGCTGCGGCAGAGAGTCATTGCCAGGCTCGATCTGCCGCTGGAATACAACCTGCTGGTGGATGCTTTGCATAGGGCACAGCGCTATAGAGAGGCATTGGCCCTGGCGGAAAAATCCCATGAGAAACGCCCCGTACACCTGTTCCGCAGTCTGGTGGGCACCAGCCGTCCGATTCAGGCGGTGCGGGCCATGATGGCCCAGGTGGCGGACAAGGATGTGACGGTTCTCATAGCGGGCGAGTCAGGTACAGGCAAAGAGGTGGTTGCGCGCAATCTGCACTACCACTCCGCGCGTCGCGATAAACCTTTTGTGCCTGTCAACTGTGGCGCCATTCCTGCGGAGCTGCTGGAAAGTGAATTATTCGGCCACGAAAAGGGCGCTTTTACCGGGGCAATCAATTCCCGCGCTGGACGCTTCGAAATGGCGGAAGGCGGCACGTTGTTTCTCGATGAGATCGGCGATATGCCGCTGCATATGCAGGTGAAAATTCTGCGTGTGCTGCAGGAAAAGTCTTATGAGCGGGTCGGCGGCAACAAAACATTCCAGACTGATGTGCGCATCATTGCGGCGACCCATCGCAATCTCGAAGCCATGATCGAAAAAGGCGAATTTCGCGAGGATCTCTATTACCGCCTGAATGTGTTCCCCATTGAAATGCCCTCGTTGAAGGAGCGCGCGGAGGATATTCCGCTGCTGATCAACGAACTGGTTTCGCGCATGGAATCGGAAAAACGCGGTTCCATTCGTTTTAATTCCAGCGCCATTCTCTCTCTCTGCCGTCACTCCTGGCCCGGCAATGTGCGCGAACTGGCCAATCTGGTGGAGCGCATGGCCATCATGCATCCTTCCGGCGTAGTGGGCGTGCAGGATCTGCCGGCCAAATACTGTCATGTGTCGGTGGAGGAAGACTACACGCCTGAATCAACTCCGGAGACACCCCACGGCCCCAGTGTGGTCAGCATGAGCGATACAGTGCTCCTGCCGGAAAACGGCATAGATCTCAAGGAATATATCAACGGATTGGAGCAAAGCCTGATTCAGCAGGCGCTGGACGACAGTGGCGGAGTTGTGGCCCGGGCGGCGGAGCGCCTGGCCATGCGCCGCACGACACTGGTGGAAAAAATGCGCAAGTACGGCATGCAGCGCTGATGCTTGTCGTCGGTTGCCAAGTGCTGCAGCGCTGACCTAGGATTGCACAACCGGCATAGGCTCTATGCCGGATCTCCTCTTCTTCCAGCCGAGATGGACCATGAAACAGCTGTCCCTGTACGAAACCCGCGTCATAGGATCCCTGATCGAAAAATCCCTCACCACCCCAGAGCAGTATCCCTTGTCCCTCAATGCGCTGACCAACGCGTGCAATCAGAAAAGCAATCGCGAGCCGGTGCTGGAGCTGGCGGAAGCCACAGTCAAGGAGACTGCGGACGAGCTGGTTAGCGCGGGACTGGTCACGGCCCTGACAGGCTTTGGCAGCCGGGTTACCAAGTATCAGCACCGCTTCTGCAACACCGAATTCAGTGAATACAAATTTACGCCGCAGGAATTGGGCATTATCTGCGTGCTGTTCCTGCGTGGCCCGCAAACGCCGGGGGAACTGCGCACCCGCACCAACCGTCTGTGCGAGTTCAAGGATGTGCAGGAGGTGGAAATCGTGCTCTATCGTCTGATGACGCGCTCCGATCCGTTGATCGCCAAGTTGCCCATGGAGCCGGGCAAGCGGGAATCCCGCTATATGCACCTGTTCAGCGGTGATCCGGAAACTTTTTTGCGGGAGACGCCTCTGTCTACCCGGGCCGAACCTGCCAGTGGCGGTATGGTCGAACGCGTCGCGGCGCTGGAAGAGACAGTGGCGGAACTCAAGGAGGAAGTGGCGGCTCTGCGCCAGATGCTCGAGGATCTCACCTCCTAGGGAGCGACCGGGGCGCGTTTTGTCCGCTGCGTGCCTGTGGTAACCTCTGGCACTTTTCCCGGCGGGGAGCCCGTTTTTTTCATGCCTATCGCACTGGGTGGTGTTTATTAAATTGCGCCTGTTGTTTTTCATTCTTTTAGCTCTCTGCACCCCCATTTGGGGCATCGCCTGGGGGCAATCGCCGTCCGCTGCATCCGCGGATCAGGTATTTTCCTCTTACGAAAAATCCGTGTTTCAAATTCGCATAGTGGAAGAAAAATCCGGCAGTCAGGTGGCGCTGGGGACCGGATTTCTGGTGGCGCCCGACCAACTGGCCACCAACTATCATGTGGTGTCTTTCTCCGTATGGGACCCGGAGAAATATCGCATAGAAGTGGATTGGCAGGAGCGCAAGCTGCAGGTTTCGGTCATGCGCGTCGATGTGGTGAATGATCTGGCGTTGCTGCGTCTGCCCGAGCCTTTGACGGATGCTCCGCGTATTTTCATTCTGGCGCGCACTTCCCCGAAAAAAGGCGAGCATCTCTATTCCCTGGGTAATCCCCACAATTTGGGTATGACCATTGTCGAAGGCACCTACAACGGTCTGGTGGAAAAAAAATACCTGGACCGCATCCATTTCAGCGGGGCTATCAATTCCGGTATGAGCGGCGGTCCCACGGTCAATCGCCAGTCCGAAGTGGTCGGCATCAATGTCGCCACTGCAGGCAATCAGGTGGGGTTTCTGGTGCCTGTGGCCGCTTTGGCGCAGCTGCTGGCTGCTGGTGATGAAGCGGATGATCACCAAACACTTCTGTCAACCATGGCGACGCAGATAGCCACAGTTACCGACGGCATGGTGGAGGCGCTGCTCCAGGCGGAATGGCCGCGGGAGGAAATGGGGCAGGCCCTGATATTGGGAGAACTCGTCAGTTGGTTCAACTGCTGGGGAAACAGCAATCTGGAGAAGGAAACCGGCACCCTGGAAATCGCCCGAGGATGTAACAACGCCGACAACATTTATATCAGCGAGCGCTTCAATAGCGGTTTCATGGAATACGAGTTCTTTTACTTCGAGGCGGAAGACTGGGGGCCGGCGGCATTTTACCGGCACATGCGCGCCAATACGGCCAATGCGAGACCCGGTAACAAAGGCGGCAAGGACGATCTGGGCAATTACACCTGTAAGAATCAGATAGTGGTCACCGACAATGCCGACAACGACAAACCCATGCGGCGACGCCTCAGCTACTGTGTGCGCCCCTATAAGAAACTACCGGGGCTATTCGATGTGTTTTTTATCGGTGTTTCCATGGATCGCGACAATCGCGCCATCATGGACCACTTCACCCTGGCTGGGGTGACCTCCACCTCAGCCCAGCGGTTTCTGGAAAAATTCGTGGGAATCCTCGCATGGCGTTAGTGGTGCAATTGATCAACCGCGCCGGCGTCCCCATCGCCACCCATCGCTTTCAGCAGGACTCGGTCATTGTCGGGCGGGCGTTGGATTGTGATCTGGTGTTGCAGGACCCCCATGTGGACGCCCAGCACTTGGAGCTTAAATTCGATCCTCGCACTGGCGG
>Ga0065721_10050325_pt1 | contig 21169 bp, 15 predicted proteins | sample Mesricmetagenome_FD_59108 | JGI IMG/M metagenome (GOLD analysis project Ga0065721, IMG submission 59108) | Mesophilic microbial community from rice straw/compost enrichment Sample: eDNA_1 v2 (version 2) | ecosystem: Engineered > Solid waste > Grass > Composting > Bioreactor | place: USA: Davis... | reverse complement strand
GGCGTGTCAGGCGCCAGCGCCGGCAGGGCGCGGTAGACGTCCGCCGACCCGTCGCCCTCAGCGGCCAGCACGCGCTGGCCGTCCGGCCCGTCCAGCAGCAGCAGGCCGCGCTCCGCCCCGGCGACCTCGAACACGGTGCGCAGCAGCCGGTCCACCAGCGCCTCGCGGTGGATTTCGCCGGAGATGGCCTGCGCGGCCTTCAGAACCGCCTCGATGTCCAGCGACCCGGTGTTGAGCCGGTCGGTGGAGGAGGATTTGCGCGTCACCCCGCGCTGCGACGACGTCCCCTGCGCCGCGGCCAGTTCGGGGAAGCGGCGCTCCATCTCCGCCACCTTCGCCCAGGCCTCCCAACGGCGGTAGACGTCGCGCGCCTGCGTCCGGTGGAACAGCGCCAGCGCGCCCATCCCACGCTCGCCGTAGAAATCCGCGGCGCGTTCATTGGCCGCCGCCAATTCGTGCGTGAAACCGGACTCGCCGGCCGCCGCGATGGCCGCGGCGTAGGTCAGGGCGGCCCTTTCCGGCTTGCCGCAAAGGCGGAACTGCTCCGCCTCCAGCAGCAGCAGACGGTGGCGGTGGTTGGCGGGGCCGACCGCCGTGCTCTTGCGGAACCAGCGGATGGTCCGGTTCAGCCCGCGGCCAGCCCGCCGCCGCTCCGCCTGGGTGGAGAAGGGGCCCATCGTCTCGACCAGCCCGCTTTCGAACAGCGCCACCGCCTGCAGGTAGTTGCCGCGCTGCGCCTTGGTGTAGGACGCGAACTCCTTGCGGATGGCGCGGGCGTCGGTCGCCGACCCGAACATGCGGGCGATCTGCATCTTCATCAGCAGGAAGCCGGCGACGGCGAAACTGTTGTTGGCCGCCTTCAGGTCGGCCAGGGTCTTGTCCTCGTCCAGATACTTGCCGGTCAGCCGCCAGGGCATGGGGCTGCCCTGGCGCAGGTTCTCGATGGCCTGGGCCAGCCCGGCGACCAGCGGCGTGTAGAACTGGAAGCCGATGCGGGTCAGCCGGCGCAGCACGTCGTGCGCCTCGGCCTCCAGCCGCGACAGCTCCGTGCCCATGTGCCAGCCGATGCGCAGCCACGTCACCAGCGTGTAGCCGGCGTCGTCGCTTTCGCCGCCGTTGAGCGCGAGCTGGTGCGCCTCCAGCATGGCCGGGCGGATCTCGCTCAGCGGCTTGACCCAGTGCTGGCCGTAGTAGTTGGAGATGTACATGGCCTGCCCGGCCCGTATGGACAGGATGCCGGCCGCCGCCATGTCCATGGAGCGCTTGGTCGACTGGTAGGCGGCCCGGCGCAGGCCGGCGCTGGCGGCCATGGCGCCCCAGGTGACGTAGGCGCCGGCCTCGAAGGTCGGCAGGCCGGACCCCAGCGCCATCTCGATGTTGCGCATGGCGATCGGCACCATCAGGTCGCGGCGCGCGACGAAGGACGCGGTGCCCAGCACGGACAGCAGCCGGATCGCCATCCGGACCCGTTCGATCTCTGCCGGGTCGGTGACGGGCGGGGCCGGCCAGCGCCGGTGCCGGGCCATGGCCCACCAGCCGCTGACCAGAGACGACAGGATCGACAGCACGCCGCCGCGCCTGGGCACCTTCACGCCCAGCGCCCGCACCGCCTCCAGCCCGACGTCCAGCGCTTGTCGCAGGTCGCCGCGCACCGTGGCGGCGCTGACCTGGAAGAAGCGTGCGGGCACGGCGTCCGCGGGGTTGCGCACCCGCGTCGCCAGCGCCTCCGCCAGTTGGTCGGCCTTGGCGTAGTCGCTGCCCATGCAGGCGGCGCCCACGGCGGCCAGCGACAGGTCCAGCATCAGGGCATAGTCGGCGGCCCAGCCTTCCTCGCCCATGAAGGCAAGGCCGGCTTCGGCGTAGACCGCCGCCGGCTCGAAGGCGGCCGACGCGTTGGCCTGCTTCGCGGCGTCCAGGTTCAGCCGGGCCATGCGGTGCCGCTCTTCCGCGTCCACGACCAGGGTCAGGCCCTGGTTGACGTGGGCGATGATGTCGAACAGCCGCTCGCCGCGGTCGCCCGCGTCGCTGCGGGCCAGCAGCAGGCGGCCGATGGACAGATGCGTCGCGGCGCGCTGCTCGTCGGGGATCAGCGCGTAGGCGGCCTGCTGGACGCGGTCGTGCAGGAAACGGTAGCGGCTGCCGAGCAGCGCCTGGGTCTCATCCGCCGTCACCTCGCCGGAGGCGTCGGCGACGTAGCGGTAGGCGTCCCCGACGGGGATCACCAGCTCTTCCCGCAGGGCCGGCCACAGGGCGCGGGCCAGGGCCGGCACGGCGCTGTCGGCGGCGACGGTCAGCGTGCCCAGGTCGAAGCTGTTGCCGACGCAGGCGGCGATGCTCAGCACCCGCTGCGTCTCCCGCGGCAGGCGCTGAAGCTTGGCGACCATCAGCTCGACCACGTTGGCCGTGCTGGCGTGCCCGGCCACCGCGGTCTGGTTCCAGGTCCAGGCGCCGGCCGACGGGTCGAAGGCGACCAGCCCGGCCTCGTGCAGCGACAGCAGGAACTGCGCCAGGAAGAAGGGGTTGCCCTCGGTCTTGGCGCGGCAGACGTCGGCCAGCGCGCCGACCTCCACCTCCACCCGGCGCAGCGTGTCGGCCACCAGCCGGCGCACCGCCGGCTCGTCCAGCGGCGCCACGGCCAGCAGCTCCACCCGCGTGCCGGCGTCGCGCACGGCCTCCACCATCTTGTGGAAGGGATGGCCGGCCGGCACCTCCCCGTCGCGGAAGGCCCCGATGACCAGCATGTGGCGCAGGTCGGCGCAGCCGGCCAGCTTGGCCAGCAGATCCAGCGACGGGCGGTCGGCCCATTGCAGGTCGTCCAGGAAGACCACCAGCGGCCGTTCCGGCGTGGCGAGCGCCATCACCAGATTCTGGAAGGTCATCTGGAAACGGAACTCGCTTTCCACCGGCCCCAGCGGCGGGACGGGCGGCTGTTCGCCCAGCAGCAGCGCGAAGGAGGGGATCAGCTCCGTGATCACGGCGCCGGTGCCGCCGACCGCCTTTCCCAGCACGGCGCGCCGCTCGGCCAGTTCGGCCTCCGGCTCCGCCAGCAGGCGGCGGGCGAGCTGGTCGAAGGCCTGGATCAGCGCGGAATAGGGGATGGAGCGCTTGACCTGATCGAACTTGCCCTCGACGAAATGGCCGCGCTTGGCGGTCATCGGCTTGTGCACCTCGTGCACCAGGGCAGACTTGCCGATGCCCGGCGATCCGCCGACCAGCAGCAGTTCCGCACGGCCGTCGCACACCCGCTCGTAGGCGGCGAGCAGGAGCCGCGCCTCCTCCTCCCGGCCGTAGAGCCGTTCCGGGATGCGGAAGCGCTCGCTGCGGTCCTGGCGGCCCAGCGTGAAGACGGGAACCGCCTGCCCGCCTTCCAGCGCGGCGAGGCAGGCCTCCAGGTCGGCCTTCAGGCCGAACCCGCTCTGGTAGCGCGCCTCCGGGTCCTTGGACAGCAGCTTCAGCACGATGTCGGACACCATCGGCGGCACCGACGGGTCGATCTGGCTGGGCGGCACGGGGGCGCGGGCGATGTGGCCGTGCACGACGGCCAGCGTGTCCTCCCCCTCGAACGGGACGCGGCCGGTCAGCAGCTCATAAAGCGTGGCGCCCAGCGCGTAGAAGTCGGCGCGCCAGTCGACGGAGCGGTTCATGCGCCCGGTCTGTTCCGGCGCAATGTAGGGCAGCGTGCCTTCGAAGGCCTGCGCGCCGGCACTGGCCGTTTCGCGCGCCAGTTCGGCGGCGATGCCGAAGTCGATCAGCTCGACCGTGCCGGCCTGCCGGTTCCAGATGATGTTGGCCGGGCTGACGTCCTTGTGGATGACGTTGCGGGCGTGCACCGTGCCGAGCGCCGCCGCGGCCTCCGCCGCGATCCGCAGCGACTCGGTCACCGTCGGGCGCCGGCCGTCCAGGATGCGGTCCAGGCTTTCGCCGCCGCAATCGCGCATGACCAGGGTCAGCCCGTCGCGCCCCTCGTCGAGTTCGAGCACATCGACCACGCCCGGCGCCGCCAGCCCGCGGGCCAGCGCGAATTCCCGGCGGAAGCGCGGCACGTCGGACGAGTTGGGACGCGGCCGTTCCAGCCGCTTCAGCACCACGGGCAGGCCATCGTCCAGGCGCACGCCGCGGTACACGCTCACCAACGCGCCGTGGTGAACCTTCTCCCCGACCGAATACTTGGACGCGGTGACCAACCCTTCCATGCACAACTCTTTTTCGCGCGATGGCCGTCACATCGCCTGATGTTTGATCGCGTGCCCCACGACACGCGCGGAACCCCACCAACCCGCTTCTTCATACCACTAGAGAAGGCGTACGGAAATCGGCTTCCGACAGAACCGAGGATCGCACAGGCGACAGATTTTTTCCGGTCCGATGCGGTACCGCCCGAACCATAGCCATAGCCCTTCGTGAAAATCAGGAGGGCCGCGTCCGTTTTCGAGACATCACCAAACCGGTCGGCGGTTTCCAGATCACGTGGCCCTCAGCTTCGGGGGCTGAAAGCCACATCCTACTTCGGTTCCCGACCGGGCGCGTCCTCATCGGGCACCTTCAGGATCACGGCGTCGTCCGCGCCGATCAACCGTCCATCTTCCGCGTGAACGACGAGGCGCACCGCTTGGCCGGTGTCACGTTCCACAAGGCGTGAATGCTTCTCGCCCGGTTCGAACAAATGCCGTTCGCCCCATTGCCGAAGGGCGACCATCACCGGAAAGAGGTCACGGCCCATTTCGGTCAGGTGATATTCCTGATGCGCCCCGCTCTCTGCGACGGGAACCGCCTTGAGAATGCCGTGCCCGACCAGTGTGCGCAGTCGGTCCGACAGAATGTTCTTGGCGATGCCCAAGCTCTTCTGGAACTCGCCAAACCGGGTCAGCCCATCGAACGCATCGCGGACGATCAGCAGCGACCACCAGTCGCCGATCACGTCCAGTGCTCGGGCGCTCGGGCAATAATCCCCCTTCAAGCTCCGTCGTTTGACCATGGTCTCTCATCCCCGCCGAATGGAATGCGGCGCAATTATGGTTGCATTATAAAACCGACGCCGCTATCGATCAAACGGTTTCATGATGCAACCGCTTTCCGAGGGCTTTTGCCATGCATTCGTGTTTGAAGACAGCGGCCACCGACAGCATGAGCGTCGGCGCCCGCCCTCAGGGACAGAATGGACAGAGTGGCGAGCCGGTCGCCGGAAGCCATGACGCCCATGCCGCGGTGGGGCTCTCGCGTCGGGTGATGCTGCTGTTCGCCGTGGCGAGCGGGCTTGCCGTCGCCAACGCCTATTTCGCCCATCCGCTGCTCGACGTGATGGCGGACGATCTCCATCTGTCGCGTGCCACCGCAGGCCTCATCGTCGGGGCGACCCAGGTGGGCTACGGCTTGGGGCTCGTTCTGCTGGTGCCCATCGGCGACCTCGTCGATCGGCGCAAGCTCGTCGTCGGGCAGTCGCTTCTGTCGGTGCTGGCGCTGCTGTCGATCGGCTTTTCCACCAGCGGCACGACACTGCTGGTCTCGATGGCGGCCATGGGGCTGCTCGCGGTCGTGACACAGACGCTCGTCGCGTACGCCGCAAGCCTGGCGCGGCCGGCCGAGCGCGGTCGCATTGTCGGCGTGGTGACGAGCGGAATCGTCCTCGGCATCCTGCTGGCCCGCACGGTCGCCGGTTCACTGACGGACTTTGGGGGCTGGCGGACGGTCTATTTCGTTTCGGCCGCCCTGACGATCATCATCGTTGCGCTTCTCCACAAGGCCCTGCCGCCGCAGGAGGTTCGGGGAAGCCGCATGCCCTATCCACGCCTGATCGGCTCGTTGTTCACTTTGCTGGCGCAGGAACCAGTGCTGCGCATCCGCGCGGTCATTGCCATGCTGATCTTCGCCGACGTGACCACGCTCCTGACGCCGCTGGTGCTGCCCCTGAGCGCGCCGCCGTTTTCACTGTCCCACACGGCGGTAGGCCTGTTCGGCCTCGCAGGGGCCGCAGGCGCCTTGGGAGCGGCGCGGGCCGGCCGATGGGTCGACGAGGGACACGGGCAGCGCACCACCGGCGTCGCGCTCACGCTGATGCTCGTTTCCTGGTTGCCGATATCGCTGCTGCCGGTATCGATCCTGTGGCTGATCGTCGGAGTCCTTGTCATCGACTTCGGCCTGCAGGCGGTGCATGTCACCAACCAGGGCATGATCTACCGGGTTCGGCCGGAGGCGCAAAGCCGCCTGACGGCAGCTTACATGGTCTTCTATTCCATCGGCAGCGCCATCGGTTCTTCGTCCTCGACGATGGTCTATGCCCTTGCCGGGTGGAACGGCGTCTGCTTGTTGGGCGCTGGGATCAGCGCCATGGCGCTTGCATTCTGGGCACTGACGCTGCGTGCAACGCCGACGGCAGCCACCAAAGCAGCCGACGACACCTGACTTCACGTCCGTCTGTAAGCCAGCCCGTTCGCGAACGCGCGGGATCGCCCAGTTTCTGGTTTGGCCCAATCTCCGGTTTGGCAGGATGATGCAAGCGGTTCGTCGGTCGGAATCGATGGTTTGCGTCAAGATCACCTGTCCTTCTGCGTCAGGAAGGCCGCTTTTAAGACCAGATTCCGGCAGCGGCGGCATCAGGCCTTCCAGGAGCCGAGCAGCACCTCCAGAAAGCGCGCCGCCATCGGTGAGAGGATGGCGCCGTGTCGTCGTACGACACCGATCGTCCGGGAAATCTTCGGGTGGCTCAGCGGGATGGTCCGGATGATGGGGTGGCCGGAGGACGGGGTGGCGAGCTTGGGAAGCACCGCGACACCAAGCCCTGCTTCCACCAGCCCGAGCGAACTTGCGAGATGCGTGATCTCGTAGGACCAGTTGAGCTTCAGGCCATGCTGCGCCAGGGCGTTGTCGATCAGCGCCCGGTTGCCGCTGGTCCGGCCCACGGTGATGACCCGATGGGCGGTCAACTCCTCCCACGTTACAGCCCGTTGGGATGCCAGCGGATGATCATGCCGGCAGGCGACGACGAACGGGTCCTCGGCCAGCGGCGTGAAATCGATGTCCGGGTGTGACGTGCCGATGAAGTTGATGCCGAAATCAGCCTCTCCACGGGCCACCGCCTCCAGCCCCTCGTTGGCGCCCAGGTCCAGGATGCGGATGCGGATGCGCGGGAACGCGATGCTGAAGCGACTGATCGCGTTCGGCAGAAAGTAGAACACCGCCGTCGGGACGGAGGCGATGGTGACCTGCCCGCCGCTTCGTGCGCCCAGGTCGCTGATCCCCAGCAGCGAGGTCTCGAACTCATCCAGGAAGCGCCGGACCTTGGGGATGAAGTCGCGCCCCACCATGGTCAGGGCGACATGGCGGGTCGAGCGCTCGAACAGCGCCACGCCCAGCGTGTCCTCCAGCTTCTGGATGCGGCGGCTGAGTGCCGGCTGCGAAAGGTTCAGCAGTTCGGCCGCGCGATTAAAGCTGCCCAGTTCGGCCACCGCCACGAAGGCTTTCAAATCGACCAGTTCGAAGTTCATGCCCGGCTCCGCGCGGGGGGGGCGCATTGATGCGTGAAACGGAATAATACCGCAAATCATTGCATTTCACAAATACAGTTGGTGGTCGGAATATCGGCGCATCGGCTTTCTTCGCTGACACGGCGAAAACAAGAGACACCAAGCGCCATGAACCACCTGACGAGCCGCCAGATCGGCATTCCCTGCGTGATGATGCGCGGCGGGACCTCCCGCAGGCCCTTCTTCCTGGCGTCCGACCTTCCGGCCGCACCGGCGGAGCGCGATGCCCTCCTGCTCTCCGTCATGGGGGCGGGGAACGACCTGGGCATCGACGGCATCGGCGGCGGCAACCCGCTGACCAGCAAGGTCGCCATCGTCGGTCCCGCCACCGTGGCCGGTGCTGATGTGGATTACCTGTTTGCCCAGGTGCGGGTGCAGGAGGGGGTGGTCGACACGTCGCCCAACTGCGGCAACATGCTCGCCGCGGTCGGCCCGTTCGCCATCGAGGCCGGGCTCGTCCCGGCCGCGGACGGTGTAACGGTGGTGCGCATCCACAACGTCAACACCGGCAAGCTGATCGAGGCGCGCGTCCAGACCCCCGGCGGCCACGTGACCTACGATGGCGACGCCGCCATCGACGGCGTTCCCGGCACGGCGGCGCCCATCCATCTTGCCTTCCTCGACGCGGCGGGCGCCAACACCGGCCGGCTGCTGCCCACCGGGGCGCCGGTCGACCGGATCGGGGGTATCGAGGTTTCCTGCATCGACGCCGCCATCCCGGTGATGCTGGTCCGCGCCACCGACCTGGGCAAGACGGGGTATGAGCCGTCGGAGAGCTACCGGCTCGATCGGGACTTCCTGGCCCGGCTGGAAGGGTTGCGTGTGGAGGCCGGCCGCCGCATGGGCTTCGCCAACGCCGCCGGCATGGTGATCCCCAAGCCCGTCCTGCTGGCGCCGCCCACGCGCGGCGGCACGCTGGCCGTGCGCTATTTCATGCCGCACGACTGCCACCGGGCGATGGCCATCACCGGAGCCGTCGCCACCGCGACCGCCTGCACCATTCCGGGAACCGTGGCCGCCGCACTGGCCGCCACACCGTCTGGACACTTGGCCATGCTCGGCGACGTCACCTTCGAGCATCCGGCCGGGCGGTTGACCGTCCATCTTGAACCGAGCGCCCGGCTCGAACCGAGTGCCGGCCAAGGCGCCCCCATCGCCAGCATCCTGCGCACCGCGCGGCGCCTGTTCGAGGGAACCGTCTTCGCACGGCCATCGGACCCGCCGCGGGCCGCCATGGCGGCCTGACGCCACAGCACAAGAGAGGAAGAAACGCCATGCGCGGCTTCCTGCCCCCGGTGCCGCTGCCCCGCCGGATGTGGGCCGGCAGCCAGTTCGAATTCCACATGCCTCTGCGCGTCGGTGACGCCCTGACCCGGACCTCGACCATCCATGACGTGACCGAGAAATCCGGGCGCACCGGCCCGCTGGTCTTCGTCAAGGTCTGCCACGAGTTCCGCCGCGCCGGCGAATCCCAGGTGGCGCTGACCGAGTTCCACGACATCGTCTACCGCGAGGCCCCCGCGCCAGACGACGTGCCGCCGGAGCCTCGGCCCGCGCCGGCAGACGCGGCCTGGGAAAATCGCTGGGTTCCCGACGACGTGCTGCTGTTCCGGTACTCCACGCTGACCTTCAACGGCCACCGCATCCACTACGACCGGCGCTACGTGACGGAGGTGGAAGGTTACCCGGGGCTGATCGTGCACGGTCCGCTGATCGCCACCCTGCTGCTCGACCTGCTGCGCCACCAGCACCCGGAGGCCGAGGTCGCATCCTACAGCTTCAAGGCGGTGCGGCCGACCTTCGACATCAACCCCTTCTCGGTGTGCGGCACGCCCCAAGACCACGGACGCGGCCCCGACGGCAAGACGGTCCACCTCTGGGCCAAGGACCACGAGGGCTGGCTGACCATGGACGCCACCGCGGTGCTGAAGTGAGGACGATCACATGAAGCCTCTGACTGGAATCACGGTCGTCACCCTGGAACACGCCATCGCCGCCCCCTTCGCGACGCGCCAACTCGCCGACCTCGGCGCCCGCGTCATCAAGGTGGAGCGCCCCGGCGTCGGCGACTTCGCCCGCGGCTACGACGAGCGGGTGCGCGGCGTCGCCTCGCACTTCGTGTGGACCAACCGCTCGAAGGAGAGCCTGACGCTCGACGTCAAGCACCCGGAGGCGCAGGCGATCCTCAAGCGCCTGATCCGGGAGCAGGCGGACGTGGTGGTGCAGAACCTGGCCCCTGGTGCGGCCGCCCGCGTTGGCCTGTCCTACGAGGCGCTGTCCGCCGAGAAGCCGGGAATCATCGTCTGCGACATTTCCGGCTACGGCGGCCACGGCCCATACCGGGACAAGAAAGCCTACGAGCTGCTGATCCAGGGCGAGTCCGGCTTCCTGTCGGTGACCGGCACGCCGGAGACGCCCTCCAAGGCCGGCCCGTCCATCGCCGACATCTCCGCCGGCATGTACGCCAACAGCAACATCCTGGCAGCGCTCCTGCAGCGCCAGCAGACGGGATGCGGCTGCCGCATCGACGTCTCCATGCTGGAATCGCTGGTGGAGTGGATGAGCTACCCGCTTTACTACGCCTTTGATGGCGCTCCGCCGCCGGCCCGCACCGGCGCCAGCCACGCCACCATCTACCCCTACGGCCCGTTTCCGGCCGGCGACGGCAAGACGGTGCTGCTCGGCCTGCAGAACGAGCGCGAATGGGTGGCCTTCTGCGACACGGTGCTGAAACGCCCCGAACTGGCGGGTGATGAGCGTTTTTCCAGCAACTCCCGCCGCAACGCGGCGCGCGACGAACTGCGCGCGATCATCGTAACCGCCTTCGCCGACCTGACCGCCGAGGAGGTGGTCGCCCGGTTGGAGGCCGCGAACATCGCTAACGCCCAGGCCAACAGCATGCAGGACGTCTGGAGCCACCCGCAACTGGCGGCCCGGAACCGCTGGCGCACGGTGGAGACGCAGAACGGGCCGGTGCCGGCCCTGCTGCCGCCGGGCGTGGCGAGCGACGCAGGCCCGCACGGGGATGCGCGCATGGACCCGGTGCCGGCGCTCGGCCAGCACACGGATCGCATCCTCGCCGAACTGGGCTATGCGCCCGGCGACATCGCCCGGCTGCGCAGCGCGAAAGCGATCTGAGCCACGGCCCGCGCCCACGGCCCGCGCCCACGGCCCGAACGGAAAGCCATTTTTGGGAGGACCAGCACCATGCCGTCCACGATCATCGACTCCGCCATCTTCGGCGACATCTTCAGCACCCAGGCCATGCGCGCGGTCTTGTCGGACGAGAACCGCACGCGCAAGTACCTGGACTTCAAGGCTGCCCTCGCCCGCGTCCAGGGCCGGCTTGGCATCATCCCGCAGGAGGCGGCCGACGAGATCGTCGCCAACTGCTCCCTCGACAAGATCGACATGGCGACGCTGAAGGCGCAGACGGAGCGCATCGGCTATCCCGTGCTGGGCGTCGTTTCGCAGCTCAACGCGCTCTGCCGCGACCGGCTCGGCGAATTCTGCCACTGGGGCGCCACCACGCAGGACATCACCGACACGGCAACGGTCCTGCAAATCCGTGAGGCGCTGGACCTCGTGGACGAGGACTTGGCGGCGCTGTCGGCGGCCCTGGCGGATCTGGCCAAGCGCCACCGCGACACACCGATGATCGGCCGCAGCAACCTCCAGCAGGCGGTGCCGGTGACCTTCGGCTACAAGATGGCCGGGCTGTTGTCGGCGGTGGAACGCCATAGGGAGCGGCTGGCACAGCTCCGCCCACGCGTGCTGATGGGCGAGTTCGCCGGAGCGGCCGGCACGCTGGCCTCACTGGAGCACGGCGCCATGGAGACCCAGGCCGGGCTGATGGAGGAACTGGGCCTCGCCCAGCCGGCGATCGCCTGGCACACCATCCGCGACACCATCGCCGAGGTCGGCTGCTTCCTGGGGCTGGTCGGCGGCACGCTCGGCAAGCTGTCGATGGACGTGAAGCTGATGATGCAGACGGAAGTCGGCGAGGTCTACGAGCCCTACGCGCACGGTCGCGGGTCGAGCAGCACCATGCCGCAGAAGCGCAACCCGATCTCCAGTTGCTACATCCACGCGGCGATCTCCGTGGTGCGCCAGCACACCGCTGCCCTGCTCGACGCCATGGTGGCCGACCACGAGCGTTCGACGGGCCCCTGGGAGATCGAGTGGATCGTCCTGCCGGAGGCGTTCTGCCTGCTGGCCGGCGCCCTGAAGCAGGCGCGGTTCGTGGCGAGCGGCCTGGAGGTCGATGCCGCGCGGATGCGCGCCAACCTGGAGATGACCAACGGGCTGGTGGCGTCCGAGGCGGTGATGATGGGGCTCGGCCGCCACATCGGCCGCGAGTACGCCCACGACCTCGTTTACGATCTCTGCCGCGAGGCGGTGCGGCAGAACCGGCCGCTGCTCGACCTCCTGGCCGAGACGCCGGAGATCAGCGCGTGCCTCAGCCGCGCCGAATTGGCCAGGCTTTGTGACCCGGCCAATTACCTGGGCCAGTCGGGGGTCATGGTCGATCGTGTGCTGGCTCGCATGAACAGCTGATCGGGCCGTTCAGGGCTGGCTCACCGGAACCATGCGCCGGTTGTTGGTCGCTCGCGTGCGGCGACGATCACCGCACGCGTCGCCAATCCCCGTCGATCGTGCGTGGCGCCGTCCGGCGGTCGTGGCCGAGATGGTCGGCGAGGATGGCCATGTTCTTCCGGTTCGCCTTCCAGAACACGTCGGCGAAGTTGCCGACGAGGGGAACGGCGCTGATCAGGCTGTCCAGGGCGACATTGCCGACCATGCGCGCGAGCGTCCGCCGCGGCACGCCCAGGCGCCACGCTTCGCGGATCACGTACCCCGAGATCGCGGTGCTCGCGAGGTTGCCGATGCCGGGCACGAGCCCAAGCACCGCGTCGGCGCCGAGGGTGATGGATGTGCCGGGCACGCGCACGGCGCTGTCCATCGCCCAGGACAGCCATTCCAGCCGCTGCCGGGCGTCGGACCGGGCGGCCTCGTCAGAAAACACTTTGTGCGAATGGGAGAAGAAAGACGCTTCGGTCATACGGACCCTCCAGATGTGGGACGGATCGTTCGTCCACGCAGGTGAAGGGCTCCGACATCACGGTCCGCCTTCATTGGACCGCCAGAGGGGCCCGGAGCCATCGCCGAACAGATGGGCCGGGCGGTGTTCCGTCTCAAGAGGCTGGCAGCGTGGATTCACGCAACGGCCCATGGTCCCCCGGAATGCGGTTCACCCGGTCGGGTTCCACCCCCTCCGTCGATCGCCGAAAAACCGGCCTCAGGCGGTCTTCCACAGCGTGATGATCATGACGCCGGCCACCGTCAGGGCCGCACCGGCCAGTTGCAGCCAGCCCATCGGCTCCGCCAGCACCAGATAGCCGAAGACAGCGGCGGCGACCGGACCGATGGCGCCGCTCAGCGCCACCAGATTGGGCCCGACCCGCCGCAGCGCCTCCGCCGTCATCAGGACGGGCAGCACGGTGCAGACCACCGCCATGACCGCCGACAGACCATAGACCGGCAGCGGTAGATCCAGGGCCGAAAGCGGTCGCAGCACAACGAATTGCAGGATGCAGCACAGGCAGGCCGCCGTCATCGCATAGGCGGTGAAGCGCATGGAGCCGATCCGCTGCACCACCCGGCTGCTGCCGACCAGATAAACCGAATAGAGGAAGGCCCCCATGAAGACCAGACCGGCCCCGGCCATGAAGTTGGGATGTCCGGTCCCGATCTCCGACCACACCACCAGCGCAACGCCGGCATAGGAGACGACCAGCGCCACCACCTCGCGCAGGCCGATCCGCTTGCCGAGGAACAGGGCCGACAGAACCACCACGATGGTCGGGTAGAGGAACAGCAGCAGCCGCCCCATCCCGGCCGAGACATAGCGCAGCCCCAGAAAATCGCAGAAGCTGGCGGCGTAATAGCCGGTGACGCCCAGCCCGATGGTCAGCGCCAGATCCCGGCCCGATATTGGCGCCCGCACCCCCCGGCCCGACCACAGGGCCATGCCCAGGAAGAAGGGCAGCGCGAAGACCATGCGCAGCATGATCAACGTCACCGGGTCGACGTTGTAGCGGTAGGCCAGCTTGATGATGACCGGCCGCAGCGAGAAGGCCACCACTCCCGCCACAGCAAGCCCCAACCCGGCCAGCATCTGGACCGACGGCATTACAGAAGCCGCGGCGGCGGTTTCGGAAGACAGGCTGGTTTGTGACTCGCTGGTTTGAGACGCGCTGATTTGAGACAAGGCGGTGGATCCGGCGACGGGAGAAGGGACGCCATTCAAGCATCCCCGCGCCGGTTTGGCTCGCACCAAGGCGGCGCACGGCCATGCCCATCGCCACACCCTGGATTGCACGATCCGGGACGCTGACGATGATGCGTCTTGACGGTCAGGCGACGGGCGCCTCCGCGATTGCGGCGCCGCCGTAGCGTGCCGGGGCTTGCATGGCAGTGACTTGCATCATGCAAGTCACTGTGCGATGGTCTCCGTCATGCGACGCAGCCGCCTGACCGATGTCCCCTGCCCCATCGCCCGTGGCCTCGACGAGTTCGGGGAATGGTGGTCCCTGCTGATCCTGCGCGATGCGATGCGCGGTGTGACCCGCTTCGACGAGTTCCAGCGCAGCATCGGGCTCGCCACGAACATGCTGACCCGCCGCCTGCAAGCGCTGGTGGAGGCCGGCCTGCTGGAAAAGAAGCCTTATCAAGAGCGTCCACGGCGCTACGGCTATCACCTGACCGATAAAGGCCGGGATTTCCAGCCGGTGTTGATCGCCATGGCCGACTGGGGCCGCCGCTGGCTGTTGCCCGACGGTGCCTTCCAACTGGTCGACCGTGAAACCGGCCGGATCATCGAGCCGGTGCTGGTCGACCGCAACACCGGGGAACCGATCCGGGCCGAGCAGTTGCGCGCCGAAATGACGATCCCTGCAAAGGACGAGACGGAATGAGACGAGTCGTGGTCACCGGTCTGGGTGCCGTCACCCCGCTTGGCGCCGGCGTGGCGCCGAGTTGGCGCGCGGTGCTGGACGGCAGGAGCGGCATCCGGGCCGTGGCCGGCATCGATGCCGCCGACCTGCCCTGCCGCATTGCCGGCCAGGTGCCGGAAAGCGGCGAAGCCGCCTTCGATGCGGACGCGCTGGTGCCGCCCAAGGACCAGCGCAAGATGGACCGGTTCATTCTTCTGGCGCTCGCGGCCGCGGAGGAGGCGGTGGCTGACGCCGATTGGCGCCCCACCGACGCGGAGGCGCAGGAGCGCACCGGCGTTTTGATCGGCTCCGGCATCGGCGGGTTGCCGGGGCTGGCCGAAGCGGCGTTGACCCTGCATGAGAAGGGACCGCGCCGCATCTCCCCCTTCTTCGTGCCGTCGAACCTGATCAACCTGGCGTCTGGTCATGTGTCGATCCGGTACGGTTTTCGCGGGCCGAACCATGCCGTTGTCACCGCCTGTGCGACGGGAGCGCACGCCATCGGTGACGCGGCGCGGCTGATCGCGATGGACGATGCCGACGTCATGCTGGCCGGCGGCAGTGAGGCGGCGATCTGTCGCCTGGGATTGGCCGGTTTCTGCGCTGCCCGCGCCATGTCCACCGGCTTCAACGACGATCCGGCCCGTGCGTCACGCCCCTGGGACCGCGACCGCGACGGCTTCGTGATGGGCGAAGGAGCCGGCGTGCTGGTTTTGGAGGAGGTGGAGCATGCGAAACGGCGCGGAGCCACGATCTATGCCGAGGTCACCGGCTACGGCCTGTCGGGTGACGCTTACCACATCACGTCGCCGGCGGAGGATGGCAACGGTGCCTTCCGCGCCATGCGCGCCGCGTTGAAGCGGGCGGGGCTGGCACCGGACGGAATCGATTACGTCAACGCGCACGCCACCTCCACTCCCGCGGGCGACCCGGTGGAGATCGCCGCGGTCAAGCGCCTGTTCGGTCCGGCGGCCGTCGACCTTTCCATGTCCTCCACCAAATCGGCGACCGGCCACCTGCTGGGGGCGGCGGGTGCCGTGGAGGCGATCTTCGCCATTTTGGCGCTGCGCGACCAGATCGCGCCGCCCACCCTGAACCTGGACGCCCCATCGGAGGGCTGCGATATCGACCTCGTGCCCCTGCAGGCGAAGGAGCGGCGTATCCGCCATGTCCTATCCAACAGTTTCGGCTTTGGCGGCACAAACGCCGCGCTGGTGTTCAGCCCAGCGCCCTGAGAGGGACGACGGGCATTGGAAGTGTTCATCCGCCGACCCTATGACGGACAGTGTCGTACCGGCAGCGGTTCAGGATTTTCGACAAGGGCAGCGTCTCGGCGCTGATGCGGTCTGGGCCGTCGGCCAGGATTCAGCAGTGATCAGCCCCACCTCTGCAGGAAACGAGCGGCCGAAGCCCGGCATCTCGCGGGAACGTCGTTCCCGCTGGCGTCAGGCGGATGCCGAGGCATCCACTGAGAGCCGGCGAAGTGGTCGTGGTTCAGCATGTCGTAGCAGCCGGCCATGTCGAGCCGGCGGTTGACCGCGAAGCAGCGGGTCACCGTGTCACGGAACAGGCAGCGCATCTCCGTGTCCACGTTGACTCCGACGATGCGGGTCGCACTGACCCGACCACGCTTCTTCCCGGACACCGCCTTGGCCTTGCCGCGCCCACCGCAGCGGTCGTGTAGGGCAGCAGCGCGTTCGGAGACAGGCCGCGCTGCTGGAGCGGAACCGGGCTCCTTATCGCCACAGTGCAGCGCGCTGACCTCCGGTTCCGGCACGCCGTCGCGAAGGGAGCTCGTTTTCACGACGTGCCACGGGGCTGCCACGGGGCCTGTTGCGACACTACCGTCGCAGGCATCCCCCTGCGGCTGGGGCGGTTTTGGAGATCAAGATCTGAGGAGGCCACAACCTCTCTCGACACGGCCAAGGTCTCGCCCTGTCCGCTTAAGCGTATGTTTTCGCCCGTCCTATGGCGTGCCCCCTTATTCGGGATAAGTCTCGACGCCCTCCGGCGCCGCCTTGTTGAAAAGGATGAATACCAAGGGATTGCCGGGCTCGGACATTGCGTCGCTTCGCTGCCCCGTTATCTCTCCGGCCACGCCGCTTCTGTACTCCGCAACCACTTCGCCAAAGCTGTTGCGCTGGATGGCCACCCTTTGTCCGGGCTCGACCTTGTCGTTGAGCTTGACCAGATGTTCGACGATCCCGCCCGCGGTGGCCAGGATCGGAAACGCACTGTTGCCGATGAAGACAGGCACATCCTTGCCCGTACGACCTATCGGCCCGGCAACGATGCCGTGATGCTTGAGGACGTTCATCGTGCCCTCCACAAACAGTGGGATCATCTTGAGGTCCAGCACACGCGCGGCACCGATCTCCGGCGTGAAGGACGGGATACCCAGGTCCATGAACGCGTTGTGCAGGACACCGGGATAGACATGGTTGTCGAAGATCTGGCCGACGGGATAGAGATCCACCATCGCCTTGACCTCGGGCACATCCATGCCGGCAATATTGAATGCGGTGACCTCGAATCCGGTTGTCCCGGTGTGAAAGTCGATCGCGAAGTCGGCGTTCGGCCGCAGCAGATGGTTGAACAGGAGGCCAGCGTGTCGGCTGGGCGCGGTGGCGCCGTTTTCGTTCCCGGGCCATTCCCGGTTCATATCAATCAGGTCGATGCCTCTGCCCTGATTGGGCCATCTGCGTTGCATGCTTTCCAGGGCCGGGCGGGACACGTCCGCAACCGCCATCACCGTGCCCGACATTTGCGCCGGATCGAGCTGGTCCATCACGGTCTGCACGGTGTGTATGGAACTCATTTCGTCGCCATGCACGCCGCTGACCAGGACGCCGCGCCTGCCCGGCTTTGCTCCCCTGGCGACCGTCACGGAGACATACCAATGCTGTCCGGTTGGCATCTCGGCGCCCTGGAAATACAGAAGGTGCTTCTGCCCGGGAGCCAAGTCGTTGACGTCGAGCTTGCTGACGACTTTCTTCCCGTCGATGATATCCCCGACATAGACTGTCCCTTGCGGTGCCGCGGCGGCGGGGGGTGCAAAGCTGCCTTGCGCATTGGCAGTTTCGGCATTTGCGGCGAGAGCCGCCGACATGCCAGCCGTAGCTAAGGGCGCGAGCATGAAGTCTCGACGGTCGAGGCCTTCCTTGGGCTTATCCGGCATGATCGGAAATCCTTGTTTGGAAAGCTATCGCTTGATCGAAGATGCGATCCGTCTCGCGCGCGGGTCTGAGAGTTGTGTAACTGTAAAAAGTGAGCAATGTCTGCTTCAGCCCCGGGAGCACTCCTTGATGACATGCTCCGCCAAGCTCCGCAAGTGGCGCTTCCTGGTCGTTCCGATGGGCGAAAGCAACCTTTTTTTGCGAAGCGCTTCCGGCACTGCGGAGCCGCGCGGCGCTCATTTTCCTCCATTTCATCGCGCCACAAACCGGCGTATCCGGCGCTGAAGCAGGTGCCCCGCTTCGCGCCTCAGCGCTGTTCCTCTCAGCTTGGGGGCTGCCAGTCAGACCACGGGCCGGTAACTCTTTCGCGGCTTTGCACGCACCTCGACCATTTGGCACATTTCCGGAATGCCGTCACAAACCGACCCCCATGCAGCCGAGCGGCTTTTGCGCGCACGCGAACGCGCCGGGTATGGCAGCGCCCACGACGTCGCCAACGCCTTTGGCTGGCCTGACTACTCTTTGGATGAGAGCGGGCAACGGGCGCTGACCCCGGCTCGCGCCAAGCTGTACGCGCACGCCTTCCACGTCGAGCCGGACTGGCTCTTGTCCGGAGAGAACGAACCCGCTGCCGGGCCGAAGGAAGGGAGCAGCGGAAGCCCGGATGCGCCGCAGCCGCCCGATGACTTGGCCGAACGGATCAGCCGGTTGACGAGCGCGCAACGGGCCGCGCTGGTCGCGTTCCTGCGGGCCATGCAGGAGGGCTGAAACGCTTGTGAGGGACGTTCGCCTACACGTTCTCCGGCGGACCTTGGATATCGACCCCAACGGCTTTCTTGGTCTTGATCATTCTGTCCGCAAGGGCGCCGAAGCAACAAACGTTGAAGTCAAGCTGACCAGCGATACGGCGAGCCGGGTGCAGCTGGAAGCATTGATGTGCGATCTGCCGAACAATTCCCCAATTCATGACACGCTTGCGAATCCGGTCAAGATAACGACGCGTCTTGCCTGAAATTGACGGTTTCCTGATCTGGCTTCTTCGACGGCATCGGCTTGCCACCGATCCAACCACGCGGCAGGTGCGGCGGTCGATCATGACCTGAAGCTCGGTGTCCGAGGTGTTCTCCAGCCGGCTGGTCCTGACGCCGTCGGCGTTGTGAACGAAACTGTCGAGGCAGCCGAGGGAGGTGAGCGCCTGTTCGCGCGACGCGGCACGGCCCTCGGCGGTCCCGACGTTGGCTGTATGCCGTGTATCTCGGCACCGCCGGTCCACAGCGATCGAACGGTGCTCGCAAACACCGGCGAGCGATGTCCGGTGACAGCCAGCTTCCCGCTCCTGGTCAGGAGGGTCTAGGCGAGAGCGGTGCCAATGCCGCTCGATCGGCCGATGATCAGGACGCGCTTGCCGGTAATGCTCATGAGTTTGCTCCGATGAGCTTGTCTTGCGTCCTGGTGTCGAAATCGCCGGCGTCGTGACGCTCGTGCAATTGGCTGGAGGGTTCGCCGGAAGTGCGATTTACCTTCCGGCCGCGTGCGACGGCGGGCCGGGCAAAGATCTGGTCAGCCCAGCGGACGACGTTTGTGTAGTCCTGCACGGAAAGGAACTCCGCCGCATCATACAGCCAGCCCTTCACGAGCCCGCCGTACCAGGGCCAGATCGCCATGTCGGCGATGGTGTAGTCGGCGCCGGCGATGAATTCGTTGTCGGCAAGACGCCTATCGAGCACGTCGAGCTGACGCTTTGCCTCCATGGCGTAGCGGTTGATCGGGTATTCAAGCTTGGTCGGCGCATAGGCGTAGAAATGGCCGAAGCCGCCGCCAAGGAAGGGTGCGGAGCCCATTTGCCAGAACAGCCAGGACAGCGTCTCGGCGCGTGCCGTCGGCTCCGTCGGCAGGAACGCGCCGAACTTCTCGGCGAGATACACGAGGATCGCGCCGGATTCGAACACGCGGAGGGGGGTTGGCCCGCTGCGGTCCACCAGCGCGGGGATCTTGGAGTTGGGATTGACCTCGACGAAACCCGAGCCGAACTGGTCGCCGTCGCCGATCTTGATCAGCCAGGCGTCGTACTCGGCGCCGCTGTGGCCAAGCGCCAGCAGTTCCTCCAGCATGATCGTGACCTTCTGGCCGTTCGGCGTGCCCTGCGAGTAGAGCTGCAACGGGTGCTTCCCGATGGGCAACTCCCTCTCGTGGGTCGCGCCGGCCGTCGGCCGATTGATGTTGGCGAAGGTGCCGCCGTTCGCCTTCTCCCAGGTCCAGACCTTGGGCGGAACATACGCGGTGCTGTCAGTCATGATGCGTTCTCCGGGAGGTGCACTTACGCCGCAGGCGGGTAGTTGGAGGGGAACAGCGCGCGCTTGGTCTCCTCGTCATTGACCCGCTTGAAGGGATGGTCCTTGCCGATTTCGCGCGCACGGACCACGGCCGGTCGCGCATCGACCGTCTCGAACAAACGCTTGAGGTTTGGGAAAGGCGCGAGCGGATCGTCGGCGCCCTTGCACACGCGCGATGCGCGGTCGAGCCATCCCCAGGCGGAGATGTCCGCGATCGTGTAGGTCTCGCCGACGATGTAGGTCCGACCCTCGAGATGGTCGTTGAGCACCTGATAGTGGCGCTCGGCCTCGCGGCGATAGCGGTTCACCGCGTAGTCGAGGCCCTCGGGCGCGGCGAATTGGAAATGCACGGCCTGTCCGGAGAATGGACCGAGGCCGGACGCGATGAACAAGAGCCATGAGAGCAGTTCCGGCCTGTCCTCGGCGGTGCCGAGGAACTTGCCCGTCTTCTCGGCGAGGTAGATCAGGATGGCGGTCGAATCGAAGACCCGCACCTCACGGCCCCCCGGTCCTTCGGTATCCACGATCGCCGGCACCTTGCCATTGGGGTTGATCGCCCGAAACGACGGCGCGTGCTGCTCCCCCTTACTGGTGTCGACGGGGATGGTCTCGTAGGGCAGGCCGGCTTCTTCCAGGAGAAGCGCAATCTTCATTGGGTTCGGGGCGGGGTGGAAATAGAAGCGAATCATGGGAATCTCCCTTTGGCTTGGGGGTGTTCGGCCATGCCGGTCCGGCGGCGGCGCATGCGACGCCGGCCGGCGTCTCGCTGAGGATGGGGCGAGCCGACGAGATCCCGCCTTGAGTTTTAGATCGACCGCTCTAAAATGCACGGCGACGCCTTCGATGGCAAGATGCCTTGGTGCGGACCAACGGGGATCGGAATGGCCAAGCCCAGGGAATTCGACGAAGACGCCGCACCCGATATGGCGGTGCAGTGCTTCTGGAGCCGCGGTTTCTCGTCCTCGAGCGCTTTCAGACGCCGGGCCTCAGAGACCTCCCCCCGTACTTGCCTTTTTAGAGCGGTTTCCGACCGAGCTGAATCGGAAGCGCGGGAGGGATTCCCAAGGGACGGGGAATCGGCGAATCTGGGCGTGTGACGGAACAGGCCGGAGTCGGCGATGGCAGCGCCCTATTCGCAAGACCTC
>Ga0065721_10050324_pt1 | contig 21173 bp, 17 predicted proteins | sample Mesricmetagenome_FD_59108 | JGI IMG/M metagenome (GOLD analysis project Ga0065721, IMG submission 59108) | Mesophilic microbial community from rice straw/compost enrichment Sample: eDNA_1 v2 (version 2) | ecosystem: Engineered > Solid waste > Grass > Composting > Bioreactor | place: USA: Davis... | reverse complement strand
TATCTTTTGGCGAGTTACCTACATAAATGGTTTGCACATATATGGTAGGGATCACAATATCGGGGAACTGCTCCTTGGGTAAGGTTACAAACTGTTGAACGCCAAAATAGGTAAAGAACAGCATGATCAGGTAGATGGTGGTCTTATTCCTGATACTCCAACTGGTAGGACCAAACTGTTTGAACTTACCGTTAATATTTTCTAAAACACTCATACAATGAATTTGTGTCGGTTATTTTTACTTGTACCTGTAGCGTGAAACGGTTGTGTTAACAGGCAGGTAGGTACGTTACCCATCGTAACAGCGGGGCGGGCGCCGTTTGCCGTTTCACAGTTCTCATTGGCAGTTGGCTTGCTTACCTGGCATCTGTTGTGATCAATTGCTGATCGTACAGTCCCTGGAAACCTTCGGTGATCAGTTGATCGCCATCCTCCAAACCGCTTTTTACTTCCAGTTTGTCGCCATACATCTGTCCTATTATCACGGGTTTTTTCCTGGCTACCAGTTTTCCGCCTTCATTTACGGCCACCATTACATATTTTCCTTTCTCGTCGTTTTGAATGGTAGAGAGCGGTATGGTGATTGTCTTATCTACTGCATAATCCTGTATGCGTACCATCACCAGCTGGTTTTCTCTGAAATCCTTGCTGGCGGGAATACGCGCCTGGATGTAGAAGGAACGGTTCACCGGATCGATGGACCGGCCCACTACGTTCACCTTTGCGTTGAGCTTTTTACTATTGTCTTCGGGCATGGTGATGATCAGATTGCTGCCTTCGTTTACCTTCCCCAGGTAGTTTTCAGGTACATTGGCGGTTACTTTCAGGTTGGAATTATTCACTATTCTGATGCCCGCCATGGAGGCGGTAGCCGGCGAAAAAGTTTCCCCTACCTTGATGGTCACCTGGTCGGCCACACCGTTCATGGGAGCGTATACATTCGTCATATCCAGTTGTTCGTTCAGCAGTTCGATTTGTTTTTCCAGGTTGTCCAGATCGTTCTTGGCCCTTATGAGTTCCATTTCGGTACCTATTTTTTGATCCCACAGGTTTTTGCGACGTTCGTAAGTAGTTTTGGCCAGGTTCAGTTGCACCTTCGCCTGCTCTAACTGCTGACGCTGAATGGCGTCATCCAGTTTGATGAGCAGCTGGCCTTTGCGCACGTAATCGCCCTGCTTTACATGCAGTGAGCGCACCTGTCCGCCCTGACCGCGTGGTGTTACCCAGGCAATATTTTCCGCTTCTATTTTACCCTGCAGATCGATATAGTGGGTAAACGGGCCGCTTTGCAATGCTGTTACACTTACCAGCTTAGGTTTTTCTACCCGTACTGCGCTGGTATCCATTTGGGCGATTTCTTTTTCCAGGCGGGTGAGCTCGGCGCTTACTTCGGTCTGTTGTTTTTTCAGTTCTTCATAACGCGCTTTCTTTTTTTCCAGCTCCTTGTTTTTGCCTTCCGTTGCTGCACCACAGGCCGCCAGCAACAGAACTACCGTAACAGCGCCACTTATATTTAATATGCTTTTCATAACTAAGAATTTATCCGTGAAAAAGTTTGATGTTTAAGTGTTTCGTTATTCCAGTTTTCCAACAGCTTTCAGGTAATCGATACGTGCTATGATGGCATCATAGAGTGCAGAGAAATAATTGTTCTGCGCTGTTCTCAGTTCTGTTTCTGCATTGGTGATTTCCAGGTTAGAACCAAGCCCCTGGTCGTATTTGATCTTGGTTTGATTATATACCTCTTCTGCCAGCTTCATGTTCTTCACCTGTTCGTCCAGCATAGCCAGTGCATTGCGAATGCTAAGCTTTGAAGAATCCACTTCCATATCTATCTGGTTCTTCAGGCTGGCAATATTATTTTGTGTTTTCTGCAGGTTCAGTTTGGCTGTTTTGATCCTGGCGTCCCTGGCAAAACCGTCGAATATCGGAATATCGATCTGTAATCCGATATAGGCGGTAGGGAACCACATTTCACCCGATTTGAAGAAATTGAGCTTTTCGCGTTGCGCCATCCTGTTATAGGAGCCCGTAAGGGTTATGGTGGGGATATAGGTATATTTATGACGCTTGATATCAAAGCGGTTCAGCTTTTCAACATGTTGCAATAACTGGAATTCCTTCCTGTCTTCGTAACGCACGGGTTCGTCCAGTATACCATCCTTCAGGGCCGATTCGTCCAGTGTATCGGTCAACACCAGGTTGGCCTTTACCGGCATACCCATCAATTGTTTCAGGGCTATATAGCCTGTTTGCAATTGGTTTTCGATGGTTAATTTTTGGGTTTTCAGGTTTGATAAGGTCACATTCACCCTGTCTACATCCAGTCTTTCCTGGAATCCGTTCTCATACAACGCTTTGGTATCGTGCAACAGCTTTTCGGCCCGGGCAATATTGGCATCCAGCAAAGCGATCTGTTTTTTACCGATCACCAGTTGGTAATATATCTTGTACACATTGGTTTTGATCATTTCTTTGGTAACCGCCACATTGCTTTCGGCATAATCGATGGAAGTTTTACGGGCCTGTAAGCCAATAAATACCTGGCCGTCGAACAAGATTTGCCTCAGATTAGCGCCATAGGAACCATTGTATTTGGTACCAAATTGTACCGGTAAATAGGTACCTGCAGGCTGACCGAAGAATTCGCCGGGTATCAGCTGGGTTGGTAATTTCACATAATCCTGCACATTGATGGTGCCGGTTATCTGCGGATAAGCCGATGCAGTGATCTCGCGGTTGGTTTGTTGCTGAATACGTGTGTCGATCAGTGCATTCTTTACCTGCACGCTGTTTTTCATGGCATACTCTACAGCTTGTTTGGCCGTAAACGAATAATTCGATTCGGCGATCACCTGTGCCCCCGTCCGGACGGTAATACCTCCGGTGAGGATCACCGCCAGTATTACTTTACTTATGCTTGCCGGTTTCAGTTTCATAATTCTTTGCTTTTTTAATTCTATGCTGTTGATATTTCAGGATCAGTTTATGGCCTTTCAGGGAAGCAAGACCAAAAACAAAATGTTCGATGATTATCTTGGTTACATCGGCCAGCTTGTATTTGGAGGGCGGGAACATGTCGATGTTGAACGGTATCATCATCGATTCGAGCCGGAATTTGCTGATCACATCCACGTCGATATCAGGCCGGTACAGTTCTTCCCTGATCCCCCATTCAATGTTCTGGCGGATGACCTGCAACAGGAACCGGTTGCGGTGCTCCATAAACCGCTGGTAAGCACGAACATGGAATTTTTCCAGGTCGTACAGCACCATGGGATTCATGTTCCCTAATTGTTCAATGAGTTTATCTACGGTGAGGAATATTTCCTCTATGGGGTCACGGGCAGCTTCTGTACTTTGTATGCAGTCGTTCTGCATATCCCTTACTTCCTCGTCTACCACCGCATCTACCAGCTCATTTTTGTCGGTGAAATACTGGTAGATGGTTTTTTTAGACATGCCCAGTTGATTGGCAATATCATCCATGGAAACAGACCTTACTCCATATCGCAAAAACAGTTCTTTCGCTTTTTCCCGGATTCGCACTTTTGTATTTGTTTCCGTAATCATTTCGAGCGCAAAACTATGGAAACTTTTTTCGTAACCAAAGTTTCCATCCTTATTTTTAGCCGCTGAACCAAAAGCCCGGGGCCGAACAAGTGTTTGTTCGGCGGGCTGCCGCGGCGTATTGATGCAATGCCCATACTATTGTATAAATTTGATTTTCAAACCAATGTAATTGGTCTGGATGCTGATGCACAATGGCCTAACTTTACCGGCCCGTATCCGTTCATTTTTTGATAAGTAAACAGTGCGCGCATGACTACCCGGTATATATTCCGAAAAATTTTCCGGTACTTCCTGCAGGGGCTTATCATCCTTGCCCCTATTGCTATTACCATTTATGCGGTGATGGCCCTTTTTACCTTCATCGACAATATACTGCCCAGCCTGGTCTCTACTTTTGCACCCGAATGGCTGGGTACTGATGAGGCCGGTAATCCCAAAAAGATACCCGGTATGGGCTTTGTGCTGGTAACCCTCATTGTTATACTGGTGGGTTATATTTCCACTTCCTTTATTGTAAGCCGGCTGGTTGATTTATTCGATACTGTTCTGGAACGCACACCCGGTATCAAACTCCTGTACTCTACCGTAAAGGATTTTTTTGAAGCTTTTGCCGGCAATAAAAGAAAATTTACAAGGGCCGTGCTGGTGAGCATTGAGTCGCCCGAGGTATGGCAAATAGGTTTTATCACCCAGCAGGAGGTGCGTGAGTTTGGACTGCAGGAATATGTGGCCGTGTATATACCGGCCTCCTATGCATTTTCAGGGCGTTTGTATTTTGTACAGAAAGACAGGGTGCGTTTGCTCACCGATATCAGCAGTACCGATGCCATGAAGTTTGCCATCTCGGGCGGCGTAACGAATATCGAGGAAGACGACCTGAAAAAAACAGGAAAATGATGTGAAAATGCACAAGGCTATGGTTTTTGCAGGCGTTATCTTCGGTTATAGATAACGCTTATGAAAACATTCATTCTTCTATCGACTGCTATCTTCTGTTCCTCATGGGGTTTTTATGCACACCGGCAGATCAATTATTACGCCGTGTTCCTGCTGCCGCCCGAGATGCTGGTTTTGTACAAACCGCATATCCATTATATCAGTGAACATGCCGTTGATCCTGATAAACGGCGGTATGCCCTGGCGGCTGAAGGTGCCCGTCATTTTATTGATATCGATCATTATGGTGTATATCCTTTCGACTCGCTCCCGCGATCCTGGCAGCAGGCCGTGGCCAAATTCAGTGCCGATACCCTACAGGCACACGGCATTGTTCCCTGGTGGATACAGGTGATGCTGGGCCGGCTCACCAAAGCTTTCCGGGAAAAAAACCAGGCTCGTATTCTGAAATTATCTGCCGATCTCGGTCATTACATCGCCGATGCACATGTGCCCCTGCATGCCAGCAGCAACCACAACGGGCAAAAGACCAACCAGCATGGTATACATGCATTCTGGGAATCGCGTATTCCCGAATTAATGGCAGAAACTACCTGGGATTTTTTTATTGGTCAGGCCACTTATCTTTCTCATCCTTTACAATTTACATGGCACCGTGTATTGGAAAGCGCAGCGGCAGCCGATAGCGTGCTGGCGCTGGAACGTACAATGAACAAACGGTTTAGCCCCGATCGCAAATTTTCTTTTGAACAACGGAACGGGCAGTTGGTAAGGCAGTATTCAACGGAATATTGTGTGGCCTATGATAAGGTATTGAATGGAATGGTAGAGAGAAGAATGCGGCAATCGATATTCGCCGTGGCAAGTTTTTGGTATACGGCCTGGGTGAATGCCGGACAGCCGAATTTGAGGGAGTTGGAATTGGGTGAAGAGGATAAGCAGGAGATGGAAGCGTTGAACAGGGCGTGGATAAAGGGGAATTTGAAGGGGAGAGGTTGTGAGTAAGTTGGAGGAGGGAGGTATGAATATTAATTTGCAGGATACGTATCCGTTAGTGACAATGACGGAGGATCGGACGAAGTTTACTTTATAAGTCCGGTTGTGCAAGGGGGGCTGCGGTGATGACGGTTAAGATTGCTGACGGGTGTAACGCCTATCTAAATTACTATCACAACCTGTTTTTCGGACCCGGGAAAGAAGGAATCATTGACGATTTTGCGATCATTCCACATGTTGATACATCTAAGGTGTTTTCAACTGTATTGAACTGCGCATTCACTTACCTTAAAGCACATGCCAATCAACTCTTTGCCCAAACTAGCCTGTCTGCCCAACGAATCAAAACCAGTTTCGCCAAAATGCGAGGAAAGCCCCTCCAGGATGCTCACACCAGAAGAAATAGCCAAGGTGCGGGACGAAGTCAGGCAGTTTTTGGATTGGTACGACAATTAGCCACTCCGCCGCTGCCAGGCGGCATTTTTATTCCCCACACATCCTTTTCTACCCTAATTTTGCACTCTTTCTAATTCAGCCCAATCATGATGCACAATTTCAACTCAGGTCCCAGTATTCTGCCAAAAGATGTATTCCGGCAAGCCAGTGAAGCCATTATCAACTTCAATAACACCGGCCTCTCCATACTTGAACTTGGCCACCGCACAGAACATTTCAAGGCCGTGATGGACGAAGCCATTGCCCTGGTAAAGGAACTGATGCAGCTCGACGACCGGCATGAAGTGCTGTTCCTGCACGGCGGCGCCTCTACCCAATTCTTTCAAATACCCATGAACCTACTGAACGAGAACGAAATAGCAGCCTATATAGATACCGGCACCTGGTCGGCCAAGGCCATCAGGGAAGCCAAATTATTCGGACATGTGGAAGTAATTGCCAGCGCCAAAGAAGCCAATTACACTTATCTTCCCAAAACCTTCACGGTACCGCAAACCGCCAAATACCTGCACATCACTACCAACGAAACCATTCATGGTTTGCAATGGCATAACCTGACGCCTTTTTACGAAGCCGGCGTGCCCCTGGTGGCCGATATGAGCAGCGATATCCTGAGCCGCAATATAGATTTCAACAAATTCGACTGTATTTATGCCGGTGCACAAAAAAACCTGGGCGCCGCCGGTGTGAACCTGGTGGTGGTAAACAAAGACATACTGGGCAAGGTAAACCGCAAGCTGCCCACCATGATGGATTACCGCAATCACATCGAAAACGGCAGCATGCTAAATACCCCACCGGTATTTGCCGTATATGTATGCATGCTTACCCTGCGCTGGCTGAAAAGCCAGGGTGGTGTGGCCGCCATGGAAAAAATAAACGCCCAAAAGGCAAAGCTGCTTTACGACACCATCGACAGCCTGCCCATCTTCAAAGGCAAGGTGGCCAAAGAAGACCGCAGCCTCATGAACGTTTGTTTTATTATAGAAGATCCCAACCTGGAAAATGAATTCCTCACGCTTTGCAAACAAAACAATGTGGTGGGCATCAAAGGGCATCGTACGGTGGGCGGTTTCCGCGCATCGCTGTACAATGCACTGCCCATGGAAAGCCTACAGGTGCTCACAGAACTGATGAAGGATTTTGCAAACCGTAAATGAAGGGCGGCTTAAAACAGGATTTCGAAATTTCCCTTTTATCTTTGCCCGCTCAATTTTATACCATGTCTACCATCTCTCCTTTTAAAGCGCTAAGGCCGCGGCCCGAGCTGGCTAAACAGCTGGCCTCGCGACCTTATGATGTATTGAATTCGAAAGAGGCCCGGGAAGAAGCGCTCGGTAACCCCTATTCTTTTTTGCATATCACCAAGTCGGAGATCGACCTGCCCGAAGACATCGATATCCATACCCAGGTGGTGTATGACAAAGCCAAAGAAAACATCGAAGCCTTTATACAAAGAGGCATCCTGTTCAGGGAAGATAAACCCTGTTATTATATCTACCAGCTTGTAATGAATGGCCGCAGCCAGACAGGCCTGGTGGCCGCCAGCTCGGTGGACGATTATGAACAGGACATCATCAAAAAACATGAGTTTACCCGTCCCGAAAAAGAACAGGACCGCATTAATCATATCACCACCACCGGCGCACAAACAGGCAATGTGTTCCTGGCTTACCGCAATGTGGCTGACATAGATAACATCATCGAACAATGGAAAGACAGCCATAAACCCGTGTACGATTTTGTGGCCGATGACGGCATCAGCCATACCATTTGGGTGATATCCGACGATGCCATTATCGATAACATCTCCGGCCTGTTCAAAAAAGTAGTGCCCCATACCTATATAGCCGACGGCCATCACCGCGCCGCCTCCGCCGCCAAAGTACGTAAGGGGCTGGGCAACCGCGCCACCGAGGCCGCCAATTGGTTTTTAACCACGCTGTTCCCTGCCAACCAGTTGTATATCATGGACTATAACCGGGTGGTAAAAGACCTGAACGGACTGGATGAAGCCGCATTCCTGGAAAAACTGGGCGAATCGTTCGATGTGGAAAAAGTGTCCGGCGCTTTTTCACCGGAAAACCTGCATCAGTTTGGTATGTACCTCAACAAACAATGGTATCGCCTTACTGCCCGCAAAGGCACCTATACCGAAGATCCGATAGGCGTGCTGGACGTTACCATTCTTAGCCAGCTGGTTTTGAACAAATTATTGGGTATCAAAGATCAACGCACCGATAAGAGGATCGATTTCGTGGGCGGCATACGCGGATTGGGCGAACTGGAGAAACGTGTAGACAGCGGGGAAATGACCGTGGCTTTCAGTCTGCACCCGGTAACCATTCAGCAGCTGTTCGATATTGCCGACAGCGGGAACGTAATGCCCCCCAAAAGCACCTGGTTTGAACCCAAACTGCGCGACGGATTACTAACACATTTGATTTACCAATAGGCTGGCCTTCACGGCCTAAGCCATCAAACCACCCCCGAAAATACAAGCCGTAAAGGCCCTGTTTTTTCGGGGTTATTGTTGTAGTTCTGTTAACACAGAACCACTTATCTTTGGCCTGTATGAAGCATTTGTTATTCGCTGCCGCTTTATTGTTGGCTGCTCAGGCCATCCAGGCCCAGGAGCCCGATGCCAAAACAGTACAGGAAACTGCCAAAAATTATATCCGCCAGGGCGATTATCCCAACGCCATACTGGTACTGAACCGCGCCCTGCAGAACAATACCGACAACCTTGACCTGCAAAAAGACCTGGCTTTTGCCTACTACCTCAATCGCGACTATGTGCGCGCCCTGGAAGTGGCCAAAGGCTTCCCCGAACGCAAGGATGCCGATATTCCCAGCTTCCAGATACTGGGACTGATATATAAAGGCATTGAAGAAAGAAAAGAGGCCGAAAAAATGTACCGCGTCGCCCTGAAAAAATTTCCCAACAGCGGTGTGCTGTACAGCGAATACGGCGAAATGCTCTGGGCTAAAAAAGACTACAACGATGCCATTAAACAATGGGAAAAAGGCATTGAGGTAGACCCCAACCATTCCGGCAACTATTACCATGCCGCCAAATATTATTTCCTTACTACCGATAAAGTTTGGTCGCTGATTTACGGGGAAATATTCGTGAACCTGGAAAGCTATTCCAAACGCACGGCCGAGATCAAAAACATTTTGCTGGACGGTTATAAAAAACTGTTTACCGATGCCAACCTGGAAAAAGGCCAGGACACCAAAAATGAATTTGTAAAAGCTTTCCTGGACCTGATGAAACAACAATCATCATTTGTTGCCCAAAACGGCGTTACACCCGAAACCCTGTCGGCCATACGCACCAAGTTTGTGCTGGACTGGTTTGCGAAATACGCCAATAAGTTTCCTTTCAGATTATACGAATACCACCAGCAATTGCTGAAAGCAGGCACTTTCGATGCCTATAACCAATGGGTTTTTGGAACTGCCGCCAATCTGCCCGCCTACGAAACCTGGACCAAGGCGCACCAGGAAGAATACAATAAATTCGATTATTTCCAGCGTAACCGTGTATTTAAGGTGCCGGCCGGGCAATATTATCAAACCACCAAATAATTAACGCATTCATTATAGCCGGCTTCGATGAAGCCGGCTTTTTTTATTACCACTTATTTGTTAAATTGAAAAAAGACAACGAAAGCACCCATTTATATGACCGAACCCAAAAGACTATTCGATTGCCTGCAATACCATCTTGAAAGAAACCCATTGCCGGACATGCTCGCAGCCAAGGAAAACGGGCAATGGAGAACCTATAGTACACGGGAAGTGAAAGAAACCGTTGATAAACTCAGCGCCGGCCTGTACAACCTGGGCATACGCTGTGGCGATATGACCGCCGAAGGTCGCGACAAAATAGCAATCCTGAGCAAGAACCGGCCCGAATGGGTGATGCTTGACCTGGCCGTACAACAAACCGGCGCCATACTTACCCCCATTTACCCTACCATCAGCACCACCGACCTGGAATTTGTATTGACCGACGCCCAGGTGAAGATCGTTTTTGTAAACGACGAAGAGCTTTTTCATAAAGTATTATCGGTACGGGACAAGATGCCCGGCCTGCAACAAATATTCACCTTCGAAAAAGTACAGGGCGCCAATCACTGGCACGAGGTACTGCAACTGGCCGATGAAACAGCCCTGGTGCAGGTAAGAGCTGTTGCCGAACAGATACAATACGAAGACCTGGTGACCATCATTTATACTTCGGGCACCACCGGAACGCCCAAAGGGGTGATGCTATCGCACCGCAATATTCAAAGCAATGTAATGGCCTGCTCGCCCTGTTTACCCACTTTTCCCAATATGCGGGCGCTGAGCTTCCTGCCATTGAACCATATTTTCGAGCGCATGATCACCTATTTTTACCTGTATCGCGGTATTGCCATTTATTATGCCGAAAGCATGGAGACCATTGGTGATAACCTGCGCGAGGTAAAACCCGACATGTTTACTACCGTGCCCCGCCTGCTGGAAAAAGTATACGACCGCATCATGGCTAAAGGCAATGAACTGAAAGGGTTGAAAAGAAAACTGTTCTTCTGGGCGCATGGCCTGGCTACCCGGTACGAGATCAACAAACCCTTGCCCCTGGGTTACCGCCTGCAACTGGCCCTGGCCAATAAGCTCATCTTCAGCAAATGGCGTGAAGCGCTGGGCAACAACATCAAGGCCATTGTCAGCGGCGGCGCCGCCTGCCAGGTGCGGCTCATACGCATATTCACCGCCGCCCGCATACCGGTGATGGAAGGTTATGGCCTTACGGAAACATCGCCCGTGATAAGCGTAAACCGCTTTGATGAAGAAGACCGTTTATTTGGCAGCGTGGGCCCTGTGATAGACGGTGTGGAAGTAAAGATTGCCGAAGATGGCGAAATATTGTGTAAAGGCCCCAATGTAATGATGGGTTACTTCAAGCGCCCCGATCTTACCGCCGAAGCCATGAGCGGCGAATGGTATCATACCGGCGATATAGGGATGATAGTAGACAATAAATTTTTGAAGATCACCGACCGCAAAAAAGAACTTTTCAAAACCAGCGGCGGCAAATACGTGGCGCCCCTGCCTATAGAAAACAAGATGAAGGAATCGATCTATATTGAGCAGATCATGGTATTGGGCTCGGGCAGAAAATTTGTGGGCGCGCTGATCGTTCCGGCATTCCCTGCCCTGAAAGAATGGGCGTGCAGCAAAGGCATCACCGAAACAGACGACGAGGCGCTTATACGTAATCCGCAGGTAATAAAGATGTATGGCGATGTGGTAGACCACTACAATAAATTCTTCAATCATGTGGAGCAGATCAAAAAATTTGTACTGCTTCCCCGCGAATGGAGTATCGACACCGGCGAGATGACACCCAAACTCAGCATCAAACGCAAGGTGGTAATGGAAAAATACCAGGACGAAATTGAAAGCATCTACGCCTGATCTGATATAGTCAATATATCAAAATCTGCATCTGTTTTACATACACCCATTTCAGGAATTTTGGTGTATGAAGCAAGCACTATTGTTGGAAGCAGAGCAATCGTTAGATCCGGTAAACTGGTCGCAACTGAACCAACTGGGTCATCGCATGCTGGACGACCTGTTTTATTATCTTGAAACAGCCGGCAAGGGTCCTGTATGGACCAAACCCCCGCAGGAAGCCATCAACAGCATTCGCGAACCGGTTCCGCAAAGCGGAACGGAAGCAACAGACCTGTACGAGCTGTTTGCCAATCACATTCTTCCCTATAATATCAGCAATATGCATCCACGCTTCTGGGGCTGGGTGCAGGGCGGCGGCACGCCCCTGGGCATGCTGGCCGATATGCTGGCTTCGGGAATGAATACCAATGTGAGCATGGGCGACAATATGCCCATGCAGGTAGATAAACAGGTGGCGGAATGGTCGAAGCAGATCATGGGTTTTCCCGACACCGCAGGCGGCCTGCTGGTAAGCGGCGCCTCCATAGCCAATATCACCGCCCTGATAGCCGCAAGGCATTATGTCTGCGCCGATATCAAAAGCAAGGGTATACGCGCCATACCGGAACAACTGGTAATATATGGTTCTTCCGAAACGCATTACTGTGTGGTGAAGGGTGTGGAAGTGATAGGCATTGGCAGTGATCATTTCAGAAAGGTGCCGGTAGATAAAGATTACCGCATTCAAACCGATGCACTGAAACGTATGATTGTAGAGGATAGAGAAGCGGGCCTGCGGCCGTTTTGTATAGTAGGCAATGCCGGCACGGTGAATACCGGCGCCATCGATCCCCTGCATCAACTGGTGGTGATTGCACAGGAAGAAAAACTATGGCTGCATATTGATGGCGCTTTTGGCGCCATCCCCAAACTGTTGCCCGAATTCGACGACGAACTGAAAGCCATTGAACTGGCCGATAGTTTATCGTTCGATTTTCATAAATGGATGTCGGTCAATTACGAAGCAGGTTGTGTGCTGATACGGAATGCAACATTACACCGCGAGGCATTTGCTTCGGCAGTGAATTACCTGGCATTGCATGAAAGAGGCATCTCCGCCGGGCCCGATGGATTGCAGAATTACGGCATGGAATTATCGCGCAATTTCAAGGCGCTGAAGATATGGATGATGCTGAAAGCCTATGGTCTGGACCAGTTTCGTACCATCATCAGGCAAAACCTGCGTCAAACCCGGTATCTGGCCACACTCATTGAACAGGAGCCACTGCTGGAGCTGATGGCGCCCGTGCCGCTGAACATTGTATGTTACCGTTTCAACCCCGGCAACCTGGACAGGGACCAGCTGAACCGGCTGAACAAGGAGCTATTGATGCAAATGCAGGAAGAAGGTATTGCAGCGCCCACCTACACCCTGTTGAACAACCAGTATGTGATACGTGTAGCGCATACCAATCATCGCAGCCGGCTGAAGGATTTCGACACGCTGGTGCAGGCCACCCTGCGTATCGGGAAGCGCTTAACCGGCAGCTAATCCGCGATTTGGTGTATCTTTACAATCATATAAAAAACACCTGTTATGGAACTCACTGACGAGATCATAGTTCAAAGAACAACGCAATCCAGGCTGAAAGAAGTTAACTTCAATAATCTTGGCTTTGGCAATTATGTAGCAGACCATATGCTCATCAGTCATTATAACAATGGGCAATGGGAAACACCTCAGATCATTCCTTTTAGCGATATTGCAATAAGTCCAACAACCCTGGCCCTGCATTACGGCCAGTCGGTTTTCGAAGGTTTAAAAGCCTTCAGGATGGATGATGGCCGCATCAACCTGTTCCGTGTGCATAAACATTATGAAAGAATGGTGCGCTCGCTGAACCGCATGTGCATGGCCACCGTGCCCGAAGAAATATTCATCGAGGGCTTGCGCAGGCTGGTGGAAACCGATAAAGAATGGATACCCACCCAACCGGGTTCTTCGTTGTATATACGTCCCCTGATGTTTGCCAGCGAAGCCAAATTTGGTGTGAAGATTTCCGACCAATACATATTCCTGATATTCACCGGTCCTGTTGGCCCGGCTTTTTCACAACCGCTGAAAGTAAAGGTAGAAACCAATTATGTACGCGCTTCGCGTGGCGGTACCGGTTCGGCCAAATGTGCGGGCAATTATGGCGGCGCCTTTTACCCCACCCAAAAAGCAAAGGAGGCGGGTTACGACCAGGTATTATGGACCGATGCCCGCGAAAACAAATACATCGAGGAATCGGGTATGATGAACGCCATGTTTGTTATAGATGGTGTGCTGGTTACACCGCCCCTCAGCGATTCGATTCTGGATGGCGTTACCCGCGATTCGCTGCTTACGCTGGCTGCCGACCTGGGTATTCCCTATGAGGCAAGACCCATCAGCCTGCAGGAATTGGAAAATGCTTTCCGTCACAATACCATTAGCGAAGCGTTTGGCGCCGGTACGGCTGCCGTGGTAGCGCCTATCGCCACCATACACCTCAACGGTATTGATCACCATTTGCCTTCCTATGGCGAAAATGCCGTGATGTACCGCTTAAAAAATAAAATGGAAGCCATTCGTACGGGTAAAGAAGAAGACAAACACGGCTGGAACTTCCTATTTTAATGCTATGAATTGTATCATCACCGGCGCCAATGGCAACCTGGGTACGGCAGTAGTAAAAAAATTCCTGGCCGACAACCATACCGTGGTGGGCGTAGATCATGGTGATAAACACCTTGATTTTGCCAAAGGCCACCCGAATTTCACCCTGCATACTATTGACCTGGCCAATGAAACCGCCACCCGGCAATTTGTAGAAGAAGCCATCAATAAAAACGGAACCATTCACGCCGGCATTTTGCTGGCTGGTGGTTTTGCTATGGGTACTATAGCCAACACCGGTATAACGGAGTTGCGGGATATGTTTTCGCTGAATTTTGAAACCGCTTATAACCTGGCGCGCCCCCTGTTTCGGCACATGATGCAAAAAGGCTATGGCCGTTTGATATTTACCGGCGCACGCCCCGGTATCAAACACGAGGAAGGCACCGGCAAGGTAGCTTATGCGCTTAGCAAATCTCTGCTGTTTACGCTGGCGGATATTTTGAATAAAGAAGCCAAGGGCGCCAATGTAGTGACTTCGGTGATTGTGCCCAGCACCATCGATACGCCACCCAACAGGCAAAGCATGCCCGATGCAGACCCCAATAAATGGGTAAAGCCTGAACAAATTGCAGAATTGCTTTCATTTATATGCTCCGAAAAAGGAGATGTACTGCGGGAGCCTGTTTACAAAGTGTATAATAATGCATAAAAAAAGGTGTGTTATCTGAATCGTTAACAGGTAACACACCGATTTTTTGGTTAAACAAATTTACCTTGAGGGCTTCATTCCCGTTGTCGCGGGCCAACCATGCGGGAATCGCGTACCCCCTCAGGTCAATCACACCACAAGAATACTGTTCCAGCCTGCCACGCCGTCGGGTTCGCGATACTGGTTCTCGATATCCTCCATCCACATACGTTCGTCGATAAAAAATTTGTAATGATAGGTGCCTCTCGGTAACATGGGTATTTCAATACTCCAGAAACCGTTTTTCAAAGGACGCAGCTTCAGCTGGTCGTGCGCCCAATTATTAAAATCGCCGGCTAAAGCAATTCCCTGCGCACATGTGTTCCTGATATGAAATTCGATTGTTTTCTTTCGCCTGTTTACGTAAGGGGATTGATGGTGGTGTTTCATGATATGCCCTCCTTTCCTTTTAAGGTTGCCAATAACGTTACATACGCTGTTTTGTTCCCAGCTTTGCATACGGGTACTGCTAGCACCAGGTGGTCAATGCTACACGCTTGAAATCGAGGCGATGTATTCGGTGAGAGGAGAAAATTTTTGCTTATAGGTCAATTTCCGGACTGCATCAAAAGATACGAACTTTCGTGGAATTTTAACAAGTTATGCAAAAAAAAATCCCCCCGGCCTGCGCCGGAGGGGGATCAATAAAAAGGAGTGAGTAGCTATGTTTAATTACCCGTTTGGGAATTAGCCGATCTGGCACTGGCTTCATTGCCATTTTCGATCCATTTTTTCAGGATGCCGATATAACGGGTGGCATCTGAATTTCCGGGATCAAGCTGCAGTATCTTCTCGAAATGCTCTACAGCCACCGGATAATCCTTCTTCACATTGGCCGAATAGGAACCCAGGTAACCATAAGCCTGTATGAGCACCGATTTATTGGTCACTGAATCGGCACTGGCTATTTCAATCACCTTTTGGTAATGCGGAATAGCCAGGCCCAGTTCCATGGTGGTATCGATCAACGCGCTGGACTTGGCCCTCCACAGGTATCCGTGCAAATGATCGGGGTATTTTTCGCTGTAAATAGCAAAGGCGCTATCGGCCTGGGGATATTCTTTGGCAGCATAATGCGCTAAACCCCAATAATATATATCCAGGTTGCTGGGGTCTTTCTTGGTTTGGTATACCTGACCCAGCCAATATGCTTCCTGGCTGCGGTCGCCCTGTAATTTGTACATATCGGCCACCTGTTTCATATAACCAGCCTTGTTATCGGCCAGGGTATCCAGCTCAATGGCTTTTTGCAGCAGGGCAATCGATTCCATACGCGATGCCGAATCGTTATTGTTGTTGATCAGATCGGCTTTCAGCGAATAGTCTTTGGCCACATAGTTCTCGGGTTTTTCCTTGCTGAAATAGGTATTGATGTATTCCAGCGCTTTAGTGGAATCGCCGTCGGCGGCATAGCTGTAAGCGATCAGTTTATACAGCCTGGGTTTGGCGGTTTCGCCCTGTTTTTGCAACAGGTCGTTGGCCATGGCGATGGCTTCCTTGTTCTTTTGAGACACATATAAAAGGTCAACCATCATATAATCGTTGTCAACTGTTTTGTCGGTATTGGCGATGTATTTATCCAGGTACTCTTTGGCCTCGTTCACATCGCGGAAATAATAGTGATAATACAGTTCGTAATAGGCCGGGGCAAACTTGTCGTCCTGGTTAATGGCATCGGTAAAATGTTTTACGTATACGCTCTGGTTATTTTGTGTAACGTAAATGCGGCCGATGGCATAGTTGGCGCGGGCATAATTGGGATCGATGGCAATGGCCTGCTGGTACGACGATACGGCTTTACCACCATCACCCTTCCTGCGCCAGGCATCACCCAGCAACATGGGTACTTCGGGATCTTTTTTGGCACGGTCCTGGGCTCTTTCCAGCAACTGGATGGCATAATCATAATTGCCTTCGCCCTGTTTGGCTTCTGTTTGAGCCCGGGCCAGCGCTTTTAGCACCTCTACATTTTTACCCTTGGTATCTTTAAACAGCTCTTCGCTTTTTGTTTGAGCTTCGGCTTTTTTACCCTGTATCATCAACAGGTGTACCTGGCCTGCTTCCACTACGGGATTTACTTTTAATTTTTCGTTGGCTGCTTTCAGCTGCTGCACCTTGTCGAGCGCCTGTTGGGCAGCGGCGGTGTCACCCTGTTGTAATTTGGTTATAAAAAGCCAGTAATAGGCTTCGGTATTGTCTGCATCTTTTTCTATCACTTGTTTAAGGGTCGACTCAGCACTAGTCAGGCGGTCGTAATACAGGAACTTCCTGGCCTCATCTATCGATTGCGCCATTGTTGTGCCGGTGGCAAGAATCAGTAACACAGGTAATAACTGCTTCAACATAATGGATGATCGTTTTTAGTTGGTTTACATATTCCCAACCGCGGACAGCGACTACGCTACAGGCCAGCACTGACGCGGGGTCCGGCGAATGGTTGCACCGGAGCGTACAAAGTCTAACACACCTCTTAAAATCAAATTAGGCTGTAATTAAAACAACATTAAAGGTTGGTTACCTGCTTGTAATGCGTTCAGATTGGGGCTGTTGCTGTATCAGGCTGTCGAACCCCCGCTGCACACGCAGCAATTCTTTTTGCAAGGTGAGATTTACTGATAGCACGGAGTCGTTTTGTAACAACAGCTTACTATTTGCCTCCGTAAGGCGTTTGTTTTTTTGTTGCAGATAAATGCCGGCAATCAGCAATACCACCACACAAGTCAATAAAATCCGCTGAATAGTAAGCCTATGGTTCAATGATCAAGAATTTAAGGTTATCAAATATGCATGTAGTTAGTTAAACGACAATTAAACGCGAATTAAAAATGAATTAATAGTGCAGACTACTTATTGGAAAAGGCTTTAACGGAAGGCAACTGTATATTGAACACGGTACCCTCTGCTTCATTGGAATGCACGTTAATGGAGCCTTTATGCAGGCTGATGATACGTTTGGCCAGGGCCAGTCCCAGTCCAAAACCCTTGATGGGCGAGGCGGCGGCGCTGCGGTAAAATGGCTGGAATATATTCTCCAGTTCTTTACCGGTAATGGTATTGCCTATATTCTTTACCTGAATGATGACGTTTTCATTCCTGAACTCAAGGTTTACCCAGGCATGATGGTTGGGCGAAAACTTGCAACCGTTTTCCACAATATTACGGAAGGAACTATACAACAGATCGCTGTTGCCAAATACCAGGAAGGTTTTTTCATCGTCGGGGAATTCGCCAAAGTTCAGTTCCACTTCATATGCCTCACTGATCTTTTGTACATCGCCGGTTACCTTCAGCAACACTTCGTCTATACGTACTTCGTTTAATTCAATACTACCTTCTGTACCGGTTTTGGCAATCTCCAGCAGGCTTTTGGTCAGCTGCTGCATCTGCCGTACATCTTCATGAATGGATTGCATTACCTGCTGGTATTCTTCGGTGCTTCGTTCTTTTTGCAGGGTTACATCCAGCTGGCTGGAGATAGAAGTAAGCGGTGTAGACAATTCATGGCTGGCATTGGATATAAAACGTCGCTGGCTGATAAAAGATTCCTGTAGCCGGTCCAGCAATTCATTGAAAGTATTGGCCAACTGGTTCAGTTCGTCCTGGCTGGTGCCGGCACGTATATGATGCGTGAGGTTTTGGGAAGAAACGGCCTTTACTTCCTGGATGATCTGGGTAATGGGTTTTACCATTTGCAGGGCAAAAGCATAACCCACCATCAGGGCTACGGCAATGCCAATGAACAAACAAAGGAACAGGATATCGCGCAGTTCTTTAAGGCGTTGCCAGCCGTCATCGTCATAAGCCGAAACGACCACTACAATTCGTGTAGTGGTATCGGTATAATGATAGGCCAGTATATCCAGCTGGCCGTTGCGGCCTGTGGCCTCATGTTTCAGCCGGGCTTGTTTGATGATATTTTTATCCGGTATTACCGAATCGATATGGGTGACATTATAGGTGTAAACAGGCCGGTCGAGGTAGTCGAAAATGATCACCTGTTTATTGGGAAGGGTAAATGCCGATGATGAATCGATGCGGTGCAGGATGGCGCGGGTGCTGTCGGAATCGCCGAAATAGGAGAATAATTGTCCGTCGTTATTGGCGCGGCCTTTTAACCTTCTTACGAATGCTTCGGCTCTTTGCACCGATGAAAAATAATATACCGATATGCTTAATATCAGTAAAATGGCCGTTACCAATAGTGCGAACAGCGCAGTTATTTTGAATTTGATCTTCAACCTATGGGTTTTCTTTTAATATATAGCCCATGCCTACCTGCGTGTGAATAAGTTTCACATCAAAGTCCTTGTCGAGCTTTTTACGCAGGAAGTTCACGTAAACGTCAATTACGTTGGTTTTGGTGTCGAAATCGATATCCCATACGTTCAGGGCAATATCTGCGCGCGATACCACGCGGTTTTTGTTACGGATCAGGTATTCAAGCAGTTGAAATTCCTTGGCGGTAAGCGATATAGGCCGGTCGGCACGGGTTACCTCCTTGCTGTCGAGGTTCATGGTCAGGTCGGCCACTTTCAGCACATTGCCGGTAGGCACATTGTGATAGATTCTTTTCAGCAGGGCGCGTATGCGCACCAGCAATTCCTTGAAATCAAAGGGCTTTACTATATAATCGTCGGCGCCGGCGTCGAACCCCTCAATTTTGTCGGCGGTGGTGTTCAGGGCGGTAAGCATCACCACTGGTATGCGTTCGCTATTGCGGCGTATTTCCTTACACAGTTCATACCCGTTCATGCCCGGCAGATTGATATCGAGTATGATCAAATCGAATGGATTTGTATCGAATAATCGTTTACCGATCAAACCATCGTAGGCTACCTCCACATGATAATTCTGCTCGGTCAACCCTTTCTTCAGTGACTCTGCAATTTTCTTTTCGTCTTCTACCAGTAAGATTTTTATTTCTTCCATAGCTAAAACATTCAACAAATCAGGATGCACATTTGATAAGGTGGCCGGATCGGGAGGTCTAATTTAACATTTTATTCCAATGCAACAGCCAGTCTATCATCCGCGTGGTAAAACCATATTCATTGTCGAACCAGGCAATCAGCTTTACATGTTTGCCTATCACCGATGTAAGGGTGCCGTCGATGATGCAGGAATGGATATTGCCCTTGATATCGATCGATACCAGGGGGTCTTCGGTATATTCAATAATGCCTTTGTATTCGGTTTGGGCGGCAATGGCAAAGAGGCGGTTGATTTCCTGCCTGCCCATCTCCTGTTTCAGCTGCAGGGTAAAATCGGCCATAGCCCCATTGGCTACGGGAACACGGGTGCTTACAGCGGCTATTTTCCCATGCAGGGCAGGCAACAAGCGGTCAAGCGATTGCTGCAGGTCTATTTCCACCGGAATGATCGACTCGGCGGCCGCCCTTCCGCGCCTGAACTGGTTATGCGGGGCATCTACCAGCTCCTGCCGGGAGGTATAGGAATGCAGGATGTTGCATTGTACCGATTCAATACCTATAGAGTTCAGTATATACAGGATATGCGTGCTGCAGTTGGTCATACAACCGCCGGGCGAAATGATGTTTTCGCCGTTGGTAAGCGCATGCTGATTAAAGCCGTATATCATCAGGGGAATATCGGCCGAACCGGTAGTTGACAACAGCACTTTACGGGCGCCGGCTCTGAGATGCTGTTCAGCCAAGGCACGGCTGGTAAAACGGCCCGAACATTCCAGCACAATGTCTACCTCCAACTCTTTCCAGGGCAGTTTCAGGGGATTTTCTTCCCTCAGCGCAGTGATTTTTTTATGTTCATCGAGCACCAGGGCCCCGGGCTGGTGGGTCACTGAGCCGGAAAAGGTGCCATACACGGAGTCGTATTTCAAGAGGTAGGCCAGGTTATTGGTATCCATGATATCGTTTACCGCTACCACATCAAACCGTTCGTCGTGCACCAGTCTTCTGAATAAAAGCCGCCCAATACGGCCCATTCCGTTGATTGCAATTCTCATATCCGTTCAAATAAGCTGCAAATATCGAATAAGGAATGATTATATAAATTAATCAGATATTAAAAGATGATATGGGTCAGTTGAAAAGAGGGCCTGTTCGGGTAATTTTAACTAAAGTATTTATCCAGATCGCGCAGTGAGATGGGCTTTTCCCATACCCGCGTTACCGGCAGTCCATCCTTAATCTTGGGCGGATTGAATGCACTGAGGAGGTGTAATTGAATGTTCGGATGCTGCTGGATGATGTTTTCGGCCTTTTCCCAGCCTAACCCGTCGGGCAGGTTATTATCCAGGAAAAGGATATCGGGCGAAATTTCAGCTACCTGTGCAAGCCCCTCCGACAAAGTATAGGCGGTATGCACATCGCAGTTTTTCCGGCTTAAATAGGCTTTGATCAAAAGACAGAGATCTTTTTCATCGTC